>Ga0209463_1000100_pt1 | contig 77638 bp, 67 predicted proteins | sample AgamicMgSfrz_FD_187169 | JGI IMG/M metagenome (GOLD analysis project Ga0209463, IMG submission 187169) | Agave microbial communities from Guanajuato, Mexico - Mg.Sf.rz (SPAdes) (version 2) | ecosystem: Host-associated > Plants > Phyllosphere > Phylloplane/Leaf | place: Guanajuato, Mexico... | reverse complement strand
GATCAAAGGGTGCATCTAATAATTGTTCATATGTCAATAAATCCCTGTTGGCTCTAGCGAAGCGTCCTCTTACTTTCCAAATATTATTATTACTGGATAAAACAACTAGAAAAAGACCATGAAAAAATTTTTTAATACCAATAAAACAGCTGTAATCGTTGGTGTATCAACTTTTCTGGAGGGAGTCTCACCCCTTCCACTCCAAGCAACGCATGAAAATTCAATGTAAGTTTCTAAAAATTTTTTTGTCGACAAACTGAAATGTTCTGGTGATTAGTCAGAACATTTTTTTATTCCACTCTTAACTGGTAGTAATACCCCCATCGAGAGAAGTTTTCTTTAAAAAAATGACATTTGTCATCCGAGATTCCTGACATCTGCGACTAATCAGTCTTCCTGCTGCTAGCTAAAATAAAGATAGAAGCTTGGAGGTGGAGAAATTGCAAACGATTGTAGAGTTAAGGAACGTAACGAAAGAATTTCAGCAGAAGAAAGCAGTAAAGGACGTTTCTTTTTCGATTAAACAAGGAGAAATGGTAGCGATCTTAGGAGCGAATGGAGCAGGGAAAACGACGACGATGCGGATGCTGCTAGGCTTAATGAAGCCTACACGAGGCACTGTCTCCCTTTTTCAAAAGAATCCTAGACAAAAGGAAGTGTTAGAAAAGATTGGTGGAATGCTACAGGAAGTCAGTGTAATGGATAGTTTAAAGGTAAGAGAGCTGATTCAATTAATTCAAAGCTATTATCAAAATCCCATTGAATTGACTACCTTGTTGGAACTAACAGGACTTCAAGAAGAAGACTGGAATCAACGGACAGAAAAGCTCTCCGGTGGCCAAAAAAGACGACTAAACTTTGCGCTGGCACTAGCAGGTAATCCTGATTTGCTGTTTTTGGATGAGCCAACCGTTGGCATGGATGTAACATCAAGAGAACAGTTTTGGAAAAAAATGAAGGAACTAAACAGGCAAGGAAAAACAATCCTTTTTACAACTCATTACTTGCAAGAGGCAGATGAAGTAGCGGGGAGAATAATTATGATTAATAAAGGTGAGGTTGTAGGCGACGGTACGCCAGCATATCTAAAGGAAAAGCTAACAAAACCAAGAGTTATGTTCCAAGAACGAACCCCTTATACATTAGGTTTCTATCAGAATTTTCCCTTTGTTGAGGATGTGCAGAAAGAGAAGGATAAAGTAACGCTTGTTGCCACAAACTCGGACCAACTCTTAAAAGAAATTTTTGATAGGCAGCTAAATATCTGCCATATTGAAGTAAAGCTAGGTCGATTAGAAGAGGTTTTTTCACAGCTATTGGGAGAGAAGAAGGAGGTAGGCAATGAAATCTTTTTGGATGCAAAGTAAGGTAGAAATCATACGAATGCTGCGAAACAAATATTATATTTTTTGGTCCTTGCTTGTTCCCGTCCTTTTCTATTTTTTATTTACAAATATTTTCACAGCACCTCGAGATGATGAGGCATTATGGAATCTTCATTATTTAATGTCGATGACGACCTTTAGTATTATGGGTTCTAGTATTATGACCTTAGGAATTAAAATCGTGCAGGAAAAAGCAGAAGGCTGGACAATTTATTTACAAATTACTCCACTATCCCAATTCGTTTATTATGGTGCAAAAATGATAGCACAAACAGTGATTCATCTATTTTCCATCCTTGTTATCTTTACCGCTGGGATCCTCATTAATAATGTTAGCCTAACTTTTTCTCAGTGGATGCTTTGTGGTCTTTGGATATTATTTGGATCACTGCCGTTTTTGGCGCTTGGAACAATTATTGGTACCATTAAAAAAGTAGAAACTGCTTCAGGAATTAGTAATCTTATCTATATGACTATGGCCATAACAGGGGGAATGTGGATGCCAATCGAGGTATTTCCATCCTTCATGCAGCAAGTGGCAAAATGGGTTCCCTCTTATCATTTTGCAAACGGAGCATGGGAAATAATTAGAAACCAATCCCCTTCTATTTTAAATTATCTGATGATTATCGGGTACCTCCTTCTATTTATGGTATTATCAACTTATATTGGAAAAAAACGAGAGGCGGTGTAGGAGAAAGATGGATACCAAGAAGAGGTTCGAGCTTTTTCCGAGAAGATATGGCTTTTTTCCTTATATCTTTTTAGTATATGTACTCCTTCCGATTATGCAGGTGATGAAGGAAGAGGGGATTAAGCAAATAGTCGGATTTCTTCTTGTACTTGTATTTCTTCTGTCATACCGACAATTATACAGCAGTATAGAAGAGAATCGATTTAATTATTGGCTTGTTATTCAAATTTTGCTTGTCATGATTTTTAGTATCTTTTATGATCCTAATCTATTATTTATGGGTTATTTCCCTGCAAATTTCATCGGATATTATTCTGGGAAAAAATATTTCTATTATTTTTACAGTCTGTTTGTCCTCTCTTTACTAATCCCAATTGGAATCAGTTGGAAGGATATCAACCCTAATTCCCTTATCTTTTTGATTCCCTTCTTTCTTATTATGCTGATTTCTCCTTTTGGAATCCGCTCCATGAATCGTCGTATGGATTTAGAAAGGCAGTTGGATTTAGCGAATGAACAAATTAGTTATTTAGTTAAAAAAGAAGAACGCATGAGAATTGCCCGCGATTTGCATGATACGCTCGGCCACACTTTATCGCTTCTGACATTAAAGAGCCAGCTCGTTGGAAAAATGGTCTATCCCCAACCAGAAAGTGCAATTAAAGAGGCGAAAGAAATGGAAGGAATTTCTAGGGCGGCTTTAAAACAAGTTCGTGAGCTAGTGTCTGACATGCGGGCAATTACTATTCGAGAAGCAATAATAGAGGTGCAAACCACTTTGCAAGCAGCAGGGATTAATACAGAAATTACAATCGACATGAAAGATAGCGAAGTGCCGCTTTTATCACAGAATATCATTAGTCTTTGTTTAAAAGAAGCTGTTACCAATATTGTTAAGCACAGTGCTGCGACAACCAGCAAAGTAGCAATTCAACAGCATATAGGGACAATTGAACTTATTGTTCAGGATAATGGAAAAGGCTTGGAAGAGGGACGGAATGAGGGAAATGGACTATTGGGAATGCAAGAAAGACTGGAGCTAGTAGACGGAAAATGGAGAATTTCATCCAGTAATGGAACAACCCTTCACATCGTTGTTCCAATCATTCGAAAGGAAAGACGAAAGGAGGAAATATGGTGATTCGAATTATCATCTCAGAAGACCAACGCATGCTTAGAGGAGCTTTAGGAACACTGCTTAACTTTGAAGAAGATTTAGAAGTCGTCGGCCAAGCAGAAAATGGTGAACAAGCATTAACCCTTATTAAAGAGCATAACCCAGATGTTTGCTTATTAGATATTGAAATGCCGATAAAAAGCGGCCTTGATGTCGCAGAGGAATTGAAGAAGCTGAAGTCTCCTTGTAAAGTTGTTATTTTAACCACATTTGCACGACCAGGATATTTTGAAAGAGCCCTAAACGCTAATGTCCATGGCTATTTATTAAAAGATGGTCCAAGTGAAGAATTAGCGGAAGCAATTCGAAATATTATGAATGGAAAAAGAGAATTCGCTTCTGAATTAATTTTTGGCAGTATCGGAAAAGAAAATCCATTATCAAAGCGGGAAAGAGAAATATTAATACTAATTGAAAAAGGGAAGTCAGTAAAGGAGATTGCTGTAACACTTTTTTTATCATCTGGAACAATTCGCAATTACATTTCCGAAGCAATCAGCAAATTAGAAGCGAAAAATCGAATGGAGGCCATTGCGAAAGCGAAGCGGAATGGTTGGTTGTAAAGGTACCTCGCTTCGCTCCCCATTAACCTTGTTTTTCACTGCGAATAAAGGTTAAATGCCATCTTGTATAAAGTAAGGCAAATGCATAATAAATTCCTGAATACCATAAGTGCCATCCGCTATAAGTAAGGAATTCGAAGTAAAGCAGGAGAAACTCCAAAAGAACAGAGTAAAAGAGCCAAGCGCAAAAATAGGGGATATAGCTTTTGAAGTGCTGGGGCATAAAATTCAAATAAATTATTCCATGAGTGGCACCAAGTGTTAGTTCAATAAAATGAACAGAAAGCTGTACTCCTTTTGGTCCTAACTCATACATATGGAAGACAAAACTTAAGATGAGGTCCGAGCTTAAATTAATTAAAGCGACCACAAACCATGTTACATATATTTCTACTTTTGTCAGGCGCTTTGGCATGAACAAAATGATGATTAGAGTCAAAAGGAGATAAAGATAAGGAAACCACATCATATATTTCACTCCCGAAAAGATACATAACATAAGTATGACCCACTTGTTATGATTTAAACCGAGAATACAAATGAATAGGAATCATCGCCTTACTAAAAGCATATAAAACAATAATTGATTTTATCCCAGTCTTAACGGACAGTAAGATTCCCCCTCAAGCTTATGAGAATATGAAGAAGAAAGGTGGGAAATCGACAAGGTCCGATTGGCTCAACTAACTAAAGGTGGGGGATGAAGGAACCCCCCACTGGAAGTTTCACTTTATATCACCTGCTTATTTTTCAAGTTTTTAACAATTCATTTCCTTATTTTGATAGAATGTTAGTAACTATCCTTTGGGAGGAACAAATATGGTAGATAGTCAGAATTTCCGTAGGGGAATACAATATGCCTTAATAAAACTAGCAGGAGCAGGTTTTGCGGCAACAATCTTTTTTTCCTATCTTTTTCTATCAAGTTTTGATCTATATTTATTTTCGCATGAAATTAAAAATCCATTCTTCTGGATAGGTTTTTTTGGTTTTGGGATTCTTCTTTCGATGTTGATTGACTGGATAGCTAAATATTATCCAAAGCTAGAGGTATGTTTGTATATTTTAGCTGGCCTTTGTCTTTTTCTGCCGATAGTTTGGAATGTTTTCCCTCTATTTGCTGCAACTTCTGGTTTAATTAGCGCGTTATTATTTTACATAGGGATTAAAATCGCAGCAAAAGTAAGCTGGTTTAAATGGACATTTGCTATTACACCGATTTTCTTCCTTTTGCTAACCATTCCTGATTTTACTGTAAAAAAGGAATGGAATACCATAAGAGGCGAACAATCCTATGAAGCATATTTTGCTTATTTTAATGGGGAGGAAGAGGTTCCGATTAAAGCCAAAAAAGGGGAAAATGTTACCGTCCATATTGATTTTACCAATCGTAATGGTGGTGGCTTTGGCTACTACTTAATAGACGAAAAAAACCGTAGAATTGGTTTAAGTAATGAAGAGAAGACCATTTTAACCTTTGAAGCTAAAAAAACAGAAACTTATAAGCTCATTGTTACCGGAGATGGATTACAAGGCGGTTTTGAGGTGAAATGGGAGAAAGAGTGATGTAAGTGAAAAAAAGAATGTTAATTATTAGCCTATTAATAGGCATCTGTCTGTTTTTTTCTTTCTATCAAAATAATAGTCTGACTACCTCCACTTTCACTCTCTCATCCCCAAAAATAGGGGATTCGTTAAAAATAGTGCAGTTATCGGATCTGCATAGCAAGCAGTTTGGAAAAAACCAAAAGCGGTTAGTAAATCGTGTAAAACAGCTAGATCCGGATTTCATTGTTTTTACTGGAGATCTAGTGGATTCAAAAAAATATGACGAACAGAAAAGCATGACACTAATGGAAAAACTGGTTGAACTAGCTCCGACGTATTATGTTACAGGAAATCATGAATCATGGTCAGGAAAATTTCCTTCGTTAGAAGAGAAATTAGAGCAAACAGGCGTTCAAGTATTAAGAAATGAGCAGACCTTGTTCCATATAGGTGGAGAGACGATAAATATCATGGGCGTGGATGATCCTGCTTTTTTGTCAGGAGAACAAGAGCTGTCTAGAATAGTAGATAGCTTATCACAAGAGGAACATTTTAATTTGTTGCTCTCCCATCGACCAGAATTATTTACCCTCTATGAAAATATCGATTTAGTGCTAACTGGCCACGCACATGGCGGCCAAGTAAGACTGCCTTTTATCGGTGGAATAGTTGCGCCAGATCAAGGATTTATGCCGAAATATACAGCGGGTATGTATAAAAACGAAGACACGATAATGATTGTTAATAGAGGTTTAGGAAATAGCATTATTCCCCAAAGAATTTTTAACCGACCAGAGATTGTGGAAGTAGTGTTGAAGAAAGAGTGAGGAGCATTCCGAGATTTCATTGGAATGCCCTTTTTAAAAAATGGAAAACCATTCGTTTACCATTGTTAAAAGCCAAAGGAAAATAGGCATCGCAATAGATAACAGACTATGTGTCCAGGTGAAGAAACTGTCTTTTTTTCGAAGCAGCCGATCAATGAGGTAAAATAGCAAAGCAGCCGGCAAACTAATAAAAAGAAGGACAGACCCAAATAATAGATGGAGCAATAAAGAAATGTTCCAAGCGAAACTATTTTCCCCTGTTTTCCGCGCAAACAATTCCCCAATATTATCACTTACAAAAGAAGTGAACAGACCATAAACAAAGATTGCTGGTATCGTATAAAGAAAGTAGATGGAAATACTTGTTATTACCGATTGAAAATATGTTGCCTCGCTATCAATTAAATCTGGTACTAATAATCCAAGCAGTATCGTATAAAGGGAACAAGTAAAACTAGCAGCGATTAATTTTCTTTTAAAAATAATCCTCACCCCTTTGTCATCGGGTATACGGTAAAAAATTCTGTATAGTATGCGAGAGAAAAGTCAGCAAAATCACACTGGTTTTGGAACATACAGGTGGGATTCCTAATTTCTTTGCTGGAATTAAATCCAGTTCCCGATCCCCAATGGCTAAGTCAATTGAATATTTTGTAAGTAAATATTGATAAGAATCTACTGGCGGCTTTCTGGGAAAGCCATTCGCTAAAGTAACAATTTCCGCAAAATAGTTCTCCCATCCATAATACCGCAAAAACTTCATCACACCCTCATAACTTTTGTCCCACTCTTAACGGACAGTAAGACTCCCCCCTCAAGCTTATGGGAATACGAGGAAGCTAGGTGGGAGATCAACTGTCCGTAAAGGTCCGATTGGTTCAACTAACCATCAGTGGGGGAGTAAGGAAACCCCCACTGATGAAGTTTCACTTTATGTGTGATAATCACATTTGTTTCCGCAGTCTTTAAAATTTCCTCTACACCTGGGAAAGGCCTCACTTCACTAACAACAATTCCTTTATTCATCCGCTTAATCTCATTTCGTTGCTCTTCTGTTAAGTGAAAATACTCAATTGCATGGGAGAAAGAAACTTTCAACTCTTTATAAATAGCTGCCTTATCCACCTTTTCTCCTAATGCTGTATAAAGAATATCTGTATAAGCAGGATATGTATCAAATAACGTACCATCAAAATCCCAAAGAATATTCAAATTTTACTCCCCCATAAATACTGTTTTCTTACATGGTAATATACTTATTTTGGTAACTCTATTGGGAGATTGCTAGAGGAGGGGATAGGGGGTGAAGATGAAAACCAAAAAACAGAGGAGGCAGGAGAATAGTGGCGTTCATCAAGTGGATGAACGCCAAAAAGCAGAGGAGGAAGGGGAAAAGTGGTGTTCATCGAGTGGATGAAAGCCAAAAAGCAGAGGAGACAGGAGAAAAGTGGTGTTCATCAAGTGAATGAAAGCCAAAAAGCAGAGGAGACAGTAGAAAAGTGGTGCTCATCAAGTGGATGAAAGCCAAAAAGCAGAGGAGGCAGGAGAAAAGTGGTGTTCATCGCCTAGATGAACACCAAAAAGCAGAGAATTAAACGAAAAAGTAGCGTTCATCCCGCACAGAGTCCTCCCAGCTTACTACCGTAAAAACAAACAAAATCCCCCTAAACATTGACGGTTAACCAAATAAAGTTTATTATGTAACTAACATAAATAAAATTTGTTTGTGAATTAACAAACGGATAAACGAGGTGTTTGTTTTGTGGGGGTTTCATCCTATTTTCAAAATGCAACGATTGATGAATTAAAAAAGGGTTATATCGATGAACAGGATTCCTATCTTTGTCTTTTATGTGGGGAGCAGATAGAGAAAGGTATTATCTATCCACAAGATGGAACATTGTATGAAGCAGAAAAGTTCATGCAGCGCCACATAAAAGATGCTCATCAATCTGTTTTTCATTATTTACTTAGTTTAGATAAAAAGATGACAGGGTTAACGGAGCATCAGACTAAACTGCTGGAGCTATTTTATCATGGGAAAAGTGATGAAGAAGTGAAAAAAGAGCTGGCGATTGGCAGTGCTTCAACCATTCGGCATCATCGCTTTGCTCTCAAGGAAAAAGAAAGGCAAGCGAGAAATTTTTTGGCGATTATGGAGTTAATGAAGGAAAAGGATAATCATGCGCCTAGCTTTGTTCCTGTTCATAAAACAGCCACAATGGTAGACGATAGATACAATATTACAGAAGAAGAGCAGGAAAAAATAACAGCTAAATATTTCAAAGATGGGGTTTTGAGTAAATTTCCGATCAAGCAAAAACAAAAATTAATTGTTCTCCGTGAAATATCCAAGTATTTAGAAGTGCAAGAGAGCTATTCTGAAAAGGAATTAAATCAGCTTTTAAAGACTATATATGAAGATTATGTTCTGATAAGAAGATATTTAATTGAATACGGATTCCTTGATCGCAAAGCAGATGGAAGCCTTTATTGGTTAAAAAAATAGGCTGTTACCGCTCGCCACACGAAAAAGGCTGTGAGTAACAGCAACAACCTTTACGAGAACACCAAAAAATAATAGAAAGGTGATAGACATAACATGGACCGTAAAAAAGAGCTAAAACAACAGTATAGAGAAATTCCGATTGAAGCTGGTATTTATACGATAACAAATAGTAAGAACGGGAAAATTTGTGTCGTTAGCACGAGAAATTTTAAAACAATTAATGGAGTGAAATTCTCTCTGGAAAATGGCGGATATGCTAATAAGAAATTAGTGGAAGAATGGAAGGAATATGGGAAGAACGCATTTTCATTTGAGATTGTAGAAGTACTAAAGCCGAAAGACGATCCTTATTATAATGAAAAAGAAGAGCTAGCAAAATTGGAGGAAAAGTGGTTGGAGAAATTACAGCCATTTGGTGATAGAGGCTACAATAGTAAAAAATAGGCTGGAGATGTCTGAACAGGGCATCTTTTTTTTATATCCGCAATTAATAGAAAATACTTTCATTTTTCGTCCCTACTTGGTATCTTACTTAATAAGATTATTATAGTAGAGAGAATTTTTTAATAGGAAAAAAGGGGATAAAGCGATGATCCGAGAGATGAAGGAAACAGATTTAGGAGAGGTTTTAGAAATATATAATGATGCAATCTTACATACGACTGCCGTTTATGATTATCATGCACACTCTTTGGAAGACAGAAAAGCATGGTATGACCAGAAAGTGGAGGGTGGGTATCCTCTCTTTGTTTTTGAAGAGGATGGAAAAGTCATTGGATTTGCTACATATGGTCCTTTTCGGGCATGGCCAGCTTATAAGTATTCGATTGAGCATTCGGTGTATGTCCATAAAGAAGCAAGAAAGAAAGGAATTGGCACTCAATTATTAAAAGTACTAATTGACCGCGCAGAAGAAGAGGGCTATGCAACCCTTATTGCTGGAATTGATAGCACAAATAAAGGAAGTATCTTCATTCATGAGAAACTAGGATTTACGTATTCGGGCATGATTAAAAAAGCAGGCTATAAGTTTGAGAAATGGTTAGATTTAGCTTTTTATCAGCTAGAATTAGCAGGGCCTAAATCTCCAGTAGAAGGGTAACGTAAAGCAACAGTAGGTTTGCTAATAACGGAGAATCCACAGTTAATATCGGTCGTGGTCGTCATCATTCGAAACGGATAAAAAAGAGATACGCTTTAAACAAATAAGGAGATTCCTACTGTGGAATCTCTTTTTAAGCGGAACAAGTCGATTTACAAAACAATTTCCAAACAACATAATCTACATAAAAATGAGAGAAACTAGAGAAAGAATTTTCAAGGAGACAACAAGATGGAGTTATTAATTACAATCATTTTATTACTTCTTTGCTTACTGATTTCTAATATTGTTAGCCATTATCTTCCGTCCATTCCAACTGCACTAACGCAAATTGCGTTTGGAGTGTTGATGGCCTTATTATTTTCTGAGTTTGAGCTCGAATTGGAGGCGGAGTGGTTTTTGCTCTTATTCGTTGCTCCATTGCTTTACAACGATGGTAGGCATTTTCCAAGAGAAGAGCTGTGGAAAATGCGAGCTTCTATTTTAGGAAATGCCATTATATTAGTATTGCTGACGACAATAGTCGGCGGCTACTTTATTCATTGGCTCATTCCAAGTATTCCGTTAGCGGCAGCTTTTGCTTTAGCAGCGATTCTGTCCCCGACAGATCCAGTTGCAGTAAATGGAATTGCCAAGCGAATTCATATACCGGCAAGAGTGCTCAACCTTGTAAGAGGGGAATCGCTTATAAATGATGCTTCTGGGTTAGTCGCATTTAATTATGCGGTTGCTGCTGTTGTAACAGGATATTTCTCGATTACAGAGGCACTTACTGATTTTACTTATACGTTCTTTATAGGGGCAGTTGCAGGTCTTGTTTTAGGCCTTCTTATTATCATGATTCGTTTTATGTTGCGAAAACAAGGGATACAGGATGTCACCTTTCACTCCTTATTACAAGTGTTGACGCCGTTCTTAATCTTTATCGTGGCAGAGGAAGTGCTCCACGCCTCTGGGGTTATTGCTGTTGTAGTTGGGGGAATTATTCATTCATTAGTAAGTGAAAGAACAGAGACGATGCTTGCTGAGGAACAGGTTCTGACGGAAAATATTTGGTCTATCGTTATTTTTATACTCAACGGAATTGTGTTTTTACTATTAGGTTTAAATATTCCATCTTCTATTGTAGATACGGTCGAAGATCCTTCTTTGAGTAACTGGTTAATTATTGGATATGTTATTTTAATTGGTGTCGTGATTCTTAGTATTCGCTTTTTCTGGTCCTATTTATTTTCCATCTATGAATTTAAAACAGATAAGACGAAGGGAATCGAAAAGCCAAGTATTAAGCATACCTTGCTTGTCAGTTTGACAGGAGTTCGCGGAGCCGTAACAATGGCAGGGGTACTATCGATTCCATTTGTCATCCATACTGGACAAGGATTTCCGGAACGCTCCTTAATCCTCTTTCTAGCAGCAGGTGTGATCCTGTTCACCTTACTTGCAGCAACGATATTCTTGCCATACCTTAGTAAAAATAGTGGAGCAGCGGAAATGGATGATGAGGATCTATTAATAAGAGCGAAGAAAAAGATTATGCTCTCCACGATTGATAAGCTCTATTTAGAAATGAATGAAGAAAATAGTGCGGCGGCTTATGAACTAATTGATGAATATAAACGACGTATTCGGCAGTTAAATCAAGTGGAAAGAACAGAAGAAGAAGAAACCAATTTCAATGCAATGGTTGAAATAAGATTGCGTGCACTGAAGGAAGAACGAAACTATGTGCATCAATTATTAAAAGAGGATAAAATCACAGAAGAAGTGTTTGAGATCTTTGAAAAATCATTGGATTATCGAGAAGAAATACTTTCCACAAACGTGCAGGCAGGGACCAAATTTTTATTTGGAAAGGCAATGAGAGGATGGAAGCGCTTTGCACGAAAGCAACGTGGCACCACACTGGATCGAAGGGAACAAATGCGTATCAGCAAAGAAATTTTGTTGAATTCGATGAAATCAGCCATTTCCTATTTAGAAAAATGGAAAGAATCTGCCGAGAAAAAACAACTTGTAGAAACCGTTATTCTAGAGTACCGACGCATGGTCAATCGTTGGGAAAAACCAACTGCATCATTTAATGAAAAGCTGCAGGAACAAATAGAAGAATTGCGTCTAGGAATTGTGGATCAACAACGAGCAGCGATTCAGCAAATGTATGAAAAAGGGGAAATGAATCGAGAACAGGCAAAAGAGCTTCGTCGATTTGTTAATTATATTGAAAGTGCAACATTGTATGAATACGAAGAATAAGAAAAGGTAGGACAGTCCCTCACTGTATTAAAGCAGTGAAGGACTGTCCTTTAATTTTAAGAAAAACAAAAAATCATCCAAATAGTCGGAAATTTACATGCTATAATAAAAGGATATTAAACTTATAAAGAAAGTAGGGGGTTTTTAATGGCTGTATATACTCCTCAGACAAGATACCATCCAGAGATTGCTCTTACAAATCTCTCCGATTTGACTTGCGGCGCACATATCATGTACATAACAAGCAACGAAGAAAAATACATAACCAATGCAGCGTCCTTCATAAAAACCGGTCTGCTTTTGGAGCAAATAGTTATTTTAGTAGATCAGAAGAAAATATGGCCACTAATAATCAAAAAGTTGGAAGAATATGGACTGCTTAATGAGCAAATCGATCGGATTCATTTTATTGATAGTGAAGAGGTCTATTATCGAAATGGAGAGCTTTGTTTAGGTAGTATTTTAGAAGCAACCAATGGCTCCATTAATTCCGATCATTTTTTTAATAAAGATATAACGATTCGTTATTGGAGAAAAATACCCGTTCTCCTCAAGCAAGAGGAAATCATGAATAAATTGCTTCAATATGAGGATGAGGTAGATAAGTATATCAGAACTTATCAGAATTACACGGTATGTGCCTATAACGGGACGGAGTTATCTGCAAGTAATTATTTTGATTTAGCAAAGCACCATTCATATGTGATGACAGATACAGAATTTACATTATCCAATGGGTATGAAAAGGAAATCTTGTCTCCTCCCCCCGTGAGAAATGGCAAATACGAAGAGACTATTGCCAATCTACAACTAGCACAAACCTACTATTCCCGTCTAGTAGAAGATATGCTAGATGCTGTCTTCATTACTTCCAACAATATAATTATGTATGCAAATAAAGCAGCTGTAAAACTACTTGATACAGAAGACCTTGTCGGAAAATCTGCTTATGAAATTATGGAACCAGACTTTTTAGAAAAGTTTTTAGAAAAGAAAGAGCTTATATGGCAGGAAGAAATAGTTACTCCATACGAAATGGAGCTAATTACGCCTAATGGCAAGGTAGTCGAGGTGGAGTTGTTAGCTTATCCGTTTCTTTTTGAAGATTTAAGTTCAACGATCATTATTATAGCTCGAGACATAAGTGTCAGAAAAGAGAACCAACAGCTGCAGATTAAGAACGAAAAACTAGGAATAGCTGGGCAATTGGCCGCAAGTATTGCCCATGAAATTAGAAATCCCCTTACCGCTATTAAAGGATTTCTAAAACTTGCATACCAAGGAGCAATGAAATTAAAAGACATTTATCCAATCCTTGATATTGAAATCAATCGGATTGAAACAATTGCGAGCGAGTTAATGTTTCTAGGAAAACCAGCGAAGTCAGAAATTAAAGAAATAAACATCGGAAAAATTCTTCTAGATGTTTATACGTTGATGCAATCACAAGCAAATCTTGATAATGTCGTAATTAATTTAGATACATATGATAATGATTTACATGCTTTATGTAATGTTGATCAGATGAAACAAGTTTTTATCAATTTGGTTAAAAATGCGATTGAAGCAATGGAAAACGGTGGAACCATCAATATGGAAGCAAGACTTGATGGGAAGTGGATTGTTGTTACCATCAACGACAATGGTAAGGGGATTCCTGATGATATAAAGAACAAACTGGGAGAACCTTTTTACACGACGAAAGAAAAAGGAACAGGTTTAGGGTTAGTAATTTGCTATAACATTATAGCAGAGCATAAAGGTCAAATAGATTTTGTTTCAGAGGATGGTGTTGGCACAACCTTTACTATTCGATTACCTTTAGTGAATAAATAGACCAATGTTTAAAATTACCTCTTTAGTGAAAGAATTCATAATAGAGGAGGTAATAGAATGAAAAGTAGACATGTTTATATCGCTGCGATTTTTACCGTATTGTTATTGTTTTATGGCTGTTCCTCTGGTGAAAAAAATAGCGACAATCAAACGCAGTCAAACCAAACCGAGCATGAACACCAAGAAACTGGCTCACCAGATATTCCCGAAGGTTTAGAACCGGCAGCGAATCCAACATATAAAGAAGGTAGTCAGGTAGTTTTAAAAGCAGACCATATGGAAGGGATGGATGGGGCAGATGCAACGGTGTTAAATGCATTTGATACGATTGCCTATCAGGTTACTTATACTCCAACAACAGGAGGAGAACCGATCAAGCATCATAAATGGGTTATCCAAGATGAAATAAAGGATGCTGGAAGTGAAATGCTTGAGAAGGGAACAGAGGTTACCCTAGAAGCAGATCATATGGAAGGAATGAAAGGCGCGAAGGCTATAATCGAATCTGCCGAGAACACAACCGTATATATGGTAGACTACCAGCCAACAACAGGTGGCGAAATGGTAACCAATCACAAATGGGTTACAGAGAAAGAAGTTTATCCCGAATAATGTAGAGAAAAAAGGGTTGTCATTACAGCTCTTTTTTTGTATGCTAAAATAACAAGTTTTCCGAATATTCAATTCTGAAAATAGTTAAAAGGACATTTGACAAAAAATTGTAAAAAGTGATAAGTTTATTAACAAATACATATAAAATTATTTTCAAAAATGCTAGAAAATGGTATGATGATCGTACGTTATTAAGAACATATTAACGCTTGTTTTGTTTTCAATATATTTTATATAGAACAAATTTTTAAGCATTTCTAATAATTTACAAAGAAGAAATTCGTATTTAAAACCCTTTTTAGCAAAAAAATGGTATAATCTTAAAGTGAATTGTCTAAAGGAGGAAATAAGTTGAAAAAAGTAAGAAAAGCGATCATTCCAGCCGCTGGTCTAGGAACTAGATTTTTGCCAGCAACGAAGGCAATGCCGAAAGAAATGTTACCAATTGTTGATAAGCCTACTATTCAATATATCGTAGAAGAAGCAATTGCTTCTGGTATTGAAGATATTATTATCGTTACTGGTAAAGGGAAAAGAGCGATTGAAGATCACTTCGATTACGCACATGAATTAGAACAGAATCTACGTGATAAAGAGAAATTTGAATTACTTGAAAAAGTTCAATATTCCTCAAATCTTGCAGATATTCATTATATTAGACAAAAAGAGCCAAAAGGTTTGGGACATGCTGTTTGGTGTGCGAAAAGCTTTATTGGCGATGAGCCATTTGCTGTTTTACTTGGTGACGATATCGTACAAAGCGATACACCATGCCTAAAACAATTAATTGACCAATATGAAGAAACGCATGCTTCTGTTATTGGTGTTCAAACTGTACCAGATAATGAAACACACCGTTACGGAATTGTAGAGCCAGGTGAAAGTGATGGAAGAAGATACCAGGTGAATAATTTCATTGAAAAACCGGCACCAGGAACAGCTCCTTCCAATCTAGCTATTATGGGACGTTATATATTAACGCCAGAAATCTTCATGTACTTGGAAAATCAACAAACAGGTGCAGGCGGGGAAATCCAATTAACAGACGCTATCCAACAATTAAACCAAATTCAACGCGTTTTCGCTTATGATTTCGAAGGTAACCGCTATGATGTTGGTGAAACGTTAGGATTTGTTAAAACAACATTAGAATTCGCATTACAACGCGATGAAATGCGAGAAGAAATTATGGAATATATGAAGACAGTACTTGATAAAGCTGATTTAGATAAAATCAAAGTATTGTAATAAAAAACACCTATTAAATGTAGAGTTATCTGCATTTGAGAGGTGTTTTTTTAACGTACTTTTCAATTGGTAGGTTGATTTCCATTCTAGGAGTCTTGTACTAAGGCTCACTAATTTTCTAATCAGCTCACAATATCATACATAATTCGTGCAATGATGTCTTGATTGTAATTGCCGAAGCTTTTTCCGTATAGGGTAAGTCCGCCGATGTTTCCATGATCGGCTACTGCTAAGCGGAATTTAATATCTGATTTTTGATCTAATGTAATATCGGAAATGGTGACATTGGAGATGCGGCAGCCATCGATAAAGGTGCCGTGTTCATTGATGCGCAATAATTTTAGTAAGCCATATTGGTTTAAATGGGGTGGCCACCATGCAGGAGTACAGACTCCTTTTTCGCCCCCGAAGTCTCCGGGGGACGTCCATTTCCCTAGCTCCTTATTATTTAAGGAAAAAACGATGTCAGAAGGCCAATTGTTATTATAATAAGGTGCCTCTGAGCCTATTTCAAAAATGAATTGGATTTCCTTAAAATCTTGATTTTTTTTTAAGTAATTGGGAATGCGGTATTCTAAGAAGCCTTTCGTTAACCATATGATACCTGCTTTTATATGTTCTGGATCTGCGAAATAGCGAGGATCATCAAATTCTCCAATGATGCTGTCCTTTGTAGCAAGTCCACATGTTGCCTCCGCCAAATAATCGCAATAATGTCCCACCTTTATTTCATATTCATAATAATTTTCACTTTTATTATTTTGCAATTCAACTGTAAGTAAATCCTCATTTAAATAGCAAATTTTTTGAATACCATGTTTGCCAACAGCAGTTGACACATCGATTATTCCGCTCTCTTCTAGTTTTTTTATGTGCATGGTTACAGCCCCGTTGGACAAGTTTAATTTTTGGGCAATCTCATTTAAATTAAGGCTGCCATTTTTCGTTAGTAATGAAAGGATTTCAATCCGTATTTCAGAGCTTAACGCCTTGAAAATAGGAATACCAGAACGCAAATCTTTAATATGTATCATGACATCACATCCTTAAGTTTGGTGTTGAATAGCTCTTTTCCTTTCGTATTTTGTAAAGGCCGAATTGGCAACCCACATCATGTAAAGGGCTGGGATACATCCGCCAAAGAGAAGAATAGATCCAGGAAAGGTAATGAACAAATAGCTGATGATTCCAAGACCGATAATATGCTTCACAAAAGAGATAGGTGCAATGAAGCCAATAAGAAAGGCATTTTTAATCAGTTGGAATCCTTTATTATCATAATGAACGTACATGGGAAAAAAAGAAAGGATAGTAGACATGTATAACCCACAAATAAGAAGGAACGGGACATACAAATAATGTAGAACGATAATAGTAGTTTGTTGAATCATTAGTAAATCAGCATATAGAACAATCCCGATAAAAAGCAGGAGAGCTCCTAAAAGATTGCTCGGGATAAATTCCCTTTTATACGCACTCCAAAAGGTTGGAAAAATAGGAACATCGCGATCTCCCAACACCCACTTCCGACAAATAGTAAACATCGCAACAGTAGCGGGAAAAAATCCAAATACAATCAATCCCACTAGCATAAAGAGTCCCCATAATAGGTTCACATAGCATATTTTTACTATCCAATTGGAAAGGGAGTAGATTTTATTAATAAGAGGATTGGTAAACATTGTGAATGACCTCCTTTATATTTTGAAGTTTGCTAGATTAAAAGGATTAACCTCTTTTTAAATCATATGTTTTAGGTTTTATTAAAAAGAAGGAAAAAGATAAATTCGTTCTTTTGACTTAGAAAAACAGCTGTTTTTTTAAAATGAAGAAAAGGGTCAAGCTTATGGAACTAGGAAAAGGCGTTGAATGAAGAAAAATATGAAAATATTACATAAATTCTATGCCAATCGAACGAAAAATGAAAACGTATTCATTAAACTTTAATTTAGTTAATACTATGTAAACATGTAAATCAATTTAAACAAATCTAAAATAAAGAACTGCTTTTAGCCATGGCTTAAATCCTAATAAGGGTTAGCATAAAAACAAACTAAGAGGGGATAAAAAATGAAAAAGAGTATGTTTGCTTTTCTTGTCATGCTGCTTGTATTCTCCGTATTTTTAGCTGGCTGTAATAAGGATAGTTCTAACTCAGGATACTCCAATGAGGGAAAGGGGACAAAAGTAGAATTATGGACCTTTAATGAATTGCATGGACAGTATTATGAAAAAATGGCGGAAATGTGGAATGAAGAAAATCCAGACGATCAAATTAGCATTAAGGTAAATACGTATCCATATGAAGACTTGCATAATAAATTACTTGTTGCCTTGCAATCAGGAAAAGGGGCCCCAGATATTTCCGATATAGAAATTAGTAAATTTGGTAACTTTTTAAAAGGAACACCTCAGATTTTGCCATTGGATGATGTGGTCGATCCAGAAAGAGAAAATGTCGTGCAATCTAGACTAGATATTTATGCGAAGGATGGAGTCACCTATGGAATAGACTTTCATGTCGGAGCAGCAGTTATTTATTATAACAAAGAAATAATGGATAAAGCCGGTGTAAATCCAGATGACATTGTAACATGGGAAGATTTTAAAGAAGCAGGAAAAATTGTTGTGGAGAAAACAGGTATACCAATGACAACACTTGATGTGGGGGATCAATGGTCCTTTTGGCCACAGGTTGCTCAACTAGAGGGTAATGATGATTTATTAGACCATAATGGCAACGTGAATCTAACTGATCCGCGCATTGTCGACGTATTAAAATACCAGCAAGAATTAGTAAAAGAAGGTATTGCTATTCCAGCACCCGGTAATGATCACCATGCTGAAGAGTATTATGGTTTCATGAATAATGGGGGTGCTGCTTCTGTTTGGATGCCAATGTGGTATATGGGAAGATTCACTGATTATATGCCAGATTTGAAAGGGAAAATAATCATTAGACCAATGCCATCATGGAAAGAAGGCTCTCCAAGATCAGCTGGAATGGGTGGAACAGGGACAGTAGTAACCAATCAATCAGAACATCCTGAGTTTGCGAAAAAATTCCTCGCCTATGCAAAGCTATCAAAAGAAGGGAATATCAAGATTGGGCAGTTATTAGGATTTGATCCTATTCGCACAGACGTTTGGGAATTACCAGAGCTGAAGGAATCCAACCAGTTTACTGAATATTTTGGCCCGAATATTTTTGATACATTACTTGAAGTAGAAGATGAAATCGAAGGAGTAAATATTGGCGAAAAAACACCAGACGTTTCAAATGCAGTTAAAACAACAATACTCTTTCAAACACTGATTGATAGGAAGGATCCGCAGCAAGTTCTAGAAGAGGCACAAAAGGAATTGGAATAAATTTTACAAATGCGGGGGTATTTGATGGTTGAATGCCTCCTATAAAAAAAGATAGGAGGAGGATACATGGATAAGGGAAGTATAGGAAAGCAGCTTGGGAAAAAAAGACGTACTAATCTATTATATTCACAAAAAGCAGCTCCATATTTTTTTGTTCTACCTTTTATTATTTCTTTTGCTATCTTTTTTGCCTACCCGGTAGTATCTACTTTTATTATGAGTTTCCAAGAAGTATTGCCAGGCCAAACTACTTTCATCGGTATAGAAAACTATGCAGGGTTATGGAATTCTACCTTTCTAACAGCAATAAAAAATAGCACGATATATACGTTATTGACCCTTTGTATTCTTATCCCATTGCCATTGATATTGGCAGTACTACTAAACGCAAAACTAATGTTTGCGAAAAATTTTTTTCGATCCGTCACCTTTATACCGGCGCTAACCTCTGTCGTAGTAGCTGGAATTATTTTTCGTCTCATTTTTGGAGGCCAAGATGGAGCACTACTAAACTCCATTCTTTTTACTTTTGGATTAGAGCCAAGAGCTTGGCTTAATTATGCTGGAACAAGTATGTTTGTGCTTGTCGTGCTTGCTACATGGAAGTGGATGGGGATCAATATTCTTTATTTCTTAGCAGGTCTGCAAAATATTCCAAAAGAGCTTTACGAATCAGCAGAAGTAGATGGAGCATCTACTTGGAAGAAATTCACGCATATTACGCTACCTCTATTAAAGCCAATATCTATTTATGTTTTTACGATTAGTATTTATGGTGGACTTTCGATGTTCGCAGAAAGCTACATGTTATATGGAAGCAATCGTTCCCCCAATAATATTGGTTTAACAATCGTTGGCTACCTTTACCAGAAGGGAATTGAACAAAATAATTTAGGATTTGGCTCCGCTGTGGGCATTACATTATTGGTGATCACTTTTATCATTACCTTTATTCAATTAAAGTTCTTTGGGATGTTCAGAAAGGAGGAACAGTAGATGAATCCTGCAAGAAAAGGCAAGAAGTTAACATCGATATTACTCTTTCTGTTGTTCCTTGTCATTAGCGTTTTTGCCTTATTTCCTTTGTTTGCTATTGTTCTTGGTTCATTAAAACCATCCACAGAGATATTAAGATTTGGACTGAATTTGAAGTTGCAGCCAGAGCTTTTGTCTTTAAACAACTACTCCTTTTTATTTACTGGGGATACGGATTATTTTATTTGGTATAAAAATAGCATTGTGATTACGATTATATCGACTTTATCCTGCTTATTACTCACAAGTATGGTTGGTTATGGGCTAGCAGTATATAACTTTAAAGGAAAGAACGTCATTTTTGGCTTAGTCTTAATCGTAATGATGATTCCAGTTGAAATTATCATGCTCCCTTTATATAAGTTAACAATGAGTCTAGGATTAATGGATACATTGCTTGGGGCATTTCTTCCTTTTGTGGTTGCTCCTATTCCCATATTCTTTTTCAGGCAATATGCAAGTGGTTTACCTAAAGACTTACTTGATGCTTCCCGTGTAGATGGCTGTACGGAAATTGGCATCTATTTTCGTGTCATGATGCCATTAATGGCGCCAGCTTTTTCTTCAATGGCTATCTTGCAGGCTTTAGGAAGCTGGAATAATTTCTTATGGCCCCTTATTGTTTTACGATCTAGCGAAAATTTAACACTTCCTATCGGTTTATCCACGCTGCTAACACCGTATGGAAATAATTATGATGTATTGATTGCAGGTTCGGTAATGGCGATTTTTCCAGTACTAATTCTTTATATCTTCTTCCAGCGCTACTTTATTGAAGGAATGACAGCTGGCGGAGTGAAAGGATAAAGTCTACTTTAATAAATGTTTTTCCGTAATGCGGATTATAAATTTTTTCAGCAGAAGGGATGATTCCATTGAGTCAAAAGGCAAAAATGATTATTGAAAAGGATTTTAAAGTAGCAGAAATAGATAAGAGAATCTATGGTTCCTTTATTGAACATCTTGGGCGTGCTGTGTATGGAGGCGTTTATGAACCAGGACATCCATCTGCAGATGAACAAGGTTTTAGAAAAGATGTCATTGGATTAATTAAAGAGCTAAAAGTGCCAATCATTCGTTATCCAGGTGGAAACTTTGTTTCTGGCTATAATTGGGAAGATGGTGTTGGACCTATTGCAGAACGTCCAAAGCGTTTAGAACTTGCATGGAGAACGACAGAAACAAATGAAATTGGCACAAATGAATTTATGGATTTTGCTAAAAAGGTGGATGCTGAAGTCAATATGGCGGTCAATTTAGGAACAAGAGGGATCGATGCAGCTAGAAATCTAGTAGAATATTGTAATCATCCAAGTGGTTCCTACTACAGTGATTTACGAATAAGCCATGGTTACAAGGAACCGCATAAAATAAAAACATGGTGCCTTGGGAATGAGATGGATGGTCCTTGGCAAATTGGCCATAAAACGGCAGCAGAATATGGGAGAATTGCCCAAGAAGCAGCGAAAGTGATGAAATGGGTGGATCCATCGATCGAACTTGTTGCTTGTGGAAGCTCCAATCGCAGTATGCCAACATTCGCAGAATGGGAGGCGACAGTATTAGATTATACGTATGATCATGTCGAGTTTATATCGCTCCACCAATACTATGGAAATTATGATAATGATATCGGAAATTATTTAGCCCTTTCGCTGGAAATGGATGATTTCATTCGCTCTGTCATCAGTATAGCGGATTATATAAAGGCAAAAAAACGTAGCAAGAAATCTATTTATTTATCTTTCGATGAGTGGAATGTATGGTATCACTCCAAAGAGGCAGATAAAAGAATAGAACCATGGACTGTTGCGCCACCACAATTAGAAGATATCTACAATTTTGAAGATGCCCTTTTAGTCGGCTGTATGTTAATTACAATGCTAAAGCATGCAGACCGATTGAAAATTGCCTGTCTTGCCCAATTGGTAAATGTAATTGCGCCTATCATGACAGAAGCGAATGGTCCTGCTTGGAAACAAACTATTTTTTATCCATATATGCATGCTTCTATTTATGGAAGAGGGGTTGCATTGAATCCGATCATTTCCAGTCCGAAATATGACAGTAAGGATTTCACAGATATTCCGTTCCTAGAATCTACTGCAGTCTATAAGGAAGAAACAGAAGAGTTAACGATTTTTGCGGTTAATAGAGATCAGGAAGAGGGTTTACAGCTAGAATGCGATATTCGTAACTTTGATGGATATAAAGTGGTAGAGCATATAGTGCTGGAGAATCCAGATTTAAAAAGAACAAATTCTGTTCAGGCTCAACCGGTTGCTCCGCATTCTAATGGAGATGCGAGTGTAGAAAATGGAAAAGTGGCCGCTTTATTGCCGAAGTTATCTTGGAATGTGATTCGGTTGGGTAAGTAATAGGGGAGGAGGAGATTAGCTGATATCGTGATGGGATTGGCTGAAAAAATGAAAGATTGGCTGATATAGTGATGGGTTTGGCTGAAAAAACAAAAGATTGGTTGATATAGTGATGGGTTTGGCTGAAAAAATGAAAGATTGGCTGATAAGAGATGAAGTTTGGCTGAAAAAATGAAAGATTGGCTGATATAGTGATGGGTTTGGCTGAAAAAACAAAAGATTGGCTGATATAGTGATGGGTTTGGCTGAAAAAACGAAAGATTGGCTGATATACAACATTTCCGTTCTAATCAAAGTGATTCTGGATCGGCTAAAATAGAATTTTCATCATTCCCACCACTACCATACATCAAAAAGGCTGTACAGCTTGTTTGAATAACAAGCAGTACAGCCTTTTTCTTAAGTGAAATACCGCTAGAGCTCCTTTACTTTCCTTTTCAGCGCAGTTCGACTCTTCTTTTGCCAAAATTCTTTCACTTTGACAATGGCATCCTCTGTATTTTTTACATATAAATCGATGGTTTGTTCATCTTTGTATTGCATTGCTGTTCGCTCATAGAGTGGATCGTAATAATAGGTTAACAGCAATTCAACTGCTTCAGCATAATTTCCAGTTTGTAAAGCTTCTTCCGTTTTAGCAGCAGCTGGTGTGTGGATGCGCCGCTTTATTAGGTGAAAGGCTTCGACACATTCATCATGATGGTCCCATGGAGAATAGTCTGCTAGTATATGCTGAACACGTTCTTCGATTGGCATATGGATGAACAGCTGATGTCCAGACTCCTTTTTTTTCAAAAGTATGTCAGGAAGCAATACTTTACCAATCCGTTTGCTTTCACCCTCCATTAGAAAATAGGGAGAAGAGGGGAGCTTTTCTATTTCGCTGACAAGCAAGGAGTCAAATGTCTTCTGATTATGTGGCTTCAGCCCAATTTGCCCGAAAATGGAACCACGGTGATTAGCCATTCCTTCCAAATCGAGAACAGGAAGCCCCTCTTGTTTTAATTGTTGCAAAATCACGGTTTTATTGGAACCAGTATAGCCGTTTAGAACAATTGCCTCTTGAGCCATTTCGATTGTTTCCAATTGGTGAATGACCCATTGGCGATACGTACGGAATCCTCCTTGTAAACGGTAGCTATGAACCCCCATTAGATCAATAACTGTTGCTGCGGTTTTACTGCGCATGCCGCCTCGCCAGCAGAATACCACTACATCCCTCGATAATTCCTGGAATGACTTAATGAAAGCAGGCAATTTTGCAGATACAATTTCCAAGCCACGCGCCTTTGCGGCTTCTACGCTGACCTGTTTATAAAGAGTCCCAACTTCTGCTCTCTCTTTATCTGTAAAGAGCGGAATATTAATGCTGCCGGGAATGGTGTGCTCGTTAAATTCAGAGGGAGAACGAACATCTACTAAAGAAAACTCTTTTTTCTCGCGTAATTCAAGTAATTTTTCTATTGTTATATCTTGAAACAAGGTAGCTCCGCCTTTCTTACCCAACAAAAATATGGCCAGGGCTCTCTGCTGTGACTTCACCGATGATGGCAGCTTCTACGCCAGCATCTTTTAATTCTTGCAATAATGCATCTGCTTGTTCGCCCTCAACAGAAATGAGTAAACCACCAGAAGTCACGGCATCGCATAAAATCAACTGATCAAGTTCGTCCAATTCAGAAGAGAACGTCACACTTCCTTCTAAATGGGCAAAGTTATTCTTCGTACCGCCAGGAATGACGCCTTGTTCCGCCAATTCTTTTACACGAGGAAGAACAGGAACTTGTTCACGATTAATATGGATAGTGGTATTGCTTCCTTTCGCCATTTCAGAAGCATGTCCGAGCAGTCCAAATCCCGTCACATCTGTACAAGCATGGACTTCATATGCTTCCATCACTTCAGCTGCCTGTTTATTCAGTGTAGCCATAACTTTCGTCACACGATCAATTTCCTCGGCAGTCAAAAGGCCTCTTTTAATCGAAGTTGTTAAAATACCGACACCAATAGGCTTTGTTAAAATTAGTTTATCAGTAGACTTAGCTCCTGCGTTTGTACGTACCTTATCTGGATGAATAGTACCAGTAACAGCAAGACCAAATTTAGGTTCTTTATCATCGATGGAATGCCCTCCAACAAGAGTAGCACCAGCTTCTTTTACTTTATCGCCAGCTCCACGCATAATATCTGCTAGAATTTCTTTTTCTAAGACAGAAATGGGGAAAGCGACTATGTTTAAGGCGGTCAATGGTTTTCCGCCCATTGCATAAATATCACTTAAAGCATTTGCTGCAGCAATTTGTCCGAACGAGTAGGGATCATCCACAATTGGGGTAAAGAAATCTACTGTTTGAACAATCGCTAGTTCATCTGTAAGCTTGTATACTCCAGCATCATCGCTCGTATCTAAGCCGACGAGAAGATTCGGATTTTTCTCTGCTGGTGGTAGTGTGCGAATTACTTCTGATAAATCAGCAGGACCGATTTTACAGCCGCAACCTCCTTTTGAAGATAAAGATGTAAGTTTAACGGAATAAGACTGTGTCATATGACACCAACCTTCTTTCTAGTAAAATAAATATTTTTATTAAGATTCATACCTATTATAAAGCAATGGGCAGCTCATTGCATGCTTAGTAGATTGGATGGGAAAAAAAGGAGATAGGAATCTTTTTAGAGTGCCTAAATATTAATATATGATATAATTTAATCGCAATTAATCTAATTACATCGAAGGTGAATGAGATGAGTACGTTAACAGAGGAGCAATCAAGCAGAAAAAGAACGTTTTGGTTCGCTTTTCTATTTATTTTAATCGCGGTTATTGGTCTCACTTATGTGAAATGGTGGCCATATTACCATAAAGCTATACTTTCTTTTCAAACCCATTCTATAGGAGATTCAATCCTTCAAGATCAAATTTCCGCATCCTTTTCATGGAGTGCCGCAGTAGATTATACGGTTGCTTACTTTCAATCTGTTTGGAAGGCAGCAATATTAGGTATTCTCCTTGGATCACTTGTTCAAGTACTTTTGCCGTCAGGATGGCTAATGAAGGTACTTGGAAAAACAAGTTTTGGCAGTACAGCCGCTGCAGGACTTGCCTCTATTCCAGGAATGATGTGTTCTTGCTGTGCCGCTCCAGTTGCTGTTGGGCTTCGTAAAAAAAATGCCTCAGTTGGCGCAAGCTTAGCCTTTTGGATTGGGAATCCTACTATTAATCCAGCAACCTTAATTTTTATGACATTTGTCCTTTCGTGGAAATTTACGTTATTACGGCTTGTGATTGGACTAGTTTTAACCTTTGGAATTAGCTATCTAGCAAATCGCTTTGTAAAAGATACGACACCTGTAGCTATTGATCAATTAATAAAAGATACAGAAGTAGATAAGCGCCCATTTTTAAAAAGATGGCTTACTTCTCTTGGAAGCATGGTTCTTTATGTGGTACCGGCCTATGTTCTGTCTGTTTTAATTCTAGGAGCAGCTCGCTTTTGGCTATTCCCACAATTAAGTGACAGCATGTCTAATAGTTTGATTGCCATTCTGATTTTTGCCATTGCTGGAATGCTTTTTGTCATTCCTACAGCAGCAGAAATCCCGATTATTCAAACATTAATGGCAATGGGGCTTGGAGCAGGACCAGCGGCAGCCTTGCTGATAACTTTACCAAGTATTAGCCTGCCATCACTATTAATTGTAGCGAAATCTTTCCCAAGAAAAGTGCTTGTATTTGTAAGTATTTCAGTAGTTATTTTAGGGATTATTAGTGGATTAATAGGAAAAGTAGTTTTATAGGATGACAGATCCGCGTGTGTTAGGAAACGGCGGATCTGTTCTTTTTAACGACGTCAGTTGACGAACGTATCACTAGTTCTGGTTCATAAATAATAGGAGGCTCGTTTGATAGATTAAGTTCTTTTCCTTCTACTGCTGCAATAATCCATTTAGCAGCATCAACCCCCATACGGCTTTTCGGATGGGCAATGGTTGTTAATGGTATCTCTGTAGATCCAGCTGGTTTAACATCATCAAATCCGATGAGAGAGATATCCTCTGGTACGGACAATTGTAATTTTTTTAGAACTTTATGTACTGACATTGCGATAAAATCGTTGTAACAAACAATAGCAGTTGGCATTGTGTTTTTGTTTGTAAGCGTATTCAAAAGTTTTTCTGTAAAATCGTCATTTAATTGTTCGGTAGTAAAGGTTACGACATGCTCTGGACTAATTGGACATTTTCCGCTTCGCATTGCCTGCAAAAAGCCTTGCATACGATGAACACCTTGCAAATCATCAGACTTAAAGATTCCTAGAATTTGTTCATGACCAAGCTGAATCAGATGATCTGTCGCCATATATCCCCCTTTGACATCATCTATTTTTAAATGGAAGGGAGAGAGCTGAGAATAGAACTGATTAATCATTAAATACGGAATATTACGCTCTTCCAGTTCAAGATAACAGTCCATATTAGGATTAAATTGACTGCTTTTAGTAGGCTCCAAAATAAGGCCATCCATGTTCAAATCAAGCAAATTGCGGAGACATAGCCGTTCTTTCGCATGGTCATTTTCCGTACAGACTAATGTTAAAGAATAGCCTCTATCCGTCAAATAGGTCTCCATTCCGCGAATAATCGATGGGAAAATATAATCGGAAAGATAAGTCATCATCACGCCTATATTTTTCCCATTTGTTTTGCTATCGCCTTTTTTACTAGCAAAAGGCTCGCCACAAAAAGTGCCAACACCCTGCTCTCGATAAAGCCACCCCTCATGAACCAGCTCCCTCATGGCTAGACGAACCGTATGCCTACTCACATCAAATAATTTCGCAAGTTCATACTCTGAATAAAATCGCTCTCCTGGCTTCACTCTCCCATCCATCACCCAATCCTTTACCGCATCAACCACTATCAACTTCTTCGAATGTCGTCCCACTATAAAGCCCCCCTTTAAAAGCAAATCTGTTACTTCTAACAAATGCAGATAATTCCGCAGATATACATTATTTATGCTTTTTTGTGAAAAGTTTCTTTCTTTTGGGTCGAAAGAGTGAAGGAGTATTAGGTGGTGATCCGCAAGTAAAAGAGTGGGAGTCGCAAGTAAAGGAGTGGGAGTCGCAAGTAAAAGAGTGGGAGTCGCAAGTAAAAGGGTGGGAGTTGCAAGTAAAGAAGTGGGAGTCGCAAGTAAAAGGGTGGAGTTGCAAGAAAAAGAGTGAGAGTCGCAAGAAAAAGAGTGAGAGTCGCAAGTAAAGGAGTGGGAGTCGCAAGTAAAGAAGCTGATATCGCAAATAGAAGCGTGGAATCGGCAAGTAATAGGAAGCAAAATCACCAATAAAATAGCCACTCCAGCGAGTTAACTCTATCACCCAAAGTTTTGGTTTTACATTTTTAAAATAAATATAGACATTTACAATTTCAAGTATATACATTATAATGAAAGCGATAACAGTGTGGAGGTGCCCTTCATGAAAAAAGAGCAGGTAATCAATGAATATCGAGAATATAAAGGCTCTGGTAGAAAGCCCGCGGATTATGATGTGTTTTGGGATAAGGCGTTGCAAGAGCTGGATGAACAAAGCTTAGATTACAAGTTAGAAAGAGTAGACATTCCTTCAAAAACAGCAGACTTTTACAATTTATATTTTACAGGTGTAAAAGGTGCAAAGATAAGATGCCAATACATCCGACCGAAGAAAATAGAAGGAAAAGTGCCTGGTATGCTGATGTTCCATGGTTACCATGGGGACAGCGGTGACTTTGGCGATAAGCTTTCTTGGGTAACAGAGGGATTCGCCATTCTTGCGATGGATTGTCGCGGGCAAGGCGGAGAATCAGAAGATAATACAACTGCAAAAGGAACGACATTAAAAGGGTTAATTATTCGTGGTGTCGAAGAAGGACCAGAAAGCCTTTATTATCGAAGTGTATTTTTAGATACTGCTCATGCGGCGAGAATTTTAATGAGCATGGAGGAAGTCGATGAAGAGGCGATTTCTATTCAAGGGGCATCGCAAGGCGGAGCTTTATCGTTAGCTTGTGCAGCACTTGAACCGAGAGTGAAAAAAGTAGTCGCACAATATCCATTCCTTAGTGATTATCGAAAAGTGTTTGAGTTAGATATTAATGCTTCTGCTTATGAGGAATTGGCTTATTGGTTCCGATTCCGAGATCCAATGCATGACAGAGAAGAGGCATTTTTCGATACATTAGAATATATTGATTTACAGCATTTAGCGCCTAGAATTAAGGCGGAAGTAAAGTGGGCGATCGCCTTAGAAGACGGGGTTTGTCCGCCAGTAACACAATTTGCTGTCTATAATCAGATTTCATCACCAAAAGAGATGATTTTCTTCCCAGAGTATGGGCATGAATATTTGCCGAAATTAGGAGATAGAGTCAGGGGGTTCTTGCTAGATTATGAGTAAAATGATTACATTCAATAAAGAAACACTAGAATTTCATTTAACAAACGGACTTATAAGTTATTTATTTCGTGTTATAGAAAAAACATCTCAGCTAGAGCATCTCTATTTTGGCAAAGCAATTAGACATCGTGATAATTTTCAATACTTACTAGAAAGAGAGATTCGTCCCTCGAATAACCAAATAGAGGGGGATCATACCTCTTCCTTAGAACATATAAGACAAGAATATCCTTCTTATGGAACAACGGACTTTCGCACGCCAGCTCAGCAAATCCGCTATCCGGAAGGGGATCGAATTTCTGATTTTCGTTACGATCATCATAACATCCTAGAAGGGAAACCAGCATTAACTGGGCTACCTGCTACTTATGTAGAGGACAAGGACGAAGCGGAGACATTAGAAGTGGTATTAAAAGATACGTATTCTGATATAAGTATTCATTTATTTTATACCATTTTTGCAGGAAGAAAGGCGATTGCTCGCAGTGCGAAGTTTGTAAACAACGGAGAGCATGAATATGATTTGGAGTCGGCACTGAGTTTAAGCCTTGATTTTCCAGATAAGAACTTTGAACTTGTTCATTTGCATGGTGCCTGGGCAAGGGAAAATCATATGGAGAGAAAGCCAGTTATAACAGGTATTCAAGCTGTCTCTAGTGCGAGAGGGGCGAGTAGCCATCAACATAATCCTTTTATGGCATTGGTGCGACCAGATACAACAGAGCATACAGGCCAAGCTTATGGTTTCAGTCTAATTTATAGCGGCAACTTTTTAGCACTAGTAGAAGTAGATACGTATCAAGTTACAAGAGCAATGATTGGAATCAATCCATTCGAATTCGCTTGGCGATTGAAACCGACTGAAGCGTTTCAGACACCAGAAGCAGTCATTGTTTTTTCGGATGAAGGATTAAATGGGATGAGCCAGACCTTCCATGAACTTTATCGTACAAGACTTGCTCGAGGAGAATGGCGTGATAGGGAGCGTCCGATTCTCATTAACAACTGGGAAGCAACCTATTTTGACTTTAACGAGGAAAAGATCTTAGATATTGCTAAAAAAGCGTCAGAGGTTGGTGTCGAATTATTCGTTTTAGATGATGGTTGGTTTGGGGAAAGGCATGACGATACTTCCTCACTAGGAGATTGGTTTGAAAACAAAGACAAATTGCCAAATGGCATCAAAGGCTTAGCAGAAAAAATTCATGCATTAAACCTAAAGTTTGGCTTATGGTTTGAGCCGGAAATGATCAGTAAAGGGACAAAGCTTTTTAATGAACATCCTGATTGGCTCATTCATGTTCCTGGAAAAAGAACATCCCATGGCAGAAACCAATTTGTCCTCGATTATTCTCGCCCGGAGGTTGTTGACGGAATTTTTGCCCAAATGGATGTACTTCTTTCGACCAGCAAGATTGACTATATCAAATGGGATATGAACCGTTATATTTCGGAAGTCTTCTCTATTGCATTGCCAAAGGATCAGCAAGGAGAAGTATTCCATCGTTATATTTTGGGCGTGTATTCTTTATATGAGAGATTGCTAGATAAATATCCGCATTTGTTAATTGAATCCTGTGCTGGTGGCGGGGCAAGATTTGACCCAGGAATGCTTTATTATGCGCCGCAAGCATGGGCGAGTGACGATACGGATGCGGTAGAGCGGCTGAAAATTCAATATGGTACGTCATTGGTTTATCCGCTATCTAGTATTGGAAGCCATGTATCGGCAATTCCGAACCACCAAGTTGGCAGAATGACAAGCCTAGATACAAGAGCAAATGTTGCCTATTTCGGTACATTTGGCTATGAGCTAGACATTACGAAAATGCCTGAAGAAGAGCATGCGAAAATGAAGGAGCATATTGCATTCTTTAAGAAACATCGCAAATTGATTCAACAAGGAACATTTATCCGTCTGCAAAGTCCTTTTACCAATAATGAAACAGCTTGGATGGTTGTTTCACAAGATAAAACAGAAGCAATTGTTGGCTACTATGAAGTTTTAGCGAAGCCAAATAGACCATATGAACGCTTGCAGCTAAAAGGTTTGGCAGCAGATAAATTATATACAGTGAATAGTGACTTAGAACGATATGGCGATGATTTAATGGAAATCGGGCTTATTTTAGCAGGAAACTATATCGACCGAGCTAGCGATTACTGGTCAAGAGAGCATATTACCGATTACAACAGCAAAATATTTTACTTAACAGAGAAACAATAAAGGAGACGAATATCATGAAAAAGTTCCCGGAAAATTTTTGGTGGGGTGCAGCAACATCTGGACCGCAAAGTGAAGGCCGTTTTAATAAACAACATGCAAACGTTTTTGACTACTGGTATGAAGTGGAGCCAGAATTATTCTATAACCACGTAGGACCAGATACAGCATCTAATTTTTACAATAGCTATGTAGAGGATATTGCTTTAATGAAAGACATCCACTTAAACTCTGTTCGTACTTCGATTCAATGGACACGGTTAATTGATGATTTCGAAACAGCAAGCTTAAACGAAGATGGGGTACGCTTTTATAATAATGTCATTGATGAATTTATTAAACAAGGGATTACACCGGTTATGAATTTACACCATTTTGATTTGCCAGTAGAGCTATATCATAAATATGGGGGTTGGGAATCCAAGCATGTCGTCGATCTTTTTGCAAAATTTGCTCGTCGTTGTTTCGAATTATTCGGAGATCGCGTGAAGCACTGGTTTACGTTTAATGAGCCAATGGTCATTGTTGATGGACAATATTTGTACCAATTCCATTATCCAAAAGTAGTAGACGGGAAAAAGGCAGTGCAGGTGGCATACAATCTAAACCTTGCATCTGCAAAAGCAATCAAAGAATTCCGCGATTTGAAGATGAACGAAAAGGGTGCAAAAATAGGTACAATCTTAAACCTGACACCTTCTTATCCAGCAAGTGATAAGCCAGAAGACGTGGAAGCAGGGCGAATTGCGGACCTATGGCGCAATGAAATGTTCCTTCATACAGCAGTTTATGGTGAGTTTCCACCGGCATTAGTGGAACTTTTAACAAAAGACAGAGTGATTTGGGAATCAACAGAAGAAGAGCTAGCCATTCTAAAAGAAAATACCATTGATACACTTGGTGTAAACTTCTATCATCCATCACGAGTAAAAGCGCCAGATGTAGCACCAAACAGCGTCGGAGACTGGATGCCAGATCGTTATTATGATAATTACGCAATGCCAGGCCGTCGCATGAACTTAGATAAAGGGTGGGAAATCTTCCCTGAGGCGCTTTATGATATTGCTATTAACATTCGCGATAATTATAAAAATATCGAATGGTTCGTGTCGGAAAATGGCATGGGTGTTTCCCGAGAAGATCGCTTCTTAAATGAAGAAGGCGTGATCGAGGATGACTATCGAATCGAATTTATCCAAGAGCATTTGGAATGGGTTCATAAAGGAATTGAAGAAGGCTCTAATTGTTACGGTTACCATTTATGGACGCCAATCGATTGCTGGAGCTGGATGAATGCCTACCGCAACCGTTATGGATTTATCTCAAATAATATCCATACACAAGTGAAAACAATCAAGAAGTCTGGGCATTGGATCAAAGAAGTAAGTACCAATAATGCGATTCAATAAATAGTAAGAAGATCATCGCTTATCTTTTGCGATGATCTTTTCTTAAAGTATAATAAGAGTGAAAGCGCACACATGAGGAGGTGTTCATATGTCTTTATTAGTAATGGATATAGGCGGGTCTTCCGTAAAGTTTGCTGTATGGGAAAAAGAACAGCTAGTGGACAAAGGCTCTTTTGTCACTCCAAAAACTTGGGATGAGATGAAACAAGAGATGGTTCAGTTAAAAGGAAAGATGGACGCTAAATATACTATTGATGGTGTTGCATTCAGTGCTCCAGGTGCGGTGAATCAGAGTAAAGGTGTGATTGAAGGGGCAAGTGCCGTGCCTTATATCCACGACTTTCCGGTTTTTTTCGAGTTAGAGGAGTTATTAGGCTGTCCGGTTTCAATGGAAAATGACGCCAATTGTGCTGGGCTTGCGGAAGTATGGAGAGGTGCAGCAAAAGGACTGCAGAATGTGCTCTTTGTTGTGATTGGTTCAGGGATCGGAGGCGCTGTTATCGTTGATGGGCAAATCCGCCACGGAAAACATCTATTTGGCGGCGAATTTGGCTACATGCTCCTTAAAGAAGATAAAACATTCAGTGATCTAGGCACTGCTGTTAATATGGCAAAGCGCTATTCCAAACGGATAGAATTAGAAACCGAATTAAGCGGCAAGGAAGTATTTGAACTCGCAGAACAAGGGGATGAAATCGCAAAAGAAGAGGTTGAAACGTTCTATCACTATTTAGCAGTAGGCATCTATAATCTGCAGTACAGTTTTGATCCAGAGAAAATCATTATTGGCGGCGGCGTCTCCAGTAAAGAAGGGCTACTTGACGAGCTCAATGTTCATCTAGCAAAAGTAGTAGAAAGCGCAAAAATTGCCCCATTTATCCCGGAAGTAGCTATTTGCGAATTTCAAAATGATGCTAATTTGATTGGTGCTGTTTACAATTATGAGCTTGCTTTTGGGAAGTAGGAGTCGCAAATAAAGTTGTGAAAGTTGCAAGAAAAAGTGTCGGAGTCGCAAATAAAGTTGCCAAAGTCGCAAATAAAAGCGCCAAACCTACAATTAAACTAGTAAAATGCGCATATAAAACTGCTAAACTCACAAACAAACTGGCACGGTTCCGCCAAAGTGGGGACTAACCACCTAATGATCTACCCAAAATCCAATAAATTGCTAGTCCGCTATGCTATTTTTTTCAAAAAGTAGCAGTTAAATAATTTGAGAAGAGGGATACATTATGTATATTGCAGACGAAAATAGATATGAGAAGATGTTGTATAATCGTGTTGGGAAAAGTGGGTTGAAATTATCGGCGTTGTCTTTAGGGTTATGGCATAATTTTGGGGACGTTGATTTATTTGAGAATGGACGTGCGCTTGTGAGAAGAGCGTTTGACTTAGGGATTACGCATTTTGACTTGGCGAATAACTATGGACCGCCTGCTGGTAGTGCGGAAGAAAACTTTGCGAAGATTTTGGAAAGAGATTTAAAGCCATATCGTGATGAACTGATCATTTCTACAAAAGCTGGTTATGGAATGTGGGCTGGTCCTTATGGGGATGGCGGCTCGAAAAAGTATTTAGTAGCTAGTCTTGACCAAAGCTTAAAGCGAATGGGACTTGATTATGTCGATATTTATTATCATCATCGTCCTGACGAGGAAACCCCTTTAGAGGAGACTGCAGAAGCATTGGATTTATTGGTACGTCAAGGAAAGGCGCTATATGTTGGTGTTTCAAACTATTCACCAGAGCAAACTAGGGAGATTGCTGAAATTTTTGCAGCGAAAAAAACGCCATTCATTATTCACCAGCCGTCCTATAGCATGTTTAATCGCTGGATTGAAGATGGCTTGAAGGATGTACTAGTGGAAAAACAGCTTGGGGCAATTGCTTTCAGTCCGCTTGCACAAGGGTTATTGACAGATCGTTATCTAAATGGCATTCCTGAAGATTCTCGTGCAAACCGAGAAACGGGGTTATGGCTACATAAAGAAAATGTTAACCAGACGATTGGTAAAGTGAAAGCATTGAACAATATTGCCAAAGAAAGAGGGCAAACACTTGCGGAAATGGCTGTTGCCTGGATTTTACGCGATGGTATTGTAACAAGCGTTCTAATAGGGGCGAGTAAAGTGAGCCAAATTGAAGACAACGTGAAAGCATTGGACAACATTCACTTTAGCGCAGAAGAACTTGCTGCGATTGACGAGGTGCTAAAAGGATAGAAGATAAAACCACTGCAAAATTTGCAGTGGTTTTACTTTTAATCAGCTAAACGTTTAATCATTTCTAAGCACATTCGAGCATTATGGTATGGGCATTTCCATGAATCGACGATGTTTTCTTGTGTATGGTATTTAGCATCACGCAGGGACGAAATAACTTCGCCATCTGCGTCAATGCGGGAGTACCATTCTCCACCTTCACGCTTGTCATGAAAAGATGCTTGAATGTATTTCCACACATCTTCACTATACATTAAATAGTTTGGAATATTTGTTAATTCATAGGCATTGTGGAAGCCGATTACTGCTTCGGCTTGGCCCCACCAGACTCTTGTAGGGTGAATGAAATCATTTGCCTTGTAATCCATTAAAGATCCATCTTCCGCGAGTCCTTCTCTAGCAACCTCAAGTGCCATGAGCTTATTTATTTCTATAATTTCCGGACGATCAAGATTTGTTACAGTCAACGCTTCTGTTAAAAGCCAGCTCGTTTCAATATCATGACCAAATGAGAAAGTATCCTTCATGCTGTTCCAATTTGGATCAAAGGCAGCTTGGCAATAATGCTTTTCATGGTCGAAAATATGAGTATGGAAAAGGGTTAATAGATTATCGATTTTATTTAATAGCCTTTCGTCAGGCCAAATTTGGTAGAGTGTCGTATAAGCTTCGATAATATGCAAATGGCTATTAGTTGTAAAAGCAGCCTCTGCACCTTCATTTAATAAAACATTTTCCTTTTTCGTCCAATCGGCATGAAACTCTTCTAGATAACCGTTCAAGGCTTCAGAATAGCAAATGTCTTCGATGAGATGAAATAAATTTTGCGCTAATGCTAATACTTCCGTATCTTTAGACACTTTATAGTACTCACTTAAGCCGTACAGTGCGAAGCTTTGTGCATAAACATGTTTTGATGAAATAATAGGATTTCCTTTATAATCAACAAGCCAATAGATGCCGCCATTTTCATGATCCCAAAGCCTATTTTTCAAAAATTCATAGGCATGATGCGCTGCCTCTAAATAAGCTGGGTCTTGTTTGTATTGATATGCCGCCGAAAAGGTCCACAAGTTTCTAGCGCCTAAGACGCCTCCTTTATGAGATTCAGGATGGATCTTTAGATTGTAATCAACGACTCCGTAAAAACCGCCATTCTCCTTATCTACTAAATTCAACCAAAATGGCAAAATGCGATTCTCTAGCTCTTCGATAAACTCTACTTTTTTCATCGTAACGCCTCCTCTTTTTTTTAACACTTTACCCTTCAACAATATTGCGAATCCATTTTTTCGTATAAGTTCTTTTTATCCCCAAGAAAGCTCGGATAAAATCATGGGAATTAGCAAGTGCATAGACAGCAAACAAAGGTAACTGGAAATATACGCCTAATGCCGCAAGTGGCAGACCTATGAGCCACACGCCGATCGTATCTAACCACATCACGTATTTTGTATCTCCACCGGCACGAAGAATGCCTACATTGTTAATATAATTTAAATTTTTCGCAAGCGAATAGGGAATATATACAAATATAATTCCGTAAACAAGTTGTTCTACTTCTGGTGTAAGTCGATAAAGAGATAATACATGTGGCAGCGCAATCAAAATTAGAATGCCAACGACAACAGAGGTACCCGTTGTAATCCGGATGAAATTCTTAGCATACTGAAAAGCCCCTTTCTTATCATTTGCTCCAAGCTGGTTTCCAATCATTACAGCTGAGGCATCACTTATCCCAGTAAATATACAGGTGAAAATAAAAATAATCGGATCAATCATCGAAATAGCGGCTGTTTGATTTGTACCCATTGACGCATATAGCCAGAAAAACAGCGTATCGCCGAGTGTCCACGTACCATGGTTAATAATCGATGGCATCGTGATTTTAAAATATTGCTTGCTTAAACTGCTTCGGAAAACATCGAGATTCTTTTTTATAATCGAAAAAGAAATGAACTCTTTTTTTACAAGGAGCATGAATAACAGACCGGTTTGGATGATCCGCGCAATTAATGTAGCAATCGCAGCTCCTTCGACTCCTAAAGCAGGCGCCCCGAAGTTGCCATAAATCAGGATATAGTTTAATAGCGTATTAACTAATAAAGCAATTACGCTATAGTAGGTCGGTTTCCGCACCTCACCTGTTGTTTTTAAAGCGATTACAAAAATCATCGATAAAGCAGTAAAAACATAGGAGAAACCAAGAATGTGAAGGAATTCGCCTCCCAATTGCTTAACAGACATATCCGAAGAAAAGAAACCAAGAATCGGATAGGAGAAAAACTGGGTCAAAAGCGTAAAGAAAAGGGAGAAAATCATGGTGAGTACGCTTACAAAAATAACAGAGCGACTAATGCCATTTTTATTTCTGGCCCCCCAGTATTGTGCACAGAAAATCGTCGCGCCGCTAGCAAACCCCTGTAGCAGAATTGTTGGAATTTGCGTAAACTTATTGGCGATTCCAACAGCGGCAATACTATCTACTCCGAGTCTACCTACCATAATGGAATCAATTATATTCAGACCTGAAGTAATCAAAAGCTGAATGGTTATAGGAATCGTGAAATACAACATTTTCCTATAGTATTCTTTCTTGCTATCTTCCATTCTGTCACTTTCTTTCTATTAAATTGTCTATTTTTTCTCCCGATTTGTTCTTTACATATCAGAAGTCGAAATATATAATTAATTTACAACAAAAGTATAGACAATTCAATACAAAACTTTATATTTATATAGGTTTATAGATGGAAAGGAGAGAATCTCGATGGAATTCATTAAAGGTTTTAGCTTTGGATTTATGAACAAAAGGGGAGAATGGCAAGACGCAAAAACAAAAGAATCACTACAGTTGTTAAAAGAAAGATGTGCGGTTGAGCATATTGTCCTTACTGTTGTGGCAGAGCAGGATACCCCACAATCCATCACTATTAATTGGAGGAATCATCCGAATGTAGTTAGTGATGTAGAAACCGTAGAATTAATTGAATGCGCTAACAAAATGAGCTTGAAGGTTATTTTAAAGCCAATGGTAAACGTTTCGGACGGCACATGGCGTGCCCATATTAATTTCTTTGACACCGATGTACCATGTGAACCAAAATGGTCGGAGTGGTTCGCATCTTATAATGAGTACATTCTTCACTATGCGAAAATAGCAGAGGAAATGAAGTGCCCGATGTTTGTTATTGGCTGCGAGTTAGTAAATGCAGATAGAAGAGAGGCAGAATGGCGTCATCTTATAAAAGAAGTGCGCAAAGTTTACAGTGGATTAATTACCTACAATTGCGACAAATACCAAGAAGATGTCTTAAAATGGTGGGATGCTGTCGATGTGATATCATCTAGCGGCTATTACCCGATTGATGCGTGGGAAACACAATTAGACCGTATTGAAAAGGTAGTCGAGAAACATCAGAAACCCTTCTTTTTTTGTGAAGCCGGTTGCCCAAGCTGGGTAGGGGGAGATTTGCTTCCAAATGACTGGACAAAAAGAGGAGAAATCAGCGAAGAAGTCCAAAAAAGATGGTATGAAGCTATGTTTCAAGCAGCGAGTAAACGAAGCTGGGTAAAAGGCTTTGCCCTATGGGATTGGAAAGCCCATCTTTATCCAATTGAACGAGCAAGTAGTGATCAAGATTACGCAGTGTATGGAAAAGCAGCGGAGAAAGTGATTAAAGATTATTATTCTTCTGTCGTGGGGAATGAGGAGCGAAGGATTTAGAGAGAAGTGGTGATTGTTAGAGGAATGAAAGCCATTGGAAGTAAGGGTAAATGAAAAAGTGGTGTTCATCGAGGGGATGAAAGCCGAAGAAAGCAAGGGTAAGTGAAAAAGTGGTGTTCATCGAAGGAATGAAATCAAAGAAAAGCTGTGAGAGCAAGCAAAAGATAACATGGCAAGGTGATCAAAGCCCGTTTAGTAGCAAGTATCTCAAACAAAACACCAACTACTATCTCAAAAAACAATAAAATGTATACGCTTAACTAACCGTGAAATAACGAAAAATATTTGTACTTACTTTTATAATAAAAGTCTATACAAATGAAAATATCCATGGTAGAATATGTTTGTAAGCGCTTAATGATAGGGTTTTCAAAATAGCTTCAACTCTTTATATGACCTAATTATTTGGAGGGAAAATAGAATGGGGATCAAAAAAGGTAACAAACTATTTCGTTTTGGCCTAATTGCTAGTGCAGCTGCGTTAATGCTAGGTGCTTGTAGTAGTGATTCGGACAAGCAAGGAGAAAAAGGCGCAGACGGAAAAGAGACAATCACTTTTATTAACCACAAAACAGACTGGTCTGGGAATGGGAAATGGGATGAATACATTGCTGAATTCAACGAAAAACATCCTGATATTGAAGTGAAAGTAGAGACAATTACTGACTATGCTGGTCAAATGCAAATTCGTATGAACTCAAAAGATTACGGTGATGTATTAATGGTTCCAACAACTATTAAGCCAGAAGACAACGCAAACTTCTTTGAGCCACTTGGTGATCAGAAAGAATTAGAAGAAAAATACTTGCTATTAACAGACCGTGCATATGACGGAGTATCATATGGTATTCCTATTGCAGTAAATACAACAGGCGTACTTGTAAATATGAAAGTGTTCAATGATGCTGGAATCACCGAATTTCCAAGAACACCAGAAGATTTCCTAACAGCATTAGGAAAAATTAAAGAATCCAATCCGGATATCACGCCATTATATACAAACTATGCTTCTAACTGGGCAATGTCTAACTGGGATTTCGTACGTGAATCCGCAGCAGGCGATCCAAACTTCACAAATGAGCTAACGACAGATAAAACGCCATTTGACGCTGGAAAGCCAATGAATACTATCTACAAATTACTTTATGATACGGTAAAAGAAGGCTATTCAGAAGCGGACCCAACAACAACAGATTGGGAACAATCTAAGCAAGATCTTGCTGATGGAAAAATCGCAGCAATGGTATTAGGAAGCTGGGCGATTGAACAGGTTCAAGCATTAGCAGAAAATCCAGAAGATATCCAATTTGCAGCATTTCCAACAACACATGGTGGAAAACAATATACTACAATTGGTGGAGACTACAATATCGGTATTAACGTAAACAGCAAGCATAAAGAAGCAGCACGTACTTTCTTAGATTGGTTTGTAGAAGAGTCTAACTATGCTGCTGATACTGGTGGTATTTCTCCAAAAGTTGGAGCACAACTACCTGCTGCTCTTAAATCAATGGAAACAGCTGGCGTGGAGTTCTTCCAACCAACCCCTGCACCTGCTGGAAAAGAATCATTATTTGCTGATATTAACAACAGCTCTGAAATAGGTTTAGGCACAACAGATGCAACGAAACAACGAATCGTGGATTCTGCAAAAGGCAACACGAAAGAATCTTTTGAAGATATCATGAAAGACCTCAACGAAAAATGGGGCAAAGCAATCGAAGAAGTTGGCCAATAAGTAGTTAATAAAAAACGTGCTAATAATGTAAGAGAACGGTTAGGGCACTGCAACAACAGATAGAAAACAACAGTTTTAAAAATGGAGGGTTATCTTAAAAGAGTCATCTCTTAAGGTAACCTTCGTTATTATAAGTTTTTGTAAAAATCATTTTTTAGACGGAACACAGCAGAGAGTACCATCCATACTTTGTAGCTATTATTTATCCACTCTTAACGGACAGTAAGACTCAACCGTAAGCTTATAAGAATACGAGGAAGATCAACTATCCGTAAAGGTCCGATTGGTTCAACTAACCATCAGTGGGGGAGGAAGGAAAACCCCCGCTGATGGAAGTTTCACTTTATTCATTTTCCATTGCTATAACAAAAGAGAGTTCCGTTCTAGGTAGTTTTATATTTTGCTCCGGCGCCGATGGAGGTGAATAAGTTTTCCATAAATAGGCGTTATCGAAAGAATAAAGAGGTGTAGGCAAGATGAATAAACTTAAATTGGGGTACGATGGGCAAAGAAGATTAATCATTGTATTGTTCTCCGCACTACCAGTATTTTTGCTTTTGTTATTTTCATATTATCCTTTATTTAAAATGGTACAGTATAGCTTTACAAACTGGAATGGAATAAGTCCAACAAGTGAAAATGTTGGCTGGGATAACTATGTTCGAATTTTTACTACTCCTGAATATTTCTCCGTTTTTAAAGTAAGTTTATATTATTTCTTTGCAACCTTCGTGCAATTAGGAATCGCATTATATTTTGCAACGGTTTTAACCTTTAAAGTGAAATTTGCGAATCTTTGGAAAGGGATTCTTTTCTTTCCATATTTATTGAATGGGGTAGCAATTGGGTTTATTTTCTTATACTTCTACAAAGGTGGAGGTACGTTAGATACTGTTTTATCTTTCTTAGGATTAGAAGATCAAATCCGTTTATGGTTAGGCGATCGCTCGATTAATAACGTGTCGATGGCATTTACGTCGATCTGGCGTTATATGGGCTTTAACTTCATTATTTTTCTTGGTGCTATTCAGTCTATTGATTCAGAAATTTATGAAGCTGCAGAGATTGATGGAGCAAATCGCTGGCAGCAATTCCGATATATTATCATGCCAAGCATTAAACAAATTATCTTCTTAAATATTATTCTCGGTATTAGCGGATCACTAAGCGTATTCGAAATTCCTTACATTATGACAGGCGGATCAAATGGTACGAAGACATTCGTTATCCAGACGATTGACACTGCGTTTAAGTTCAGCAAAGTCGGATTAGCCTCTGCGATGGCGTTAGTATTACTTGTTATTGTCATTGTTGTGACTTTGCTGCAGCAATACTTAACAAGAGAGAAAGGAGCGAAATAGTATGAAATCACAAGCAGGATTTGAAAAACAAACAGGAATAAAAAATGAGAATGGATTAACGACTGCAATGATGATAAAGAATATCCTTGGATTTATCGTCAAATATGGAAGCTTATTACTCGGAGCAGCCGTTGCTATCGTACCTGTTTTAGTTGTGATTATCGGCTCCTTTAAAACCAAACAGGAATTTTTGACAACAGGTGTCTTAGAATTACCGAAGAATTTTACCTTCAGCAATTACGTAACAGCATTCATTGATGGGCAAATGCTTACTGGTTTTAAAAATACGATTCTTATCTTTATCGCATCGATTATTGGAAAACTCCTTTTAGGAACAATGATTGCTTATGTTCTTGATCGCTTTAATTTCAAAATGAAGAAGGTTATTCTAGCACTATTCCTTCTTGCAACACTTATACCTGGTATCACAACACAGGTGGCAACATTCCAAATCATTAATGGAATGGGCTTATTCAATACCATTTGGTCTGTGATTGTACTCAACTTAGGAACAGATGTAATTGCCGTTTATATCTTCCTACAATATTTGAAAAATATTCCTGTTTCGCTAGACGAAGCAGCAATTTTGGAAGGAGCATCTTATTTTACCATCTATCGTAAAATCATTCTTCCATTATTAAAAGCACCGATGATCACCATTCTAATCATCAGTGGCGTAGGAATTTACAACGATTTCTATAACCCGTTTCTTTATATGCCGTCACCAGACTTGAAGGTTATTTCAACCGCACTATTTGCCTTCAAAGGTCCATATGGCACAGATTGGCCAGTTATCCTAGCAGGTGTCATCATCGTTATCCTGCCAATTTTAATCGTGTTCCTGACATTACAGAAACACATTTATAACGGAGTATCTGGTTCAGTCAAATAAGTAGATTTTCCGTGGGACGAGCTAATTTCAAGAGTGGCTGCTCCATATTATTAATAAAAACAAGAATATAGTTAATAAAAAGGGATAGCCCTCAACTAGGGTGCTATCCCTTTTGCTTTATTTCACCTTAGGCACAATATATTTCGTCAAAAAAATCGTCAGCGGCGGAGCAAAGAAGATGAATACTAGCAAATTAATGCGTACGAGAAAACTAATTGCAATCAATGTTGCGAGAATGATAATGCTATTAAAGAAACGACGAATACATGTGTCAAATGCAAGGGCATAAATCCATTTTTTCTCCCCATTGCCTCTTGGAGGATCAGCAAGAAAATAGAGGCAGTAAATATAATAAATCCAGGCAAAAAAAGTGAAGAAAACAAGTGGGAATTGAAAAAAGCCAAGTACTGGACTAACCGCAATTAAAGAATAGTAAACCGAAACCAGACTAATAACGGTTAGAAAAAAGACAACAAAGGAAAGCAATTTATTATCTTTATGTTTCTGATAAGCCTCCTCGAAGGCAATACGAATGCTATATTCTACCTCATTATGAATGCTCTCAATGCTATGAATCAGACCAATGCCAGCAGGAACTAAGCCATACACTAGACCACCACGAAAAAGAAACATCCAAAAATAAAACCCAGCAGTCGTATACTGAGCAACTCTGTTGATGAAAAGTATAATCTTATTATTCAATATGTTCACCCTTTTAATGTCTATATGATAGTTATACATGTAAACGGAAACATTATCAATAGGGATTTGGAGGAGAAAAGCAAGAAAAAAGGGGAAAGGATATCATCCTTGTTCCCCGTAGTTTTAAAAATGAAAGGTATTCTTTTTCAACCGATTAACAATATATTCAGCTTGAACAATCATAAATAGAAAAAACAACGGGATAGCTATCCAAACAAGCTTGCGATGCCACTGCAAATTACGGTGCAAGAGAAAGGTAGAGAATAAATTCGTCAGTAGAAAATTAGTCATAAAAAATCACCCTTTTTTCCTTAGTGTGAGAAGAAAGGGTGATTATTATTCAAGCATCAGTAGCTGAAATAGCTTCAAGCGCATCCCGACATGTTGGGTAAACACGCATATTTAACTTCTTTCCATATGTATATTCAATCGTATCAATTGCCATGTTGACTTGCATACCGGTAATAATTAGTTCTGTGCCCATGAGCGCAAGGATATCTTTAATCCTGATAATCCCTTGTTGAACAGTTTCATCATATTTAAGCAGTCCTTGTAAATCGATTATAAAATAGTTTTCTTTTGTTCTAGCGGCATATTCCGCAATATTGGTGACCATTTGGCTAAAACGTTCTTCGGTTAAATTGCCGATAAGGGGAAGAACAGATGTATTTTTTTGCACAGAAATAATTGGTGTCGATAAGTTATTAATTTCATCTATGTATTCCTTAATAAGCTGCTCGGATTCCTTTTGAACGGTAATATCTTTTTGAATGCCGACAAAGAATAACTTCTTTTCCTCACCAATATAGATAGGATAGAGTGAAAGTTCATTCCAGAACATTTCTCCACTTTTGCGATAATTCCTTAATGTAACCACAATGGATTCTTTCTTCGCAATCGCATTTCGCAGGTGTTGAAGCTGGGGCTGATCTTTGGCTTCTTGTTGTAAAAAACGACAATTCTTTCCTAAAATATCAACCGCTTGATAGTTGGTTAGTGTTTCAAAGCCTTTATTAACATAAATAATAGGATTATCTTCTAAGCTGGGGTCTGTGATAACAATCCCTGCCCCGACACGGTCGATAGCTTCTTTGATAAATGTATCTCGGAATAGCTGTGAATAATCATATTGTATCATTTTAGTCGCCCCTTTCTTCTTCCAGTATAACAGTTTCAAGGGTTGACGACATGGATTAGCAGGTAACATTTCTGTTACAAGCCAAAATTCAGCTGACCTTTTAGTGGCTTTTTTTCTATATAAAAAGTAAAAAGGAGTGATAAAGATGACACTAGGATTTGATTGTGCTACCAAATTAACTGAGAAAATGGTAAAGGATTTAAAAGGAGCAGGATTCCGCTATGCGGCACGATATTTAGGAGACAGCTGGAAGTCGTTTGATAAGAAAGAGGCAGAGATTATCCAAAAGACAGGGATAAAACTAATTAGTATTTTTCAAAAAAGCGCTAATAAACTTTCTTATTTTACGGAGAAGCAAGGAACAGTGGATGGAAAAGATGCAGAAAAGTGGGCGAAGGAAGTCGGGCAGCCTGAGGGAACGGCCATCTATTTTGCCGTTGATTGTGATGTGGCAGGGAAGCAAATGCAGCTAATTCAAGCGTATTTTTCAGCTATAAAAAAACAGTTAAGGTCATATAAAGTAGGGATATATGGTTCCTATGCAGTGATGTACGCATTGCGGGATTATGCTGATTATTTTTGGCAAACCTATGCGTGGTCGCGCGGAGAAATCGCTCCCTTCATTCATATGTATCAACATGAAAATAATATTATCATAGAAGGCGTTAATATCGACCGAAATCGGATTATGCAAGAGCCTGGGTATTGGGGAACAGAAGTGGGGCAGACGAGTAAGTATACGGTGCAACAAGAAACGAGTGCATTCCTGACAGCGGCAGATGCCAAATCTGGTCAAAATAAAAGAGGAACCGTCAAACCAGGAACATATACAATTTTTAATACCTCACAAGAGATGATAAATGTTACAACCGTAGCAGGAAAGCCTGGATCATGGATTAACCCACAAGAAGAAACGATCCATATTGTTTCAAGTGGCGAAACATTAACGAAAATCGCCAAAACATATGGTACCACTATTTCAGCAATCAAAGCAAAGAATCCACAGATAAAGAATATTAATCTTATTTATACTGGGCAAGTAATAAAAATTTAAATTGACTAGACATATTTGTACAAAATAAAGGGTTATAAAAGTAGAATAGCGAATAAGAAGGGGAGGTGAAAAATAAAAATGAAATCGATAGAAAATGAAGTTCGTTGGGGAATTATTGGCTGTGGAGATGTAACAGAGGTCAAAAGTGGACCAGGCTTTCAATTAGCAGAAAAATCAAAGCTAGTCGCGGTCATGCGAAGAAATGGAGAATTGGCAAAGGACTATGCTGAGCGTCATAACGTTCCAAAATGGTATGACAATGCGGAAGCTTTGATCAACGATCCAGAAGTAGACGCGGTTTACGTCGCTACTCCACCAGCTTTTCATAAAGAATACACGATTCTTGCCGCAAAAGCAGGCAAACCAGTGTATGTAGAAAAACCGATGGCAAGAAATTATCAAGAATGCCTAGAGATGATTGAAGCATGTAAACAAGCAGATGTCCCGTTATTTGTAGCTTATTATCGACGAGCACTTCCTCGTTTTCTTAAAATAAAAGAAATTATTGATAGCGGTGTATTAGGGGATATTCGATTTGTGCGAACGATTCAATATCAACCAGCCTTAAATGATGATCAAGCATGGAGAGTGCAACCAGAACTTGCAGGTGGTGGTCTTTTCCTTGATCTAGCAAGCCATACATTGGATATTCTAGATTTTCTACTTGGTCCAATTAAAGAAGCAAAAGGATTCGCAACCAATCAAAATGGCAGCTATCAAGCAGAAGATATAGTGACCGGCAGTTATCTATTTGAGTCAGGTGTTCACGGAACAGGCACATGGTGTTTCAGCGCCCATGACCACATCGATGAAAATGAAATCGTCGGAAGTAAAGGCAAATTAACCTTCGCAACCTTTGGCAATGGTCCCATTACATTAACAACACCAGAAACAACGGAAGAGTGGGTAATCGAAAATCCCCGTCACATTCAGCAACATTTGATTCAATTAATGGTGGATGAGTTAAATGGAAAAGGTACTAGTCCAAGCACCGGGGTAAGTGGGGCAAGAACAAACTGGGTAATGGATCAGTTGATTAAGGGATATTATGGAGAAGAAGCATCTCGTTAAGAGGTGTTTCTTTTTTGTTTTGGGAGAGGAAGTTTGTTTAGTGCAGGAGAGCTATTTTATCTTAAAAGTTTTTTTTAATTCATCTATGCCAATAAACAGCATCCAAATGCTCAATGGAATAAATACAATCACAAAAACTATCTCTGTAATCATATCTACACTAACTAAAATTAAAAGAAAGATGGTCACTATAGTTGCGTAATAGAATCTATTAATTTTCATCACCTTTTCTAAAGGAAATAGTATACATTAAATATACAATATTATATAAAATGTGAAAATGGGATAAAGTATGAAATAGTTTAAGGGGAATCCGCGTTGAAAAAGGTGATCATTAGAGATGAAAGCCACTGTTAAGGCAACCTCCGAAAAAAATGGTGTTCATCAAGAAAATGAAAACCAGGTTCAAGGCAATCCTTGAAAAAAGTGGCGTTCATCAAAGGAATGAAAGCCCAATTCAAGGCAACCCTAAGTAAAAATAACTTTCATAAAATCTCAGTCCCCATACCTACGCCAAAAAATCCCGAAGCATCACGTAATGCTCCGGGATTTTTCAAATTTAATTCTCTTTTGAACCTGTATTAGCTCTTCTTATAAAGAATGATAGAACTAATGCGACACTAGCAATAATCGTGGCCACCATAAAGGCGTCGTTAATGCCGCTAATCGTAGATGCTTGTGCTGCTTTTCCATAGATAGTGGAAATAGCTAGGGTTTGGCCAGCTCCTGTTGGTAATCCAGTAAGACCTGCTAAACCTTGACCCAGCTGTGCAAACTTCTCTGCGATATAGGGATTGGCTGAAGAGATAATATTGTTATAGTTATCTAAATGAAAGGCTGTGCGATTTGTCATGACTGTAATTAAGAAGGCAGTACCGATACTTCCTGCAACAGTTCTTGCTGTATTGGAGACAGCAGTCCCATGGCTTGTTAAGCTTAATGGAAGTTGATTCATTCCTTCTGTCATAACGGTCATCATAATAAAGGACATCCCGAACATCCGGAAAATATAGAGCATCATTAAATGGGAATAGGATGTTTGCATCGTTAATTGTGTGAATCCCCATGTAGTGAGTACCGTAATAATCAAACCGATGATCGCAAGCGGTCTTGCGCCAAAGCGGTCAAAGAGTTTTCCGGCAATCGGTGACATAATCCCCATGATAATCGCACCTGGTAACATTAATAATCCAGAATCTAGTGCTGTGAATCCGCGGATATTTTGCAAGTAAATTGGTAGAAGCAGCATTGCTGCAAACATTGCCATATTTACAATCATGCTTATTAATGTTGTTAAAGTAAAAATACTATATTTGAATACACGCAAGTCAACCATAGGAGCATCGGTTGTAAGTTCTCTCCAGACGAACAGGCATAAGAAGATAACACCAATTATTAGAGAAAGAACGACAACTTTGCTGTCCCAGCCGTTATTCCCAGCTTCACTAAATCCGTAAAGCAAGGAGCCTAGACCGACTGTACAAGTAATAAAGCCGATTGTATCAAAGACTGGATTCGAAACTTTTGTTACATCTTTCATCCATGCAATTGCGATAATTAAATCGAGAATACCAATTGGAATTACAAGCTCGAATAACACTCTCCAAGAATTGTGACCAATTAACCAGCCTGATAATGTTGGACCGATGGCAGGGGCGAAAATCATTACAACACCCATAATCCCCATTGCTGTTCCGCGTTTTTCTGGCGGGAAAATAATTAAAAAGACGGTCATTAAAAGTGGCATTAATAAACCTGCACCTGCTGCTTGGATGATGCGTCCGATTAATAGCATCGAAAATCCAACAGAGGTAGCACAAACAACAGAACCAATCGTAAAAGCGGAAACCGCTGCAATAAGTAATTTCCTTGTGCCTAGTTTATTAATCAAAAATGGGGTGATTGGAATAAACACTCCATTTGTCAGCATATATCCAGTGGATAGCCATTGGACCGTGCTTGTTGATACATTTAAATCATTCATAATATGTGGAATTGCCACATTTAATAAAGTCTGGTTAAGAATCGCCACAAACGCACCTAGCATTAGGGCGACAATTACTTTGCTGCGGTTTATTTCTTCGGTAGTTTCTAATGGTTTATAAGGAGCTTTTGCTTTGGATTCTTTAGCTTCAGCTAGGTGATCCTCTTCGTCCGCTATTGCTTTATTAGATTCCATAGCTTCGGCTACGCCATCTTCTATGTCAGCTTCCTTAGACGGTTTTACCGGTTCCACCATATTCGCTTTTTCAAGGGATGACGGAATGTCATTTTCCCTCTTAGCATCTTCTATTACGCTGTCTGGTTTTGCTACTGTCTTCTTTTTTCGTAAAAAAAGATTGATGATTAGTAGGAGAAGAAGGCTTCCTATAATATAGCTTGTGATGTAAGTGGTCATATCCATCACCTACTTATGAATTCTTACGGAAACGTTCATACCTGGGATTAGTTTTAGACCGCCGTAGTTATCAATAGAGATTGTTACGGGAATAACTTGTGTTTCTTTTGTGTAGTTTCCTGAGCTGTTGTTGCTTGGCAGAAGGGAGAAGGTGCCTGCTGTCGCAAGTCCTAGACTGTCTATTTTCCCTGTTAATACGGTATCTGGGTAAGCATCGATATATAAATCTACTTCTTGGCCCACTTTTACTTTGTTGATGTCTGTTTCATCGACATTTGCAGTAACCCAAAGATTGTCTAAATCATAGCTTTTGGCAAGGGAAGTTCCTGCTGCGATAAAGGTATTTGGGACAGCGCTTGATTGCACAATCGTGCTGTTTTCAGGAACGGTAATAGGCATATCAGTTGTACCTGTTTCTGTTACAACTTCTACAGTACCAATCTTTTGATTTTTGTTAAAAGAGGTACCGGTTTCGCCTTTCCATTCTGTTAATTTTCCAGTTGCTGGTGAAGCGATGCTGATTTGTTGTCCAGCAATTTGAGCATTATCTGTTTTTATATAGGATACGGATTGATCGTAGAAGTAATAGCCGGCAAAACCTCCGCCAACTAAAACGATTAAAAGGATAATATTCAATAAGATCATGCGTCTATTATTCATTGTTGTTCTTCCTCGGTTTCCATCAAAATGGCTAATATTTTCCCATTTAGTTCTAGGATTTTGTTTATTTCTTCTTCTGGAAGCTGCATAACTTCTCTCACTTTGTTAGCTAGAATGGACGTGCCTGCGAAATATTGTTGTATGACTTGTTGTCCTTCTTCCGTTAGTTGGATATTGACAGATCGACGATTTTCTTCAGGAATGGTTCGTTCGATTAATTGGCGTTGGGATAGTCGATCGATAATACCGCTAACGGTGCTTTTGGTTAAAGATAATTTTGTGGCTAGTTCTCCTATGCCAATGTTGGGCTGGAAATAAATCCTGTACAGTGTTTTAAGTTGCACTGCTGTTAAATCTAATTTTTTCGCATCAAGTTGAACTAAGTGGTTGTAGGCTTTGTTAATGCGAGCATAAGAGCGGATTAATTCATTGTTTAACGACCCGTTCATCTGAATAATTCTCCCTTCTATATTGTTTTTATCAGAACTGTTCGTATACGAACTATTGGATTGTCGCATATTTTTTGCTGGAAGTCAACGGTTTTAATAAGGAGAAGAAATGGATTACTGTTGGTAATATTTAGAGGGGAATCATGCCTAGAAATACTACCACAGGCTTTTACAATTCCCCATTTTCTTTATGAAACTCTTCTGCAAATAAAGCTAGAAAAGCATCGACTACTACTGGATCAAATTGTTTTCCTTTATTGTCTTTGATTTCTTGCAGGATATTTTCTAACTGGAGTTCTTTTCGATAGACTCGTTTGGAAGACATTGCGTCGAAACTATCTGCTACTGCCACAATGCGGGCGACTAATGGAATTTCTTCCCCTTTTAAACCTTTGGGATAGCCTTTTCCATCAAAGCGCTCGTGATGGTATAACACAATATCTAATATGCCACTGTTTTTATAATGTCTAACGTGTTTAATGATTTCAAATCCCTTTGTCGTATGTGTTTGGATTAATTTATATTCCTGTTCTGTTAATTTTCCCGGCTTAGTCAAAATATGCTCTGGTATGCCTATTTTCCCAATATCGTGAAGTAGTCCGCCGATATGAATGACCTCACATAAATAATGGGATAATTTCATTTTTTCGGCGATCTTCATTGCGTATTTTGCCACATTTTTCGAATGGTGCATGGTGTAAGAATCCCTAGAATCTAGTGCGTTAGAAAGTACTTTTGTCAAAGCTAAATTATCTTCAAGCACCCTTTGGACTCGTGACATAAAAGCTACAGAAATGAACGTAATGAGAAGGTAGGTAAATAAATAGATAATAAAGGTACTGAAAGATGCGGATGGTTCGGGGAGAAAGAAAAATCTACAAGTAACCACCAAAAAAGTTAGCAAGAAAATCATCCAAATGGGGCTATTGTAAAAGCCTATCCCCAAAAAAATAGTGCATAAAATGTATAAAACAAAATAGTTATCTTGATTTTCAAGAATAAAACGATTCAAAACGATACTAATAAGTAAGAGAATAAAGAAATAATAACGGAAATAAGCAAAATTATTCCAAAATCGCCGATGCATAAAGACCCCCCATTACTACAATCGTAAGAAACTTCTTTTATCCCACTTTTTAACGGACAGTAAGACTTCCACCTCAAGCTGATGAAAATAGGTGGGAGATTAACTGTCCGTTAAGGTCACTAAACAGCAGTGGGGATGAAGCGGAAGCCCCACTACTGGAAGTTTCACTTTATTGAAAGCATTCCCTAATATTCCTATTTAATAAGCCAGAGGAAAGAGAAATATTTTCTAAATAAACGTTCATACTAACAATAAATGAATAATCTCTGGGGTGATCAGATGAATGAGCAACAGCGTTCTATGTTTGATAGATTAGTTTCCATTCAAGAGAAGTATACAAAAGAAGCACAAACGTATTGGAGTATGTATTCCAATTTGGATACATGGCAGTTTTGGGTGGCAGTACTGATGTTAGTTGTTCCACTGGTCGTCTTGTATTTTACGATTGACCGCAAACGTATTTTTATTATTGGATTCTTTGGATTTGCCGTGCATATGTTATTTTCCTATGTAGATGCAATAGGTATTCGCTTCGGTTTATGGGGATACCCATATCAGTTGCTACCGTTTTTGCCGAGCTTCTCACTGGATGGTTCCATTATTCCGATAGCCATTATGCTAGTCTATCAGTGGACATTGAAGCATGGTAAAAACTTTTATCTTTATGCAACCATTTTAGCGGTCATCTTTGGCTTCGGTTTCAAACCATTGTTAACAAGTCTCGGGTTATTTGAACCATATAAAGGGGTTAATTATTTCTATATCTTTTTGATTTATTGGTTTCTATATGTTGGTGGATATTTAGTGACAAAATTATTTACTAAGTGGCAGGAAGGATACGAGTAATTTAACTATTTTGGGCAAGGATAAGAATGGACAATTAGTATAGATTGGAGTTATTAGATGCTCGTTCTTATCCTTATTGTAATCTTATTTAATGGGATTGCTTTTTTTATTCCTAAACGTTTGACGCCTATTGAAATGTTGACAACTACATTATTTGCAATGTTCCTTCAACTAATAACAGATACCTATCTCGATTTGAAATATGATTTATATGGATATTTTAGAAAAGGGGCAGATTGGGAGAGTTTCATTTATATTTTGGGAATTTATCCGGCGATTAATGTCATTTTTTTGAATTATTTTCCGTATAAAGAAGGAATGAAAACAAAGATAATCTATGTCTTCATCTGGGGAGTCATTGCGATGGTATATGAAACCATCTTTATATGGAGTGGTACTTTTTATTTGAATGGCTGGAAGCAAATTTATTCAGTTTTCACCTACCCTGTTCTTTATGTGATGCTCATGCTCTTTCATCAATTTTCGGTAAAGATGATAGAAAAAAGCACAAGAGATAGATGCAAATAGTCAGCCTAATATTGGTATAATGAATGAAAGACTAGATATTAGGGTGGTTCGTGATGACAATTCTTATTTTTATATTAGCTGGTTTAGCTGAAATTGGTGGAGGCTATCTCATCTGGCAATGGCTGCGAGAGGGAAAGTCTTATTATTGGGGGATTTTTGGAGGAATATTGCTCGTATCATATGGGATTATTGCGACCTTTCAATCGTTTATGTCATTTGGAAGAGTGTATGCTGCTTATGGCGGCATTTTTATCGTTCTGTCTGTTTTGTGGGGATGGGGAATAGATCGAAAAACACCAGATATCTATGACTGGATAGGTGCAGGAGTTTGTTTAGTAGGAGTAATGATTATGATCTTCGCACCTCGTCACTAGATGATAGGAGAGCTATTTTTAGAAGTTTATTTTTGTATATCCACAGTTGAATCCTCATTCGCTAATGGGCGAATTTATAGGAGAGTTCGTATAAGTAATTCTCCTACTTTCAGTGATAAACCCTCAGCGATTATTATTATTTCCTCTTTTAATAATGGGCAATAGCTTTTAGAAAAAGTTTTTTATAAAACTTGCAGTTTGTCGACAAAAAGATTTTTAGAAACTTACATTGAATTTACATGCGTTGCTTGGAGTGGAAGGGGTGAGACTCCTGTGGGATTAGCGAGACAGCCTAGACCCTGCAGGCCAAAGGCCGAAGCGGCTAAGCGCGAGCCCCACGGAAAGCGAACCCCTGAAGCGGAAAGCAACATCCCTATTCAAAGGGACTAATAAATATACGATAGACAAACCTCTATTTCTAAAATTCAGGGGTTTGTCTACAGTCTGAAAGTTTTTTTTACTTGATGTATATCAAGTAAAAAAAACTCCTTTCTCTTTACAATGAAGGTGTAAAAAGAAGGAGGAAAAGAAAATGTCTAAAGCTGTTTTTCAATTAGAGCCACTTACATGTCCATCTTGTATTAAAAAATTGGAAGGGATTCTCCATAAAACAAGTGGAGTTGTTTCAGCAAAAGTATTATTTAGCTCCAGTAAAGTAAAAGTGGAATATGATTCCCATATTTTAGAGACTCAACAAATAAAAAATATCCTATGTAAAATAGGTTATTCTGTCTTATCTGTAAAGTAGGTGGATAGAGGATGAACAAACATAAGAATCATTACATGATAATTTCAGGGACACTAATTTTAGTTGGGATGATAATAGGAATGCTGGGGAAGGAGACGGGAAAAGGGTACTTTCTGATAGCGGCTGCTGTCATTGCTAGTTTACCAATTGCAAGAAAAGCCTACCTAGCACTGCGAATGAAGGCATTTAGTATTGAATTATTAGTAACCATTGCTGTCATTGCAGCTCTTTTTATAGGGGAATATGTAGAAGCATCTATTGTTGCTTTTTTGTTTCTATTTGGCGCTTTTCTAGAAGTTCGTACATTGGAAAAAACGCGATCAAGTCTAAAATATCTAATAAATATGACCCCACAAAAGGCAACGGTAATACGGGATAAAAGGCAAGTGGAAGTATCAGTGGAAGAAGTGATAAAAGGGGACCGAGTTATATTACGCTCTGGTGGGCAAGTTCCCGTAGATGGAAAAGTAATCACTGGAAAGGCATTGCTAAATGAAGCGGCAATTACCGGAGAGAGTATTCCTGTAACGAAAAAACCTGGAGATACCTTATATAGCGGTACGATGGTAGATAGCGGCTATATGGAGATGCTTGCAGAAAAGGTTGGAGATGATACTACCTTTGCCAAAATTATTGAATTAGTAGAAGAAGCACAAGAATCGAAAACAAAAACGGAGAAGTTTTTAGATAGATTTGCACAATTATATACACCGGGAGTGGTTTTGCTAGCAATTATCGTTTATGTCATCACAAGAAATCTTCATTTAGCCATTACTTTGTTAGTAATTGCGTGTCCTGGGGCATTGGTTATTGGGGCTCCTGTATCAAATGTTGCAGGAATTGGCAATGGAGCAAGAAATGGCGTTCTCGTCAAAGGTGGGGAAGTAATGGAAATACTTTCAAAAGTAGATATATTAGTATTGGATAAAACGGGGACATTGACAAAAGGGAAGCCGGAAGTAACAGACATAAAAACCTTTGGAGAGAGAAGCGAGAATGAAATTTTACGTTTGGCTGCAGAAGCAGAAAGCGGTTCTGAACATCATTTAGGAAAAGCGATAGTAAAAGAAGCATTCACAAGAAGATTAGTATGGAACCAAGTACCTGATACAATAGAGGTTATAAAAGGCAAAGGAATTAGTGCAATAGTAGAAGGTTTTACGGTCGTTATTGGCAATCGTTCGTTGATGCTTGAATCTGGCATTGAAATGACAACAGGTGTTATCCAATATGCTGTAGTACGTGAAAACCTCGGAAATACAGCTATCTTTGTGGCTGTAGATGGAGGAATAAAGGCAGTAATTTCTGTTGCCGACCAAATAAGAGAAGATGCGGTTACTTCTCTACAAGAATTAAGAGCAGATGGGATTCGCAAAGTAGTGATGCTAACTGGCGATAATCAAGCAACAGCCAAAATAGTGGCGACTCAGCTCGGAATAGAAGCGTATCATGCAGAATTATTACCAGAACACAAAGTAGAAATGATCAAAGCATTACAACGGAAAGGACATATTGTAGCCATGGCTGGCGACGGTATTAACGATGCACCAGCTATTGGAACGGCAAATATCGGAGTGGCAATGGGAGAGGGAGGAACCGATGTTGCCATGGAAACGGCTGATATCGTATTAATGGCTGATCGATTGTCCCAACTATCCCATGCATACGCTTTATCGAAGGCAACAATTCGTAATATGAAAGCTAACACGTATTTTGCAGTTGGAGTAGCGTTTATTTTATTAATGGGTGTCTTGCTCGATTATGTTCATTTGGCTTCGGGGATGTTTATTCATGAAGCAAGTGTGCTAATCGTTATTTTACATGCGATGAGATTAGTACGCTTTAATAAGACAAATACAAAGATCCCAATAGTAAGCAGCAAGGAAAGTCATGCTAAACATGCTTAAATTACTTGGTGAAATGGTAGAATAAGGGGAGGAGGGATGCGGCATGTCGAGCAAGCAGCAATCTTGTGATCATACTTTTAAAGGCAATCATTCAACAGAAGCTATTCATTCTTGTGTATCATCGGTTCCTATTTTCAATCATTTAGAAAAAGAACAAATGGCAGAAATTATGGATATGGTGCAATCACTAATCTATAAAAAAGGAGAAATCCTTTACCATGCTGGTGATCCATCCGACTCTTTATCTATTGTCAATAAAGGAAAAATAAAAATTTATCGTTTATCAGAGTCTGGGAAAGAACAGCTTATTCGTATTTTGCATCCAGGTGATTTTACAGGCGAGTTAGCGTTATTTACAGAGACAATCCATGAGGCATACGCAGAAGCAATGCTGGAGACACATGTCTGTATCATCAAGCGTGCGGATTTACACACATTATTATTGCGGTATCCAACGATTTCTTTCAAAATTTTAGCAGAGTTTGCTGCCCGCTTAGAACAATCAGAAAAGCAAACAACAAATCTCGCAACAGAAAAAGTGGAAAAACGAATCGCTCTTTATTTGATAGAATGTTTAGGCGAAGGAAAATATCTAAAGCAACCGCAAGAAATCAAGCTACCAATGACAAAAAAAGATTTAGCCTCCTATTTAGGAACCACACCTGAAACAATCAGCCGTAAATTATCCGATTTTGAAGAACAAGGATATATTGAACAAAAACCACAAAACAAAATGAAAATTTGGGGACATTCCCTTGCCGAATTAACTCGGTAAGTGGCGTGTCCTTCTGTTTTCTAAAAAAACAGATCGTCCCACGGAAAGCGAAGTTATTCAGGCTACAGCTAAATAGCTACCAACTTTACGAAAACAACCTTTTCTTAACATGAAATCGTAAGAGATGAGACAAAATACAGTTATTAACAATCCGTTTTTTCAGCAAGAATCACAACAAGAAAATAGGGTGATGAAAATTAGATTAATGCTTAAGGCCTTTTTAGATAATATAACATTAATAATTACATTTATGTTTTTAGTGCTGCAGCTAAAAGAATACCTTGTATTGCGCTATAAAAATATTCTCAAGTATATGTGGGCTTTACCCATTGTTGTTAGTCTATTAAGTATTGGTGTGATGTGGGAGCCACTAATATATGGAGAGGTACGCTTAGATTTACGAGGAGTTCCTATTTTCTATATTTCTTATTTATTGGGCTGGAAATATGGATTAATTTCCACTTTCTTACCAGCTTTATATCGTTATCATCTAGGTGGAACAAGTGTTTTACAAGGAATTTTCCAGGCCATCATCCTTCCATTTGCAATAGGAGCTTTTTTTCAGAATAGGAAATGCTATAATCCGCCATATTCCATTCTAAATATTAGGCATATGTTAAGAGCATTTAATTGTTATCAGGTTATAAGATTTTTCCTTATTCTTCAGACGACCAATGTATCGTTTATTACAGTCATTTGTCTAATACTATTTGAGATAGCTGCTGTTCTTTGCATTTTTTTTATGCAAAATGATGTAAGCAGAAAGCTATTATTACGGAAAGAACTAGAATATCATTCAAGGCATGATAGCATGACCAACTTATATAATCTGCGTTTTTTTCGAACAAATGTTGAACAACTAATGGGAAGTAATGTACCTGTTGTCATCGCCATGATGGATGTAGATTATTTTAAAAAATATAACGATACCCATGGTCATCCAGCAGGTGATGCAGTTCTGCGCACCATTGCACAGCTATTAAATGATTCTATGAGAAAAGAAGATGTTTTTGCCCGATATGGTGGAGAAGAATTTATTATTTGTTTTACCAAAATAACGAATATGCAAACAGCAGTAAACATAGCCGAGCGATTTCGCAAAAATGTGGAGGATTATCGATTTTTTGGAGAAGAAACCCAGCCAGATGGAAAAGTAACCGTTTCTATTGGATTAGGAGGTCTATCCGATGGCAAATCATTAGATGAGTTAATTAAAGAAGCAGATCAAATGCTATATAAAGCAAAAAAGTCTGGTAGAAATGTTGTAGAATGGAACAGTTCCTCCTAGGTTGGGGGACTACCATTCATAATGGGGAAAAATGGGCGCAAGTTGTCTATTTTCAAAAAGAAAAGACAATCCCATCTATCGAGTGAAAAATGATGGAATTGTCCTATAATAAATACTAGTATATCGTTTACTTGTGAGAATCATTTGCAAAGACCGACTCCAATTCTTTCATTAATAATTCTGCGCCTTCCTTGCTTAACACAAGCTTTCCATTACCAAAACTGATGTTATCGGGTGAGACTTCCCCAGTAATCGCACATTCTTCAAATGCTTTATACTTCTGAAAGACGATTTTTTCTCCTTCGACAAAGATTTCCAAAGGATCCTTAATTTCAATTCCTAATGTTCTTCGCAATTCTCTTGGAATAACAATACGTCCTAATTCATCCACTTTTCGAACAATTCCTGTGCTTTTCATACTTTTTCCCTCCCCATACATTTTTTTAATATATATCCTATATTTTAACATAACGACTACGGAATGAAAGAAAAATATTTTGAAATAAAGATATACATGGAGCATATCACTAGAATTTGTTACTAGATATCCTCTATACTTTTTAGATGAGGAAATCTTTTCCTAATTTAGAGAAGGAGGAAATCATTCATGTCTACAACGATTCCACAAATCACACTTAATGATGGTCTTGTTATTCCTGCAATTGGCCTTGGTACCTATAATTTACGAGGAGCGTCTGGCGTTCAGGCAATAACCTCAGCGATTGATACAGGCTATCGTTTACTAGATTCAGCTTTCAATTACGAAAACGAAGGGGCACTAGGAGAAGCTGTTCACCGCAGCACAGTAAGCAGGGAACAGTTATTCATCACTTCCAAACTTCCAGGTCGACATCACCAGTATGATAAAGCACTCTACACCATCCAAGAATCACTTTACCGCACAAAGTTAGATTATTACGACTTATTTCTTATTCACTGGCCAAATCCCAAAACAGATTTATACGTAGAAGCATGGCAAGCATTAATCGATGCAAAAAAATGGGGGCTTATCCGCTCTATTGGCGTATGCAATTTCCTACCAGAGCATCTTGAACGCTTGAAAAAAGAAACAGGTGTACTGCCAAGCATTAACCAAGTAGAACTACACCCATTTTTTTCACAAAAAGAACAATTAGCCTACGACAAAGAAAACGGCATCGTAACCGAATCATGGAGCCCACTCGGTCGAGCAAACAATGTGTTAGAAAACGAAACCATTCAACAAATAGCAGAAGCACACGGAAAATCAATATCCCAAGTCATCCTCAGATGGCACACCCAACTAGGAGCATTGCCAATTCCAAAATCAAGCTCCCCACAACGCCAACGAGAAAACTTGGAAATATTCGATTTTACACTGACCGAAGAAGAAATGAATCAAATTTCTAGTCTTACTCGTGCCGATGGCCGGATTGCCGATCAGGATCCAGCTGTTTATGAGGAATTTTGAGATAGGTTAACTTAAGGAGTGGGGAATTGGGCGGTAGTTGGGGATATTTGTGGGAAAATGGTTATGTATTAGGGCGGAGTTTGGTGGGAATGAGCTAAAGCATGGGGGAAATCAGCCAAAGCATGGATATATCAGCCAAACCAGAGAGAAAATCAGCCAAAGTATGGATATATCAGCCAAACTAAGTGTGAAATGAGCCAAAGTATGGGATATATCAGCCAAACTAGGTGTGAAATGAGCCAAAGTATGGGATATATCAGCCAAACTAGGGAGGAAATCAGCCAAAGTATGGATATATCAGCCAAACTAGGGAGGAAATCAGCCAAAGTATGGATATATCAGCCAAACTAGGTGTGAAATCAGCCAAAGCATGGATATATCAGCCAAACTAGAGCGAATATCAGCCAAACCCAATTCCTTCCCCCCACAAAAAGGAATTTCAAGCAATCAAATAGAATAACTGAAATAGAAAAAGAGAAAGGAAGTGGTAATTTGTTTTTAAACGAAGTTTGCAAGAGTGATAGATTAAAATCAACAGAAATACTAGTGAAAAGGTTAAAGGAAACGCATAAATTAAGACCGAATGTAATGGAAGATTTAAGGAAACTATTAGCTGGCTATCGGGGTGAGAAAGAAATGAAGTATCATCTACAATTTTTACCAGAAAAGGATTGCCTCATTATTCATAATCTTCGCCTTTACGATGGAAAAACTTATTTTCAGATCGACTACCTCATCCTTACCCAAAGATTTGCTCTCATTGTTGAATGCAAAAATTATTACGGAGAAGTGGAGATAGACTCCAATTTTAATCAGATGATCCGTAAAGTCGATGAAAAGGTAGAAGGCTATTCTGATCCAATTTCTCAAGCGAAAAGGCACCAACGTCAATTACTATCATACTTCAAACAGCACAATCTCCCACCACTCTCCATCGAATTCATCGTAATTTTCAGCAATCCATCCACTATAATAAAAGGAGATCCATCCATTAAAGATAAAGTCATTCACAGCCACAGTTTTTTAGAAAAATGGGAAAAGCTTGATGCGAAATATCGAAGGGTAACACCTGTCGATACCAAAATGCTCCGCAAAGCAGCAAAAAATCTCCTCAAAAATAGCACTCCAGAAACCGTTGATTTACTAAAAAAATACGGAATTCAACCAAGCGACCTCATCACAGGTGTACAATGCCCATCTTGCGAAAAATTTGCAATGTTACGCCAAAAACGCAAATGGTTCTGCCCTCACTGCAACACATATGACAAAGATGCGCATCACCAAACTGTGACCGATTACCTTTTATTAATAAAAGCCACTATTACAAATAAGGAATTTCGCAAATTTGCCAACGTTTCTTCACGTGAGACAGCTGCAAAGATGCTAGTAAGAATGAATTTGCCAAGTAAAGGAGAAAACAAAGGGAGAAAGTATCATAAACCGTAAGCTTTTAGATAAATATTCGAATGGATAATGAGTAGAGAATGAAACTGTGCTCATTATCCACCGAATATTGGCCGAAATGGAAGAGGAATCAGCCAGAGTATGGATATATCAGCCAACCCCGGTCCGAAATCAGCCAAAGTATGGAGTATATCAGCCAAACTAGGTGTGAAATCAGCCAAAGTATGGATATATCAGCCAAACTAGAGGGGAAATCAGCCAAAGTATGGATATATCAGCCAAACTAGGTGTGAAATGAGCCAAAGTATGGATATATCAGCCAAACTAGGTGTGAAATGAGCCAAAGTATGGATATATCAGCCAAACTAGGTGTGAAATCAGCCAAAGCATGGATATATCAGCCAAACTAGGTGTGAAATGAGCCAAAGCATGGATATATCAGCCAACCCCGAGCCGAAATCAGCCAAAGTAGAAATATATCAGCCAACCCCGGACCGAAATCAGCCAAAGTAGAAATATATCAGCCAACCCCGGACCGAAATCAGCCAAATTAGGAATATATCAGCCAAACCCGGACCGAAATCAGCCAAATTAGGAATATATCAGCCAAATCCGGACCGAAATCAGCCAAATTAGGAATATATCAGCCAAACCCGAGCCAAAATTAGCTAACACCCCCTACTTCATCAACATCCCCCAACAAAACCGCCATCAACCGCTTCTCCAAAACAATATCAGTCGCATTGGGATTACTTTTCTCCAGCTTAGCCCCTTCTTCACAAAGCTTGGCTGCCTTATCCCGATCTCCGTTCACATACAACTCATAAGCAGCCGCAATTCGTTTGTTGCTCATCTGCTTGATTGCTAAAAATCGTTTAATTTCTTTGTCCTGATAAATGGAACGAACTTCTTCCATATCGCCTTCTAGGACAGTCAACAAAAACAATCGCTCTTTTGCCACTTCTACTCGGAAAAGGGAGATAAGCTCGTCTTTTCTTGCCCACAGCATATCATTAATTCTTTTTGCCTCTTCAAAATCCAAGCGTTCCATTGCTAGAACTTGCTGCATACATAATGTCCACTGTGAAAAGTAGTCACTGCCATCATCACCATCTGGTAATATGAATAATTCTTTTGGCAACTCTTGATAAGAAACACCTTTAGAAGTTTGGGCATAGCTATAGAACTGAGAGTAAAGTTGCCATTGTTTCTTTTCTTGACTCCAAGCCATTTTTAACGACATTCCATCGTTAAAGCCATAGGGGATAATATTGGTTACCCCGATAAAGAGACCGATGAGAACGAAAAGAGTTACAGGCAGAGGAAAGGCAGCACCACTTACTATCCAAGCAATGCCACCAACTACTGCACTACTGAGAAAATTGATAATTACCCCACCGCATAAATACAGCTTAAATGGAAATTTCCCTTCCACATAAGGTGGTGGTGCCATTAAACATTGACCTAACGTACCTGGCACATGCAGCTTTTTCCATTTCAAGCCATCATTAGTTGCAACGATTGTCCAAGAAAAAACGCGAAATGAAACAAACGAATAGCCAGTTAATTTTCCGAAAATAAGATGTCCAGCTTCATGCAAAATAATATGTACTACATAAAATGCGATTAAACAAATGATGCCGATAAGGAAATTAGTGATACTCCATTCTTGTGATAAAATAGCAAGCATAAGTGTACCGCCAAACACTCCCCCAATCAAAGCCATACCGAGCGTAGAAAGAAATTTCTTCATGCCATAACTCCAATCTTTAAGTATATATATTCTTAAGATCATTGTAACAAAGCCCTATACAATCATCTATCGGAAAAAGAAATTTATCCCACTCTTAACGGACAGTAAGACCCCCACTGATGGAAGTTTCACTTTATCCCAAATCCAATAAATAGAAAGAAAAGCAGATAAATAGTAAAATAATAAAGAAGGCTTATACAAAAGGAGCGTGTACATAAATGAAAACCGAGCAACAATATTTTGAAGAAGGTTCAACGATTCAAGTATATATGGAGAATATGAGTACATTAAAAGAGGAAAGTTATGAGGTATATGATAACTTCACCTTACCACAAGATGGATTTGCGGAGGAATTAAAGCAGCATAAATTGCACTTCTTAACAATTACAGAAGATTGGTGTGGCGATGCGATGGTAATTAATCCTGTTCTTCGCAAAGTAGTCGAAGCCGCTGGTCTACCGATGCATGTGGCATTACGGGATGCGGATACGGATTTAATTGATCGTCATTTAACAAACGGTGGTAGAGCAATTCCAATGGTACTTATTTTGAATGAACAAGGGGAGCTAATTGGTAAATGGGGACCACGTGCACCAGAAGTACAAGCAATAGTAACAGAGGGTCGCGCCAAGCTTCCGGCAAAAGAGGATCCAACATTTGATGAAAAGCAAAAAGAGTTTTATGCCCAATTACAAAAGAAGTATCGCACGGACCCAGCTATTTGGGCATATGTGTATGATAGCTTTAAGCGTAGATTACAAGAGATCATCTAATGAAGAGAGAAGCCCATTGTCAAAAAGGGCTTTTTTCTATTTTTTAACGCATTATTCCCTCTCCACTAACATCACTAAGCAAAGACATCCTCCCATATTTTATTGCAATGAATGTCTATCCTCTTTATCTTCCTTTTTTCTAATAAAAACATTAAGTACTAAATCAATAACAATTAAAAGTGGAGAATGATGGTATTGAAAAAGTTCATCATTAAACTCTTCTCCAGATGCGTAGATCGTCGTATTCACGTATTGCGAAATGGGAGCATTAGGATTGTTAACGATTGCAACGGTTTGTGAATGGTTATATTTTAAATGCTCTGCCAGTGTCAATGTGTTTTGGGTGTTTCCGCTTTCAGAGATAATAATAATAAGATCGTCCTTTTCAACAATTTGGGGAAGGATATCGATAATAAAGGAGTCATAAGTAAAGACAACATTTTTCTTTTCTGTTACTAGAATTTTAGAAAAGTATTCCCCTATTGTTTTTGTCATGCCAAGACAAGCAATATACACTTTAGGTGCATAGAGAATTTGATTAGCAAGTCGATTTACCTTTGTTTCATCGATCTGAGCGATACCATCCTGAACAATATTGGAATAAATAGAGATGATTTTATCCGTGTTTTCTTTTTGCGTATTTTCACGAGGCTGCAATAAATACTTTAGCTCTGAGAAACCCTTTAAGCCAAGCTTATGGCACATTCTAATAATGGTAGTTGTACTGACATTGTTGGACTCTGCCAATGTAACCAATGTCATCTTAGGAATATCCTTTATATGATTATTTATATAGAAAAAAACTTGCTTTTCTGCTGCACTTAATTCCTCTAAATGATGTGGAAAAAGCTTATAAAGGGAAGGTGTTGACATCTGATCAGCTCCTCAAAGGTTAAATAAAAGCTTCTTTTATACACTACAATAATAATGTTGAAAAAATATCCGTATAAATGTACGCTATTCGTACTTTTTGCACGAGATAATTATGATATAACAAGATTGTACAATAAATTGAATAACCATATGGACATTAAATTCAAATTTATTTTTACAGTTTTAAGAAAAATGCTAGAATTCCAGAAAGATAGAAAAGAGGGAGTTGGAGAAGATGGAATTAAGCAAGATGACTAAGAAAGAGCTTGTTTTTTTGGATGAGGTCTGGAATTCAAAAGAAGAAGTACTTGATCACCTTATAAATGAATTAGAAAAACAGAATATTATTTCAGATAAAGCGGAATTTAAACAAGCTGTGCTAGAACGTGAGCAGATTTCCGCAACTGGAATGGAAGCTGGATTAGCCATTCCTCATGGAAAATCATTGGTTGTAAACAAAGCTGCATTTGCATTTGCACGGTTGAAAGAGCCAATTGGAGACTGGGAAAGCATCGACCCTACTAATCAAGTAAAATATATCTTTTTGTTAGCGATTCCGAAAAATGAATCCGGTTCCACTCACCTTCAATTATTAGCAGAATTAAGTAAGCGCTTAATAGATAGAGGTTATTTATCCGGTCTCAAAAAGGCAACCAATGAAGTGGAATTTCTGAAAGCTTTAGATAAGGAACCAGAAGAAGAGGAGACTCAAGAATATACAAGAAAAATAGTGGCAATTACAGCATGTGCAGCAGGAATTGCTCATACTTATATGGCAGCTGAGGCATTGCAAAAAGCAGGAAAAGAGCTAGGCGTTGAAGTCCTAGTCGAAAAGCAGGGTGCCAATGGAATAGAAGATAGAATCACTCCAGAGCTGCTTAAAGGAGCAGAAGCTGTCATTTTTGCAACAGACATTGCTGCCAAAGAGAAAAATAGATTTAATGGACTTCCTTATATTCAGAGAAGGGTGGCTGAACCTTTAAGACAGGGAAAGGCGATGATTCAGGAGGTTCTAACAAATCCAGACGGAATAGTTCAAGATCAGTCGGAAGATAATCAAGTATCATCGAAGAAGCAAGGTGTCTTTGCTCAAATCTATCAAGGGGTTTTAACGGGGATTTCCTATATGATTCCAGTCATTGTGGCAGCAGGTTTAATGATCGGTATTGGTCAGCTTGGGGCTAGTGCTTTTGGGCTGGGAAAAGAAATTGGTGATGTCAAATACGCAACAGACCCTAATCAGCTTATTGTCGTTCTTCACTATCTAGGTTTATTTGGCACCATGATTATGAAATTTATGTATCCAGTATTTGCAGCATTTTTAGCCTATTCAATAGCTGATCGTCCAGGACTTGCACCTGGTTTTATTGGTGGGGCATTTGCAGCTGGACTTCATTATGTATTATGGGGCGTCGAAGGAGGCATTCCATCTGGATTTTTTGGAGCTCTCATTCTTGGGATAACAGCAGGGTTTGTAGCGAAATTTTTAAATGAGAAAATTAAATTACACAAAAATCTACAGGCAATGAAGCCGATGTTTATCATTCCAGGTGTTACCGTGCTAGTCATTTTCTTTTTGAACTTTTTTATCGTTGATCCAATTTTTGGTGCATTAAATGCATGGCTGCAAGAATTGATTTTAAATAATAAAGATTCTGGATCTGTCCTTCTTTCTGTCATTATTGCTTGTTTAACTGCCTTTGATCTTGGCGGTCCTGTAAATAAAGCGGCTGGTGCGATTGCTATTGGGATGGCGGCAGATCAGATTTTTCCATTAACTCCAAGAGTATTGGCTATTGTGATTCCTCCTATTGGAATAGGACTTGCCACGATATTAGATAAGTATATTGTGAAAAGACGTGTATTTGATGAGAATTTACGTGTTACGGGAACTACTTCCCTTATTTTAGGATTTATCGCAATTGGGGAAGGCGCGATACCGTTTATGCTGCAAAATCCTATCATTACTATATCGATTAATATGATAGGTGCCTCACTGGGAGCAGTTACTGCCGTTTTACTTGGAGCAGTGCAGTGGTATCCTTTACCAGCTGTTTGGGGATGGCCGCTTGTCGAAAATTTCTGGGCATATGCAGTGGGGATAATTGTGGGAGTAGGATTTATCGCATTTGCTAATATATTTGTTCGTTTTGCTTTAATTAAACGAAAAGAAAATCTAAATAGATAAAGGATGTTTAGGGACTTTTAGAAAAATAGATTTCATTTCGAAAAAAGTCCCTTTTCAGCTAATCAGAAAAGAGGGAAAGAACATGAAGAAAACAAAAAGAGTACATATTGTTGCTCATTCCCATTGGGATCATGAATGGTATTTCACAATAGAGGATTCTCATGTGCTATTAATACAGAATATGGACTATTTAATCGATACACTCGAAAATGATCCTGATTTTACAAGTTATTGCTTTGATGCCCAATTATCAGTAATTGAGCGCTATTTAGAAATAAGACCACAAATGAAAGAAAGGCTGATGAAACTAATAAAAGAAAGAAGATTATTCATTGGTCCATGGTATACACAAACAGATTCCTTATTGGTGAAGACAGAAGCAGTAATAAGGAATTTACTTTATGGATATAAGCTTGGCGAAGAAATGGGGCATTGCATGGCAATTGGTTACTCGCCAGATATCTTTGGACAGCATGCCTATTTCCCTTCTTTTTATAAAGAATTTGGGATGGACTATAGCATTTTCCAAAGAGGGGTTTATACAGACCAAATAGAAGACGATCTTAACTTTATTTGGGAAGCACCAACTGGAGATACAATTAAGACAAATAATATTTTCTTTGGCTATGGACCAGGGAAATTCTTAAGCAGTGATAAAGCATATGTACAAGAACGATTGATGCCAATTTTAAACAGATTAAGTGAGATGAATCAACATACAGATGTATTGCTCTTACCTTCGGGCGGGGATCAAGTTTTAGTGCGTAAGGATTTCCCACTAATAATCAAGGAACTAAATGAACTGGATTCCCCGTATGAATTTATTCTATCTGACTATGAATCCTTTATGGAGGAAGCGTGGCAGGAGGAAGCATTCAAGAACGTAATCGAAGGGGAGCTTCTGGCCTGCCAGAAATCGAGGATTCATAATACTTGCCGCTCGGAGCGCTATGATATTAAGAGACTAAATTACCTGGTAGAAAATAGAGTAGTACATTCATTAGAGCCATTAGCAATCATTGCGAAGGATTGTGGAATAGAGTTTCCGCAAGAATGGTTGGATATTATTTGGAAAAAAATGTTTGATAGCCATGCCCATAATGGGATCGGTGCCTCTAATTCGGATGACGCGAATAGGGATATTGTAACGAGATTAACCAGTGCTATGCGTATTACAGAAGGGCTTATCAATTTATTAAAGAAACAAATTACTACAGCTGTCAGCAAGCAAATAGGGGAAAAGGATATTATTACAGTATTTAATACCAATCCTCATATCCATACGGGAACGATTAACGCAGTTGTATTTACGAATGAAGATTCTTTTTCCATAGGAGATACCGAGGGGGAAGAGATCGAATATAGCATCACAAAACAAGAGTTACTACAAGGCGGAAGAAAAGTAATTGTGACTGCACAAGGAGAAAAAGAAGTAGAAATTCCTGATTATTATCGTTCGGAAATAGTGATTAAATCGGAAAATATTCCAGCTATGGGCTATTGTGCTTATCTTATAAAGCCTGCAAAAGAAAGAAGTAATGAGCTAACCAAAAATGACGGAGAGCAAATTGAAAATGAAATTTTGTCTGTTCGTTTTTCAAATGGCTGTCTAGAACTGGTAAACAAAAATGATCAGACAGTAATGAGGGATTTTATGCGCTTTGATGATGTGGCAGATGCAGGAGATTCCTTTGACTTCTCTCCATTAGAGGGGGATAGTCCAATAATTATAGATAAGCCAGAATTGATAGAAATAAAGAATAGTAATTTGCTTAAGCGAATGAGTATTAAGCATCATGTAAAGCTCCCGAAAGATATAGAAGAACGGAAAGAAAAACATATAACAACTCCATTTGAAATAAGAACAGAACTTGAACTTCGTGCTGGGGAGTCTTTCTTACGTGTGCGTCATACGATTGACAATAAGGTTAAAGATCATCGAGTGAGAGTATTACTTAAATCGAACGTAAGAAATCCAGAAAAATCGTATGCCGATCAAGGGTTCACACTAATGGAGCGTTCGGTAGTTAATCCTTATTTGGAGACATGGCGAGAAAGAGGGTTTGTGGAGGCGCCTGTGCCTATTTATCCATTAGAAAATATAGTTGCTTTATCGGATGATACACAATCTTTTGCCGTTTTCGTTGGAGGAATGAAAGAATACGAAGTGCTTCCACAATCAGATGAGCTAAGCCTGACATTATTCCGCAGCAACGGTTTGTTAGGAAAAGACGATTTGATGTGGCGACCAGGGAGAGCCTCAGGGATAAATAATAAGGTTGTTTATACACCAGATGCCCAAATGCTCGAAGAAATGGTGCTTGAATATGCGCTATATGCCAATTCCTCTCCTTTATCTAAGGAAGAAATTTTTAAACAAGCTAATCATTTTGAAGGACACCAGGAAAGTTACCAATTACAAGCGTTAAATACATTTGAAGATAGACTAGAACGATTTGAAATACCGTTTCCTGTTGAAAAGCTTCCAGCAAACGCATCATTATTTGAACTGGATAATCCAGCTGTATTTATGAGCACTTGCAAAAAGGCGTGGAGTGATGATGCTGTTGTTATTCGGTTGTTTAATCCAACAGAACAGGAACAGAAAGTAAAGGTGCTGTCAGATAAAGTAAGTACGTTATGGCAATCTACTTTAGCAGAAGAAAAATTAGAAGAAATAAAGGATTCAAAACTTGTCATTCAGCCAAAGGATTATGTGACCATTATCATGGAATAGAAGGTGAGCAAAGTGGACCGTGAATTTAGTAGGAAGATAGAAACCAATTTAAAAGAAATTTATGGAGCTAATTATAAGGAAGAGTATCTGCATAAATTGGAAAAATGTATTTCTTATTATGAAGAAAGAATCAACAAAGTGACAAGTCCAATAACGGAAAAAAATATTTACCTCATTACGTATGGAGATAGTATTTATAAAAAGGGAGAAGCGCCGTTACAGACGTTGCATTCCTTTCTAAAAACATATGCAAAAGATGTTATTACAGATGTTCATTTGCTTCCAACTTTTCCTTATACATCAGATGACGGCTTTTCTGTGACCGATTATCGGCAAATCGCCCCTGAACTGGGAGATTGGAATGATATTCACTCTTTTGCAGGTGACTTCCGTATTATGTTGGATTTCGTAGCAAACCATCTATCAAAATCTAGTGAATGGTTCCAGCAATATTTAAGAAAGGATCCAGCCTATAAAGACTATTTTATTGAGAGACTACCGGACTTTGATACATCAAATGTCGTTCGCCCAAGAACCACGCCGTTATTTCATGCTTATGACGGATTAGATGGAGCGAAGGAAATATGGACAACATTCAGTGAAGACCAAATCGATGTAAATGTGAAGAATTTTTCTGTTCTTCTTGAGCTAACCGATATTATTCTTTATTACGCAGAACAAGGAGCAACAAGCATTCGCCTGGATGCCATCGGTTTCTTATGGAAGGAGTCAGGGACTTCCTGTATGCATTTGCCGCAAACACATGCAATTATTTCCTTGTGGAGAGGGATATTTGATTATTTACAACCACATATGCAAATTATTACGGAGACAAATGTTCCCCATGAAGAAAATATTAGTTATTTTGGCGATGGGAAAAACGAAGCAAATATGGTTTACCAATTTTCCTTACCTCCCCTTGTGCTATATTCGCTAACAACACATGACGCATCAAAAATGACAGAGTGGGCAAAGGGGATAAAAAAAATCTCGGATACGTCTACCTACTTTAATTTTCTGGCAAGTCATGATGGCATTGGTATGCGTCCAGTGACTGGAATCTTAAAGGAGGAAGAGATTCAATTACTAGTTAATAAGGTTGAGAAAAATGGTGGGAAGATATCTTATAAAACGAATGCAGATGGCAGTAACTCTGTCTATGAATTAAATATTAACTATAGTGATGCGTTGATAAACAAAGAGGAAGATACTACAGAAGAGAGAATCATCGATAAAATGCTTGCTGCACATGCCATTCTATTTATGAGTATTGGTGTTCCAGCAATCTATTACCATTCACTGCTTGGTTCAGAAAATGATTATTTGGGATTAGATGAGTCTGGAATAAATAGAAGGATTAATAGAGAAAAGCTCGAGTATGAGACACTAATCAGTCAATTAGAAAGTAGCAATCGCAGAAAACAAATATTTGCTGGTTTGAAAAAATTAGCATTAATACGCAGCCAACATCCTGCTTTTTCCCCTTATTCCTCACAGACAGTGCTCGACTTAGGCAAGCAAGTGTTTGCTATAAAGAGGGAGAATGAACAAGAGACTATTTATGGAATAGTGAATGTAAATTGTCATAAGCAAGAGGTGGTTCTTCCGACAATTGGAGTAAATTTATTAGATAATCGAAAAATGGAAGAAAAAACAGTGCTTCAGCCGTATGAGGCAGTTTGGCTGCAAGCGCACTAAAGTCAGCGGGAAAAAACAAATTTAAGATAGGAGCAGGTTGATTTTGACACAATATGATTTAAGACCTGAGATCGCTATTAACGATTGGAATAATGCTTGGGATGGCTATGAAATGATTGTAAAAGAATTGCAGAGCTTCATACAGAAACAGAACAAGAACCAGTTTTTATTAGTGATAGAAAATTATCCAGGAACTTCTAATGAGGAACTAGAAGAAAATTTAATAAACAAATTAGTTCCAGAGAAAAAGATTTTCGCTGATGATTTTGCACTAAATTATGAAGCTGTTACAAATATGATCAAGCGTCATTTAACGGAAGATCGAGTTTTTGGTTTAATGGCACATCATGAATTGTCCGAATTTTATCGATCCGATGTTGTAAATAGTGTTCAGAAAGATATAAATAACACAAAAGGCCTCACTGTAGTCTATGGTACAGGAGCAACAGTACTTGCACCTAAGCCTGATTTACTTATTTATGCAGACTTAACAAGATGGGAAATACAGTGTCGCTATCGAGCAGGAGAGCCAAACTGGAAGGCTAATAATGAAAAAGAGGATGCACTAAGAAAATTTAAACGGGGCTATTTCTTTGAGTGGAGAGTAGCTGATAGACAAAAAAAGAAAATTTTTCAAGAAGTAGATTTTTGGCTAGATACCAATAGACCAGGTCAACCGAAAATGGTTTCTGGAGAGGGCTTTCGTTCAGCCTTAAAGCAGGTTGCTACACAGCCGTTTCGTCTTGTTCCTTACTTTGATGAAAGTGTATGGGGGGGACAATGGATGAAGGAAAAGTTTCAGCTAGATGAAAATAAAAAGAATTATGGCTGGGCTTTTGATGGAGTTCCAGAAGAGAATAGTATTCTATTACGATTTGGGGAAGTGCTGTTGGAAGTACCGTCCATCCATGTTGTCCATTATTCTCCGGAAGAATTGTTGGGAGAGAAGGTCTATGCTCGGTTCGGTGCTGAATTCCCGATTCGCTTTGATTACTTAGATACAGTAGAGGGCGGCAACTTAAGCCTTCAAGTCCATCCATTGGTTGGCTATGCGTATGAGAAATTTGGAATAACCTATACCCAGAATGAAAGTTATTACATCCTGGATGCTAAAGAGGATTCCACTATTTATTTGGGTGTTAAAGATGAAACGACAAAGGAAGCTTTACTTACTGATTTGCGTAAGGCGGAGGAAGGAAACTACCGTTTTCCAGATGAAAAGCATATTAATGTCTTGCCAGTTCAGAAACACGATCACTATTCTATCCCAGCAGGAACGATTCATTGTGGGGGAAAAAACACAGTAGTTCTGGAAATAAGTGCTACACCATATATTTTCACCTTTAAATTATGGGACTGGGGGAGAATCGGGCTTGATGGATTGCCAAGACCTGTTCATCTTGACCATGGAGAAGCAAATATTCAAATGGAATACAACACGACTTGGGTTAAGAATAACTTAATTAATCCATTTGAAACATTAGAAAAAAACGATGAGGTTCTAGTAGAAAAAACAGGCCTTCACAAATTAGAATTTATAGAAACAAGAAGATATTGGTTTAAAGAAAAGGTAGTAATAGAAACATTCGATAGTGTTAATATGCTGAATCTAGTAGAAGGAGAAGAAGTGGTAGTAGAAAGTTTGGATGGCACATTTCCTCCCTTTACGGTTCACTATGGAGAGACATTTATTGTTCCAGAACAAGTAAAACAATATCGTATTAGAAATAGCAAAGCAAATGAGAAAGAAATTGCCGTAATACAAGCATTTGTAAGAACCTAATGGAGCGTATTTTCCTTTAGTTAGAAACAAGAAATGATTGTAAAACAAAGAGTTGTCCCGAAGTTCTAAAGTAACGAGGTATCCCCGTTGCTTTAGAACTTCGCACTGCAATATAACTTAAAGCATCATACAGCAGACCCGTACGATTGGGATGAAAGTAATCTAACTTATTTCTCTCTACATAATTTCTTCCACTACATTTTCATTTCCTCAGCCTTTTCATGTTCTGAACCAAACAAATTCAAAATAACTACTCCAGCAAGAATCTTTTTCCTACTATATATAAGCACAGAGAGGATCGACGATGAACCGATTCATATGGCATAGGCCGTAATGATTTTAAGCAATTATATATAGAACTTTTTCCGATATATAAAATTGTTGTTTCCAAACCTGGTAAATGTTTTTGTTTGACAACCAACCTTAAAATCATTAATATAATCGCATACGATATATCGGATACGATGTATCTTGTTCGATGTATTTTAATATTCAGAAACGAAGCAACACATGGATCCTTTTATAGAATAAGAATCCATTAGTTCGAACACAATGAAAGCAACAGGTCAAACAAGAACTGCAACCGGTAGGATGTTTGGCTGCAGGAGGAGGAATGGATTCATGTTAAACATTTTTAAAAACTTTCAAAAAAAGGACTGGATGTTCATTTCATGTGCATTAGTCTTTATTATTTTACAAGTATGGCTTGATCTGAAGCTTCCAGATTATATGGCTGAAATAACTAGACTTGTACAGACAGAAGGAAGTGAGTTACGTGACGTTTTAACACAAGGCGGATTTATGATCCTTTGTGCGGTGGGAAGTATGGTGGCTTCCATTATCACGGTTTTCTTTGCCGCAAAAGTTGCCGCTGGTTTTTCTAACCGTCTGCGTAAAAAAGTCTTTGATAAAACATTATCTTTTTCAATGGAAGAACTTTCTGGTTTTTCTACGGCTAGTTTAATTACTCGTTCTACAAATGACATTATACAAGTCCAAATGTTGATTATCTTAAGCTTGCAAATTGTCATCAAGGCTCCAATTATTGCGGTCTGGGGTATCTTGAAAATTACGGGGAAAAGTTGGGAATGGACCGCTGCTACTGGTGTGGCGATTGCGGTGCTATTAGTGTTAATAGCTACGATTGTTATCGTTGCCCTTCCTAAATTTAAAATTATCCAGAAATTAACGGATAATCTTAATATGGTAACAAGAGAGCATTTAAGTGGGATCCGTGTTGCTCATGCTTATAATGCATCAAATTATCATGAAAATAAGTTTGAGAAAGCGAATAAGGAACTAACTGATACGAATCTATTCACTTCCAGAATCATGGCTTTGATGATGCCAACCATTTCCCTCATTATGTCAGGGATGACGCTTGCCATCTATTGGATTGGCGCTGTGTTAATTAATAATGCTGCCATGCCAGATCGCTTGCCAATATTCTCGGATATGGTTGTTTTCTCTTCCTATGCGATGCAAATCATTATGGCCTTTATGATGGTTTCTATTACATTTGTGCTGCTTCCTCGTGCTGCGGTATCGATTAAGAGAATCAACGAAGTGCTAAATACAGATGTGAAAATAAAGAGTGGTAAAAAAACGGATGGAGATAAAATCGGAGAGATTGAATTCCGCCAAGTTAGCTTTAAGTATCCTGGTGCAAGTGATTATATTCTTCGAGATATCAGCTTTACTGCTTCCAAAGGAGAAACGGTAGCGATTATTGGTTCTACTGGTAGCGGAAAAAGTACATTGCTGAATCTGATACCACGCTTTATGGAAGCGACGGATGGCGAGATTCTGGTTGATGGTCTTAATGTAAAAGATTACAAGCTAGAAGCATTACGAGACAAAATTGGTTATGTATCCCAAAAAGCTGTTATGTTCAGTGGTTCTGTTTCTTCCAATGTCACTCTAGGGGAAGAGAACAAGCAATCTGTAGAGCAATCGAAAATCCAACGAGCAGTTGAAATTGCTCAAGGGAAGGATTTTATTGAAAAAATGGATCAGCAATATGATGCCACTATCTCACAAGGTGGAACCAATCTTTCTGGTGGACAGAAACAGAGATTATCGATTGCACGTGCTATTTATAAAAATCCGGAAATCTATTTATATGATGATTCCTTTTCCGCATTGGATTATAAAACAGACCGTGTTCTACGTTCCAAGCTAAAAGAGGAAATAAACGATGCCACTAACATTATTGTTGCACAGCGCATTGGAACCATTAAAGACGCTGACCGAATTCTTGTATTAGATAAAGGCGAAGTAGTCGGCATGGGAACACATGATGAGCTGATGACAACTTGTGAGGTATATCAAGAAATTGCCTTATCACAATTATCAAAGGAGGAACTCGAAATTGGGTAAGAAAACGGATGTAAAAGAAGCAAAAAATAAACGAAGTCAATCCCAAACAGATGAGTTGGGAAACCAACCAGCCAAATCGATCCCTCCAGGTGCGAAAGGCATGAATTTTTCAAGTTTAAAGGAACTGGCTGTCTACTGTAAGGCCTATTTTCCGATCATTATCTTTGCATTAATCCTTGCCATGGCAGCGGCGATCTTTAGTATTATTGGTCCTGATCAGCTTAGCAAAATGACGGATTATATTACAGCAGGGTTGATGGGAGAAATTGATCTTGATGCTGTCTATGATGTAGCCATTCTTTTGGTTTTTCTATATGGTTTAGGATTTATTTTTAACTATGTGCAAGGCTATATTATGGCAACCGTGACACAAAGAATTTCTAAACAATTAAGAAGAGATATTTCAGTAAAAATTAATCGTTTACCGTTAAGATATTTTGATAATACAACAACAGGTGATGTGCTTAGTCGGGTCACAAATGATGTTGATATGGTTGGACAGACGATGAACCAAAGTATTAGCAGCTTAATCACTGCTGTTACGATGTTTGTAGGTTCCTTAATCATGATGTTCTATACAAACTGGATTATGGCTATTTCAGCTATTCTATCCACCTTCATTGGGTTTGCGTTTATGTTTTTTATCATTTCGAAATCACAAAAGTACTTCGCTCAACAGCAACAAGAACTTGGAAAACTAAATGGTCATATTGAGGAAATCTACTCTGGTCATAATGTAGTGAAAGCTTATAATGGAGAGCAACAGGCGAAAGATGATTTCTTTGCAATCAATACACGATTATATGAAAGTGCGTGGAAATCACAGTTTATGTCAGGGCTGATGATGCCATTAATGATGTTTATTGGAAACTTCGGCTATGTAGTTGTTTGTATTGTCGGTGCAACTCTTGCTGTTAACGGCAATATTTCATTTGGTGTAATTGTTGCCTTTATGTTGTATATTCGCTTATTTACACAGCCACTTCAGCAAATTGCACAAGCAGCGACAAATCTACAGTCAACAGCAGCGGCAAGTGGACGCGTTTTTGAATTCTTGTCAGAAGAAGAATTGGTAACCGAAGATGAGAAGAAAGAAAAACTTACAAATGTCAAAGGCGATGTAGAATTTAAGCATGTACGCTTTGGATATAGCGAAGATAAAACGGTTATTCAAGATTTCTCTGTACGTGTAAATGCTGGACAGAAAGTCGCAATTGTAGGACCGACTGGAGCGGGAAAGACCACGTTAATTAATTTGCTTATGCGTTTTTATGAAATAAATAGTGGAGAGATAACCATTGATGGTGTCCCAACAAACGAAATGACGAGAGAGACTTTACACGATCTTTTCTGTATGGTACTCCAAGATACGTGGATATTTGAAGGTTCTATCCGTGACAATATCGTCTATTCAAGAGAAGGGGTGTCTGATGAAGAAGTGGAAGCTGCCTGCCAAGCAGTCGGATTACATCACTTCATTCAGACATTACCGAACGGCTATGATACCATCTTAGATGACAAGACGAGCTTATCGGCTGGTCAAAAACAGCTTATCACTATCGCGCGTGCTATGGTGAAAATGGCGCCATTACTTATTTTAGATGAAGCGACTAGCTCCGTAGATACACGTACAGAATTACTAATTCAAACAGCAATGGATAAGCTGACAGAAGGAAAAACTTCCTTTGTTATCGCGCATAGACTTTCAACGATCAAAAATGCTGACTTAATTCTCGTGATGAAAGAGGGAGATATTGTTGAAGCAGGAACACACCAGGAGCTAATTGAAAAGAATGGATTCTATGCAGAGCTTTATAATAGTCAGTTTGAAGAAGCATCGTAAAGATGTCCATAAATAAAAGAAAGACTCGCAGAAGGTTAGCGAGTTTTTCTTCAAGTAGTAAGAATCACTCGATTTACAGAAGGGGGTAAAAAATGTTAGATAGGGCCACGTACATTTGGGAATCGATCGATTTCTTGAATCGATTTATAATGAAGAGCCTGCAGAGGCATGCAGAAGGGCATGGTGTGACTGCTCCCCAAGCCCGAGTAATGCTCGAAGTCTTTATTAATAAAAAAATTAGCGTAAAACAGCTTACCCAAAATCTGCGCATGACGCAAAGTACAGTTTCAGATATCGTGGAACGACTGACAGAAAAAGGGTTGCTCATTAAGAAACCGAATCCGAAAGACAAGCGATCTGTTCAGATTATGTTAACAGAAAAAATGGTAAAGATAATCGAAGAAACAGCACCAAAGCCAATCCAACAAATAATGGGATCGGTATTAGAAAATTTGCAACCAAGCGAGCAAGCGAAAGTGGAAGAAGGAATGAGGTTATTGGTAGCAGCTGTTGGGAAGAAGATGGAAGCAGACGGTATCGAGGACTTAGAAGATTTCGAAGTGCTATTTTTGCCAAAGGAAAATAAGAAGTAAAAGAAAAAGTCGGGTCCGAGACCTGACTTTTTTATGGTGAGATGTTTTAAATTTATTGTTTTCTTGCTCGAATTAGTGCCCGAGTGCCATTAAATTAAGGGCTGATGGTTAATGATCAAGTTCTTTCTTCATAATCTTATTAAGTGCTAAAACGATGGAAGATTTAATAACCGATTTAATATTAGAATTCATTACGGATTCTTTTAAAAGGTAAATATCTTGGGTAAACTGTAAATGAGTCATAATTAATTCCTCCACACTGTTTTCGTCGCTGATAACATTGTTGCCAAAAGGAATTAATTTGACTCTTTTCTTTTTGTGCAATTATACGGATTTAATCAAAAGAAAGAAGAAAAGGAAACAGAGAAAGGGTCTCTGTGCCCGAAAGCATGAAAAGAAAGAAGAAAAAGGAACAGAGAAAGGGTCTCTGTGCCCGAAAGTATGAAAAAAAGAAGAAAAGGGAACAGAGAAAGGGTCTCTGTGCCCGAAAGTATGAAAAGAAAGAAGAAAAGGAAACAGAGAAAGGGTCTCTGTGCCCGAAAGCATGAAAAGAAAGAAGAAAAAGGAACAGAGAAAGGGTCTCTGTGCCC
>Ga0209463_1000099_pt1 | contig 77764 bp, 87 predicted proteins | sample AgamicMgSfrz_FD_187169 | JGI IMG/M metagenome (GOLD analysis project Ga0209463, IMG submission 187169) | Agave microbial communities from Guanajuato, Mexico - Mg.Sf.rz (SPAdes) (version 2) | ecosystem: Host-associated > Plants > Phyllosphere > Phylloplane/Leaf | place: Guanajuato, Mexico... | reverse complement strand
TGGTCGAGGCCGAGAAATTTTTCGTTTTATTTCACTAGATTCGTCTTCATCAATAGGTCCTTGACCCATGACCTTTGTCCAATGCTTCCAGTCATTATTTTCCACAATAAGTGACACTGGTGATCCTAATGTCAGACCATGGCGAATTCCTCCGCCAATTTCTGCAGTATCTGTTTCAATCTGCATCCGTCTGCCTCTTCCATGCCCTTTTTGTCTTCTAGCAAGCTGTTCATTGATATCCTCAGCTGTCAATGGCATGCCAGCTGGCAGACCTTCTATAATAGTTATAAGTTTTGGACCATGTGATTCCCCTGAAGTTAAATATCTCATATCAAAATCCTTTCTCCCTTCAACGCTTTAAAGGAAATATGTTTCAATATATCATACGTTCGTGAATATGGATAGTAAAAAATCCATTAAGTTTAAAAAAACCGCAATTTTTATACTTTTTTATAGAAAAAAGTATCTTCTGTCTCAAAGCCGTACTTGCCGGGATTAAAAATTTGCTCTGTGCTTCCAACAAAAAATATTCCGCCAGGCTTTAATGCATTCGAGAATTTCTGATATAAAATGTCCTTTGCTTCCTCGGTAAAATATATCATGACATTCCGGCATACTATTAGATCAAAAGGCCCTTGAAAAGGATCTGACAATAGGTTTTGTTGCTTAAATGTCACAGTTTTTTTAATATCCTCGCTAATCTTAAACATGCTCCCAGATTGGGTAAAATGCTTCTGTTTTTGGACAGACGGTACTTCATTTAACGAGCGCTCCACATAAAGTCCTGTTTTTGCCCGTTGGATTGCATTTGTATCAAGGTCGGTAGCAGTAATTTGATAGCTCGTAGAACGCAGGTGGTTGGAAAGAATCATGGAGATAGTATATGGCTCCTCGCCAGTTGAACATGCTGCACTCCAAACTTTCAAGCTAGAACTGCCTTTAATCAAGTTTGGCAGTATTTTATTCTCGAGCACTTCCCACCGTTTGTAATTTCGGTAAAATTCTGAAACATTAATCGTCATGCGATCTAGTAATTCTTCCAGAAGGTCCTTATTTTTTCCTATCGCTTGTGAGTACTCTTTAAATGATTTGTAACCTCTTTTTTCATACAAAGAAGTTAATCTTCTTTTCATTTGTGCTTCCTTGTAGAGGGATAGATCGATGCCTGAAACTTGCTGAAAATTCCTGATAAATTCTTGATAGTCTTTTTCCATAATGTAACCTCGCATCCTGCTGCTAGTAATTTTTCTTTTTTACTAGTATAAACGATAATGATTGAAAATGGGGCAATTATTTAGCAGCGACTATTTAAATAAAGTTAAGACATTCCTATTATTTGGAATGCGGCATCAATCATACTAAAATACTGTAATAAAAAAGCTGTCCTAAACAAGACTGCTTCAAAGTTGAAGCTAACTCTTGCTTAGAACAGCATATTATGTAGGAAAATTAATAAACCCAAGTATTGCTGAGCTTATTATACTCAACAAGTTCCTCATCTTTAAAAAATAAGCCGATTTCTCTAGCTGCACTTTCTAAACCGTCTGATCCATGAATCACGTTTTTTCTCATTACTACTGCAAAGTCCCCTCGAATTGTGCCGGCAGCAGCCTCTATAGGGTTGGTCTTACCCATCATAAGTCTAGCTTTTGCGATCACATCTTCACCAGCCCACACCATTGCAAACACTGGGCCTGAAGTAATGAAATCGACCAGCTCCATGAAAAAAGGCTTGTCCTTATGTTCTTCATAATGCTTTTTGGCAAGCTCCTCAGACACAACCATCAACTTGGCGCCTACGAGCTGGAATCCTTTGCTTTCAAAGCGTTCTACAATCTTGCCGATTAAATTTCTTTGCACTCCATCCGGTTTGACCATCAAAAACGTCTTCTCCATTTGATTCACTCCTATGTATGTAGTAGTAAGAAAAAATGATTTCATGAAAACGATATCATACATAGAACGACAATGTAAAGCTTATATATTAAAACTTCCTTTTCCCTAAGTACTTCGCTATATTGATAAGAGCTGTTTTGCTTCTTCCCTTCGGAAGGTCCTCAATAGCAATCAGCGCTTTCTGCAAGTACAAATTACTGACCTCAAGGGAGCGTTCTATTGCATCAGAACTCTTAATTAAATTAATGATTTCTACTAAATCTCCCTGGTCCATGTTTTCGTGGACCGCTTCCACCTGGTGGCGAATTTTCGCATCCTCCATTGCATACAGGACCGGTAAAGTAATATTACCTTGGAGCAAGTCACCGCCGGCGGGTTTTCCAAGTTCCTCTTCTGTACCGACGAAATCGAGAATATCATCAATAATTTGATAAGACATTCCAACATAATAACCAAATCTATGTAGTTTTTTCTGATACTTTTCATCAACATCAGAAACAATCGCCCCTACTAAAGAACTAGCAGAGATAAGCAGGGCTGTTTTCCTTTTTATGCGACGAAAGTAATCCCTCACATTCTGATCGAACTGATACTTGTCTTTAATCTGCTGAATTTCTCCGAGGCAAACCTCGACAATCGTATCTGCTAGCACCTTATGAGCAGCCGGCTTTTCCAGTTCGCTCATGATTTCAAGTGATTTAGCAAAAATATAATCACCTGTATACATAGCAACTTTGTTATCCCATTTCGCCTTAATCGTCGGCTGCCCTCTACGTAAGTCTGAATCGTCAATGACATCATCGTGTACAAGTGAAGCCATATGAATCAGTTCTAAAGCGACAGCCGCCTTCTTAATAACATGGATGTCATAATTGCCGATTTGGCCAGCCAGCAGAACAAAAATAGGTCTGATCCGCTTTCCGCCCGCTTTTAGAAGATGAAGCGATGACTCCCTTAGTATGGAAGTGTTTGCGTTCACTGTATCTTCCAGAGTTTTTTCTATTAATTCCAAATCCGAATTCAAAAATGAATACATCATTTTTAATTTCACTTAAGCCTCACCCGTCTTTAACTGCTGCACAAAATAGATACAGACATTATTTTTCTTTAAAGCCGATATGCACAGCAGCCACACCACCGCTGTATGCCTTATAAGTCACATTAGATAAGCCTGCTTTTTCAAAAAGAGAAGCCAGCTCTTTCATCCCTGGAAAATCCCGTGCTGATTCTTGCAGCCAAGAGTATTCCTTGTAGCTTTTTGCAAAAATCTTTCCAAACATGGGCATTACAAACCGGAAATAGAAATAGTAGCCTTGCTTAAAAATAGGGAGAGTCGGCTGTGATGTTTCCAGACAAACAACCTTGCCTCCCGGTTTAACTACCCTTCTCATTTCCTTTAGCACTTGCAGGTAATCAGGGACATTCCGCAGACCAAAACCGATTGTGACAAAATCAAAGCTGTCGTCAGGAAACGGCAGCTCCATAGCGTTGCCATGAATCAATTGGATTTGCTTATAGTCCTTTGTCTTCTCTTTCCCGATGCTCAGCATGTTTTCACTGAAATCCAGTCCGATGACTTCACCAGTCGCCCCGACAGCATCGGCAAGACTTATTGTCCAGTCTGCTGTACCGCAGCAAACATCCAAAGCTTTTGCGCCCTTTGAGACATTCATTTTTTTCATTGTGTCTTTGCGCCAAATCTTATGCTGCTGAAAACTGATCACTGTGTTCATTTTATCGTAATTGCCATATATCTTTTCGAATACATGGTGCACTTTTTCTTCTTTTGATTGGTGCTCCCGCATTGCTCTTACCCTTCTTCCACATACATTTGTTGTTTGATTTTATCCAAAACTGCAAGTGTTCTTGCTCCAATGCTCTCTTCATCAGGCGCATGGCTTTTGAGCGCTTCTTTTAAGCGGTCTGCCGCTTTTTGAAGTGCCGGATCAAACAGCTGATATTTATTATCCTCTGCAAGGCGGCCAAGCTCATCACTATGTTTTTTCAGCATGCTGATTAAAAATGAATCCCCAGTCAAGTTATATGTATTCCTGTCTTGCAGCATTCTGTTCAGAAATAGAAACGAAAAAGCAAAGGTTCTCCATTCATCTAAGCCGAAGCGAGCAATAAGCTTGTTCAAGATAGAAAACTCGACTGCTTCTATCGCTTCTATCATCTCCGGCAGTCCGGCAAAGGCTTGCTGATAGATTATCATCTTATTCTCGTTAACCTCTTTAATTGCTTCGGCAAACACCTTTATCATTTGATAATCTCCCAGGTCTGCCAGCAGCTTGTAATATTGGCCGCTGTAAAAATCTCCGGCCAATATTGTCAACTGCCTATTCTTTTCTATTCCTTTATGAACGCTGTCATTGGTTACAAGCTCATGGGTATCAAGGGCAATTTGAATAAGCATTGTTGTCGTGGCATATGTGATGACCTGGCTGTCATCTATGTCAGCCTGCTTTAATAGAAAAACGGTAAGCAGCAGCTTGTCTTCATCAATTATCGGGTTGTCAATATGCTTAAAAAGATAAGGATGAGCAATCTTTTGCAATACCTCTTCCCGCACATTTTCCACTGTTTCTTGAAATAACATCATAATATCACCCTTGTTCCCCCATAAATTTCTCTTTATATATGCCTAACAAATTAAATTATATTTGTATAAAGTCTAGGTTATTATAGCATAAATGCTTGCTGACTCCACGTAAAAAGCCCTGTATACCGGCTGATGTTATTTAATCAGGGAAAGCACCTCTGCACGGGACTCTGCATTTTCTGCGTACTTCCCGCGAACTGCTGTAGTTACCGTTTTTGCCCCAGGCTTGTTAACGCCTCTCATGGTCATGCACATATGCTCAGCTTCAACCACCACCATAACACCATGCGGATCAAGCATTTCTTGAATCGCATCAGCAACCGTTGAAGTGATGCGTTCTTGCAGCTGCGGTCTTTTAGCAACAGCTTCGACAGCTCTAGCTAATTTGCTCAAGCCCGTTACTTTTCCATTTCGCGGAATATATGCTACGTGAGCTACTCCATAAAACGGAACGAGATGATGTTCACACATGCTGTACAGCGGAATGTCTTTTACAAGCACAAGCTCCTCATGGTCTTCCCCAAAAATAGTATGAAAATACTCTCTAGGATCCTCATTTAATCCTGCGAAAATATCACTATACATTTTGGCGACTCTTTTCGGGGTATCAAGCAATCCTTCTCTTTCAGGATCTTCCCCAATCGCTTCCAGTATTTGTTTTACCGCATCTTCTATCTTGGCCAAATCAACTTTCGACATTCTTTTTTTCCTCCCAAAGCTATCAATCCAATTTCCTTTAACCATATTAGCATATAAAAAGAACTAAAACCACGAATACCGCTAATTCTATTGATTTCCCATTTGTTACTTATCAACATATGGAAATTTTGTTAATACAAAACAAAAAAACCGCGAGTAATTCGCGGTTTTTAGAGAAATAATATGCAATGTATGTAAATTACTTCACTGCGTCTTTAAGTGCTTTACCTGGTTTAAAAGCAGGAACTTTGCTTGCTGCGATTTCGATTTCTTCACCAGTTTGAGGGTTGCGCCCTTTACGAGCAGCACGCTCACGTACTTCAAAGTTACCAAAACCGATAAGTTGTACCTTATCTCCATCTTTTAAAGCATTCAAGATTGTATCAAAAACAGCGTCAACTGCTTTAGTAGCGTCTTTTTTAGACAATTCGCTTGCTTCTGCAACTGCGTTAATTAATTCTGTCTTGTTCATGCCTTTCACCTCCTCCCAAATGTTTCAAATAAATCCTAAAAAATCGTTTCATATCATTATTTGTAAACAATTTATCGGAATTATATACGTCATTAAGAATATTTTTCCTTTAGCACCATAGGGTTACCCTGATGCTTCTTCTAACGTGACAAGCATTTACAATTTCCATCATAATGCTTTAATCGCTGTAATGACGCTGATTCCTTTAAAAGATTATCATAATCGTTTGAGCATATCAAGAAATTTTATATATTGATAGCAATCTTTTCTTCATTTGATATAAAAGTGTAATATTAAAACAATTATTTTACAGTCGTATCTGAGAGTTTCAGAATAAAACAAATAGCACATTTCTTATTATTCGCTGAAGCTAATCTGAATGGAAGCAAAAAAAAGAAACTCCCATAAGAGAGTTTCCTATAAAATTATTGCAATCAGTCCTCCAGAGCCTTCGTTAATGATTCGCTCGAGTGTTTCTTTAAGCTTGTAACGAGCATTTTCCGGCATCAGAGACAGCTTTGCTTGAATTCCTTCCCTGACAATGGAACTTAAGCTTCTTCCGAAGATATCAGAATTCCAAATGGATAATGGATCGTCCTCAAAATCTTGCATCAAGTATCTCACCAGTTCCTCACTCTGTTTCTCAGAACCGATAATCGGAGCAAATTCGGACTCTACATCCACTTTAATCATGTGGATGGAAGGTGCTACTGCCTTTAATCTCACACCGAATCTAGAACCTTGGCGGATGATTTCAGGCTCATCTAAGCTCATATCGACAAGAGATGGTGCTGCAATACCATATCCTGTTTGTTTGACCATTTTTAAAGCATCTGATATCTGGTCATACTCGGTTTTCGCATGGGCAAAATCCTGCATCAGCTCTAGTAGATGATCTTTCCCTCTGATTTCCACACCGACAATTTCCTTCAAGATTTCATCATATAACTCATCTGGTGCATACAAATCAATTTCAGCAACGCCTTGCCCCATTTCAATACCTGCAAGACCCGCCTTATCGATAAACTCAAAGTCGCTGAATTGCTGCACAACACGATCAACATCTCTAAGTCTCTTAATATCTTTAACTGTTTCCTTCACAGCCTCTTGATAGTTGTCACGCAGCCAATGATTCTCTCTGAGTACCATCACCCAGCTCGGCAGGTTTACGTTCACTTCAAGTACAGGGAATTCAAACAGCGCTTCTCTCATCACATTAAGGACATCAGATTCTCTCATGCTTTCTACACTCATTGCAATTACAGGAATATCATATTTTTCCGACAGTTCACTGCGAAGCTTTTCTGTGTTAGGGTGATAAGGCTGAGCACTGTTGACAATCATGATAAACGGCTTGCCGACTTCCTTCAGCTCTTCAATAACCCTGTTTTCTGCCTCTAAGTAATTATTCCTTGGAATATCCCCAATCGTTCCATCAGTAGTAATGACAACACCGATTGTGCTATGTTCCTGAATAACCTTTCTTGTACCAATTTCAGCCGCTTCATGAAATGGAATCGGCTCTTCATACCATGGTGTGTTGATCATCCGAGGACCGTTTTCGTCTTCATAACCCTGCGCGCCTGGAACTGTGTAGCCGACACAATCGACTAATCGGATATTTACATCCAACCCTTCGTCTACAGTAACAGATGCCGCCTGATTTGGAACGAACTTTGGCTCAGTTGTCATAATCGTCTTGCCAGCAGCGCTTTGCGGTAATTCATCCTTTGTCCTTGCACGGTCACCTTCATTATCCATATTCGGAATTACAACTAATTCCATAAACTTCTTTATGAAAGTAGACTTGCCTGTTCGAACAGCACCTACTACACCTAAGTAAATATCACCGCCAGTTCTTTCAGCAATATCTTTAAAAATATTTACCTTTTCCAAATGATCCCCTCCTGAACTCTCCCTTGTGTAGAGATTAGCAAAAACCATATAATGCGATTAGACAATATATATTTATGATGTTGTCCTATCTCATTATGACTACTTTTATAAATTCCTCCTTTTTTTTGACGACAGACCTTTTATGCCGCTCGCCCTCTTTGCATCATTTAGTCTTAGCAAACTGTAATCAGCGGACTTTATCGCAAACCTTAAAAAGAAGTCAAAAGTGTGCATAAGCTTCTTTTTATGATTCTATTCACGCCAAAAAAAATAACCCTTCTAAGTCATGTATACACATGATTAAAAGGGTTATGCCTATTTTTAAAAGATTTTTAATTTATAATGAAACTTAAACTAAAGAGCGCTCAACTTCCTAAAAAAAATCAAAGTAAAAGCAGGGGAACCTTTACTTTGATTTAATGACTATATGACCCATCACCTGTTCATTCCACCAGGTTGCTTCAAAGCATTGTATGCGTAAATACATAAATCGCACCATTAAAATGCCTATTATCTTAACAATTTTCAAAGAATAAGCTCACTTTTTTAAGAACTTAGCTTATTCATCGATGCTATTCTATGTACTGGGAAGCAAGAATGTTAACAAGGTCTTCCATCTCATGAGTTTTATCCCTTGCCATTAAACCTTCCACTGCATCTTTTGGATTTTTCCCGTTAAACAATATATCATATAAAGCATTTGTGATCGGCATCTCGATGTTATACTTCTCAGATAGCTGATGCCCTGCTTTAGTCGTTCTGATTCCTTCTACGACCATTCCCATGTTCTCAAGTACTTCTTCAAGGGGACATCCCTTTCCGAGCAAATTCCCGGCTCTCCAGTTTCTTGAATGGACACTCGTGCATGTCACAATCAAATCACCGATTCCAGTTAATCCTGAAAAAGTAAGAGGATTAGCTCCCATTTTTGTGCCCAATCTTGCCATTTCAGCAAGTCCTCTTGTTATAAGGGCCGCTTTCGCATTGTCTCCAAACCCCAATCCATCAGAGATTCCTGCACAAACTGCGATGATATTTTTTAAAGCTCCGCCGATTTCCACACCGACAATATCAGGGTTCGTGTACACCCTGAATTTTGAATTAATGAACAAATCCTGAACTTTCTCAGCTTCCTCCATATTTTTAGAAGAAACGGTAACCGTTGTTAAATGGCGTAAACTTACTTCCTCAGCATGGCTAGGCCCTGATAAAACAACAATGCTCTTTAACAGCTTTTCCGGGATCTCTTCTTCCATTATTTCAGATATGGTTAGCAGCGTCCCTGGCTCAATCCCTTTACTTACATGAATGAATGTTTTCGGCTCCTCTAAGTAAGGAATAATTTGTTGAATTACTTCGCGCATCGCTTTTGTTGGTACAGACAATACGATGTAATGGACATCCTTCAAGCTTTCCTGCATGGAAGTATATCCAATGATATTTTCAGAAAGCTTTATTTCCGGAAGATATCTTTTGTTTACATGGTTCTTGTTGATTTCTTCAATATCTTGTCCATTCTTCCCCCAAAGATTGACAGTATGTCCATTATCAGCAAGCACTAGTGCAAGTGCTGTCCCCCAGCTTCCAGCCCCGATCATTGCAATTTTTTTATGATTACCCATTACGATCCACCTCTATTATTTTCTTTCACGCGCAAAAATTCTAATTGGTGTTCCTTCGAAGCCAAATGCATCTCTTATACGGTTCTGCAAGAAACGCTCATAGGAGAAATGCATCAGCTCTGGATCATTAACAAACACGACAAATGTCGGCGGTCCGACAGCTACTTGAGTTGTATAGTAAATCTTCAGACGTTTCCCTTTATCTGTCGGTGTTGGATTCATCGCGACAGCATCCATAATAACATCATTTAATACACTTGTTTCAACCCTTAATGTATGGTTTTGGCTCGCCACATTGATCATTGGGATCAATGTATGAATTCGTTTTTTCGTCTTGGCAGAAAGGAAAACAATCGGCGCATAATCCAGGAATAAGAAATGTTCTCTAATATTTTGTTCAAAGGTTTTCATTGTTTTTTCGTCTTTTTCAACAGCATCCCATTTATTCACAACAATAATAACCGCTCTCCCAGCTTCATGAGCATAGCCTGCGATTTTTTTGTCTTGTTCAATGATGCCTTCTTCTCCATCAATGACAACTAGAACAACATCGGATCTTTCAATTGCTCTTAATGCACGAAGAACACTGTATTTCTCTGTACTTTCATACACTTTCCCTTTTTTTCTCATACCTGCTGTATCAATGATAACGTATTTATCTCCGTTCACAGTCACTTCGGAGTCAATAGCATCCCGCGTAGTACCGGCAATATTGCTGACAATAACGCGGTCCTCTCCAAGCATTGCATTAACAAGCGACGATTTCCCTACATTCGGGCGTCCAATTAAGGAAAACTTAATGACATCATCGTCATATTCTTTTGTGTCCCTGTTTGGGAAGTTCTTGGCAGCTTCATCTAATAAGTCACCTAAACCTAATCCGTGTGAGCCTGAAATCGGCATCGGTTCACCGAATCCTAGCGAATAAAAATCGTAGATCTGCTCCCGCATTTCTGGATTATCAATTTTGTTTACGGCAAGGACAACTGGTTTTTTTGCACGATATAGGATTTTTGCTACCTCTTCGTCAGCTGATGTAACTCCTTCTCGGCCATTTGTAAGGAAAATGATAACATCTGCCTCGTCAATTGCAATTTCCGCTTGCGCTCTGATTTGCTCCAAAAAGGGTTCATCACCAATATCTATTCCTCCTGTATCAATGAGGTTGAAATCATGATTCAGCCATTCTGCAGAGCTGTATATTCTGTCCCTTGTCACTCCAGGAATATCTTCAACAATGGAGATTCTCTCTCCGACAATTCTATTAAAAATAGTAGATTTACCTACGTTAGGACGTCCTACTATTGCTATTACAGGTTTCGCCATTCTTACTTACACCCTTCCATACTCCAAAATAGTCTTTTATGCTTTATGTCTACATTATAATTACTATGTAAATTTTTAATTCAAGCTCCGTAAATACAGCCTGATATTCTTACTGAACCGGACATTACATGGATTGCTGCCACAGTCTTAAAGCGTTAAAAACAATTAGGGGCTAGCCCAAACTTAGGCAGTCCCCTAACTAATATATCTTAACAGAGCAGCATTGTACAGGCAAGTACTAGAAATTTGTTAAGCTAGGTGGGTATTTTCTAGTCCTACACATTAAATTGCCTGTTAAATCAATGCTTAACGATAATGTAAACATCCTCACTGATTTTATGGGCAATCCCGTCAAGAATAGCTTCCAAATTCGTTGCCACAGCTTCCATTTCTGTTGTGTCACTGCAGTAAAAAACTCCAGTGCCTTGAGCAACCTTTTCAGGTTTTGTTGTTACAGCAGCCAATATATACTTCTCAATTGTCACTGTGCTTCTTCCTTTCGTAACAGCCTTTTGCTTGGCATCCGTATGGCATTTTCAAGCGTCGGTGTTGCTCCTATAATCTCAAGCGCTTTTACCGGGTCGTTATGCTGCGGCAGAACAAAAACAGCCACCCTTCCATCCTCCAGGTCTCTTTTTGCCAAAGGAACTAAAGCCGGTGTTCCCGAATCCCTGTACACTCCCAACGCAGTCGAGACATCGTACAGAATTGCCTGCCTTTGCCCAAGATTAGCGATAGTGGTCCTGGCATTGAAATTTTTAGGTGTCAGAATAAAACCCATGCCGTATTTAAGCACCTCTTCCTGGCGTGCTGGTATCCCAATATTCATAATATAAATATTGTCAACATACAATCCAGCTTCTTCAAATCTCGGCTTAACATATTCAATTGTTACAATATCACGAAGCTTTCCGCCGGACATCAGCTTCCTGCTTATGAACAACGAAATGATTGCAGCAATAATTCCGCCCCAAATATGGAAAGTAATGAAACCAAAGGTGCTCAAAAGACTTGCAAACATAACAAGATAATTTCTGCTTTCAAATGCAATCGCTATTCCTTCAATATATGTTTTCCCGCGGGGAACCATTTCGTAACTGTCTAGCTCTGTTAATGTGTTTCTTTCCATATTACGGACATCCCGGAATTGCGATGCAGCAACAGTGAGAAAGGTTACAGCTGTGAAATCTCTGTCTAATATGGAGGGAATAGCAACTGTTCCAAGCCCTGCCGCTATGAATCCAAGTGCAACATGAATGATCTTGCCGTGAAGATACGTCGGGTACTGCCGATAATCAGTACGAAGCATAAACATGCGTAAAGCAGTTCCGATTATAATCCCAAACATAATCGGATATGTAAATGTTGTCATCATAGTTTCTGCTTCTCCTTTTCGATTAAGTAAATTTGCTGTTCCCATTTAGCAAGGAAAGCTTTTGCGATATTCCATGCAGTTATACTGGATATACATAAGAGCAGACTGTCGAAAAAAGCTGGTGACCCAATCTCTAGATGCATGTTGTAGTAGTGCAGCATGTATCCGTACAATACTTCGCCGACAGAACTTCCAATAATCATCATTAATATCTGACAGGCAATGTTTCTATGCAGCATAACACTTAAAATAACAAGCATAGCCGAAAGCAGCACTCCTTTATCTATCAACAGCCATACTGGATCAAGGATGCTCAAAAGCTGGAAGGAGCAATAGGCAAGCATTATCATAAATGATGTAAGCACTGTATAAAGCTGCTGTGACAATTTTAACCTTGAAGTATATATAAATGCTGACATTAATTGGACAAACAACAAAACAGACACTTCCAACCCCATAAATGAAAAATGATAAGGGTATAAGATCATTGCAGTCATTAAAATACATGCATATTTAAGTCGATTTTTATTCTCTTTTTCCATAAAAAAAGTTGGGATTAGCCAGAGGATCCAAGCAAACAAATAAAACATATTACCTTCCATAAATTATTCACACTCCTACTTTTTCCATTATGTCAATTAAATATGTACTTTAAACTTAGAAAAGAGGGGATACACGGAAAATCCTGGTCAAAACACACATTAGAATGTCTGCATAATGTGGGGTGATATTTATCATTCTATATTTAGGGGGTGTTACAAATGGGAAAGGATCGTCAAGAAAAGAAATTAAGAAAGAGTCACCGCGTCGAATCTGACCGTGACCAAGCTATCCATTATCCTGGGGCGACAAGATTGCAGAGCCCTAGTGAAGGAAGAGCCTTAAACGATAATAAATACAGCGATTGATAACCATAAAAAAAAAGAGTTGCCCTTTTGGACAACTCTTTTTTTGTTATTATTGCTGCTTTAGTTTCTTCAATTGCTCGCCAATCATGTCACCCAATTGGAAGCCTTTTGATTCTTCTGGAAGCTCATAATATTCATCTTCTTCTTGCTCTTTTTCAGTCAAGTCTTTGATATTTAAGGAAAGGCGCTGTTCCTCTTCATTCACATCAAGCACTTTCACCTGAACTGTTTGCCCCTCTTTAAGCACCTCATGCGGTGTGCCGATATGCTTATGAGCAATTTGGGAGATGTGGACAAGTCCTTCTACACCAGGGAACACTTCAACGAAAGCTCCATAAGAAACGATACGTTTCACTGTACCTTCTAAAATACTGCCTTTTTCAGCTTTATCTGCAATATTCGCCCATGGTCCAGGCAGTGTATCCTTAATAGACAAGGAAATACGGTCATTATTGCGGTCAACGCTTAAAATTTTCACATTGACTTCCTGACCTTCTTGAACTACATCTGAAGGATTTGTGATATGTTCATGGGAAAGCTGGGAGATATGCACCAAGCCGTCAATTCCGCCCAAGTCGACGAATGCACCAAAATCGGTAATTCTTTGAACAACTCCTTGAAGCGTCTGTCCTTCTTGCAAAGAGTCAAGCAAGTTTTGTTTTTGCTTACTTTTCTCTTCTTCAATTACAGCTTTGTGGGAAAGAATTAAACGATTTTTATCCTTTTCAAGCTCCACAATTTTAAAGGAGATAGTTTTCCCTTTATAATCAGAAAAGTCTTCCACATAATGAGATTCTACAAGAGACGCAGGAACAAAACCACGTACACCTAAATCAACGACCAGTCCGCCTTTAACTACGTCCTTCACTTCTGCATCAAAAATTTCGCCAGAATTGAACTTTTCTTCTAGGCTTTCCCAAGCTTTTTCAGCATCGACTTTACGTTTAGACAGAACAAGCGCATCTTCTTCCACTTTAATAACTTGCAGATCAAGCTCTTCTCCTTCTGAAACTACATCTTCTGCTTTTTCAATATGAAGGCTGGACAATTCGCTGATTGGTATAATGCCGTCCAGTTTGCTGTCATTAATCGCAACAATGACTTGCTTTTCTTCGACCTTAGTAACTTTACCTGCCACACGGTCCCCAACTGTGTAATTATGAACAACGATATCATTTAATTCTTCAGACATATGTACTCCTCCTTAAACTTTTCTAATGGAATTAGTGCATTATTTTTGCTATTCCATATAGCTTTCATAAAAAATTAATAGAATAATAAAAATTTATTTTCTTCTATCTAACTTCTTATAAATGTGATTATTTGTCAAGTAAGAAACACTAGCAGGCTTAAGAGGCAATCAGTTCGTGATTTTATCCTCTGTCAATGCCATTATTTTGCCTACTACATCGTTAATGGATAAAGAAGTCGTATCAATTTCAACCGCATCTTCTGCTTTTTTAAGCGGTGCCACTTCTCTTTCTGAATCTAATTTATCTCTTGCCGCTATTTCCGACTTCAGCTGCTCTAAATCTGATTCAAACCCTTTTGCAAGATTTTCTGTATGGCGTCTGACTGCTCTTTCCTCCACAGAAGCAAGCAAAAATACTTTTACTTCAGCTGTAGGGATAACATGTGTTCCAATGTCCCTACCATCCATTACCACGCCGCCCCCGATTGCAAACCCCTGTTGTCTGCGAACCATTTCTTCACGAACGAACTGATGTTTTGCTGCAATGGATACAGAGTTTGTGACATTGCTTCTGCGAATATCTTCTGTAACATCTACGCTGTCTAAAAAGATCTTTTGCCCTTTTTCACCAGGGAAAAGCTCGATAGAAGTACTCTTTAGCATGTCTGCTAATGCTGCTTCGTCCTCTAAGTCTATCCCATTGTTTATTGCTTTAAGGGTAAGCGCTCTATACATCGCCCCAGTATCGATATATATATAGCCTAGTTGTTCTGCTACAATTTTGGCTACCGTGCTTTTCCCGGCAGCTGCCGGTCCATCTATTGCAATGCTAATTTTTTTATTCATATTTCCTCCTAAAACCTCAACTATTCCAGTTTCCAACACTATAAATTGAATTTACTTAGAACAGAATATTATCAGTTTATATTTTATCATATTTTCTATCCCAATTTGTTGAATAAACCTATTAAAATCCACACTATTTTTTTACATATGTTTTTTTAACTACAAAAAAACCTTTCCGATCAAATCGAAAGGTTTCTTTTAGGAACTACTCCTGGCTGAGACCGAGTGTTTCCAAAATCGAGGTGTAATTCGACTCAGATACACCTTCATATTGGGCAAGCTGATGCAGTTCAGGGAGTATGTTTGCATGATGAAGTATTTGACCAGCTAGCAAAAAAAACAACTGGATGGCAATTAACTTAATCAACAACCGTTCAAATCGCTTCATTTTCCACTAACCTCGATTTCTATTATGCCTTATTACTTTTTTAGGCGGTTGGATTCGCCTCACCTTTGTAGTATCGGAATAACTTATCGAGTTTATTCAGGTTTCCAGCCCTTTCTTGCGAAAAGACAACTGGCGGTCAAAACAAAACCGCAAGAAAAGCTGCCTGTCATTAGCACTTACTTCTATAAATTCCAGTGGCGCCTTTTTGTGGGTTTCACTATAATTAAGAATTTGCTTAACAATTGCCTTCACTTTCAAATAATAATAATCACCATTTTGCATTGGCAATACAAAACAGGTATTTACAATACACTCTTCTTTAAGATTGGACTCGATCGGTACAAGAATTGCAGCACCGCCTGCACTTATATCTGTTGTAATAGTCGCAAAGGACATTTTTGTTTCATTAGATGAAATGGCAACATCCACATTAGTTTCAACTCTGACATATTCTCTCCTCTGTATCTTAATAAACTGATCACTATTCGGAAGATGAAGGATAAGCATCGGAATATTGTTTTGCTTCTCCCTCCCTATTATTTCAGAGTCAAACATATAAACTGTTCCTTGGCTTGTCACAAAGCTGACCTTTAACTGCGTTCCATTCAGCAGGAAAACGGCTTTATTTGTATTGGCATTTATAGGATAATCTATATAGATTTCATTTTCTTTGCTATCAACTAAACGGCATTTATATTTTTCTGGAGTCTCACTATGAGCAGGCTCTAAAATTAACGTATCCCCGATATTCATCACTTTAGTATCACACTTTCTTGTTTGCTAATTATCTTTTAATCCTTTTTACCTATATTATCGCAAAAATATTCAGGATATCAATAGCCTACATTAAAAATCATCAACAAAAAGTAGTAAGGAATAGTACTTCCCTACTACTTTTTGATTAAACAACTTCATCATATAGAGGTTCAGCGTTTTTAAGCTTCTCTACTTTTTCTTCTGTTCCCGTATCTGCATTAATATAAATCCGGTACGTATCATCATCTAATGTACCGATAAACTCATAGCACAGTACTTCATTATTCAAGTCATTAAGGATAACGGCTAATCCGTCTTCCATTATTTTGACATTCTTGCTGATTTTGTCTTGTGCTTCGGACTTAGAGATTTTAGGATCTTTAATGTCCCGTTTTTTATGCTGTTTTAAATAGTCTTCTGCAGCAAAGCCAATAATATTGCCGTTATCAAGAGCAACTTTTATTTTAATGCTGTCCGGGTAAATTCTTACCCCATTATTCTCTGTTACAAAGGTAAAGACACCGATATTATCATATTGCATGCTTTCAAACAAAGCCAAATCCTTAAAGTCATGCTTTTTCAAGAAATCAATTGCACTATTGTTAGCTTCATTTAAGCTGATTTTTTGTTTTTTAACATCTCTCGAAACAATTGACCAGATTGGATAACCGCCTTTTTTGGTAATATCCATATTTGCTTCTGTACTAGTATCTTTTTCCTTAAGGGAAACACTGTAGAAACCATAACCAGATCCTTTTCCATTCTCTGTAATATCTACATCAACATCACCTTTGAACTCTGCATAGTCTTCGGCGATCTTTTGTGCTTCTTTTTTTGTGATTGTTTTTCCTTCTAAGCTGCTGAAGTTTTCATCCCTCTTTTCCATATTAACATTCGTTACGCCAAAACTTGTTTCTTGGTAGCCTTCTACTTTGTCTTCTACAGTCTTTAAGCCGTCAATGATTGTATTATCTCCTTGCTTATTGGTTGCCAAGGCCATTTCCACGTCCATCCAGCGCAGATTGTTTTCTAAAACTAAATGCTGTACATTCCGCAATTCATCCTGTATTTCCTTTGCATCTCCGTACAGTTTTTTTAGTGACTTATATTCCTTATCTGACAGCGGTTCATCGTCCAAATTCCGCACAGCGGTTCTGTAGCTGAAGTCCCCGATATTTGCTAGAAACTCCTCTGTTTTATTAAATGGCAATAAAGTGAGCGGCAGCTGACCTACATCGCTGTGGGCTTGTGATGTTATTCTCCATACTTCCGCAAGTGACGGAGACAATGATTCTTGTGAGTTCATGGCGAGTGTTGTGCCAATCTGGTCATGCAGCAAATCTATTTGATAGGATAAATCATGAAATGCACGTTGATAGCTGTTTTCTGCATTCATTAACACTGCATTTTTTTCTTTATGTTCTTGATAGCCCCAAAATGCTGCACCTGCAACTCCAATTGTTAAAATACCTATCAATATCCCTCTAAACATTTAACGTTCACCCCTTTTATTTACAGAATATGTGCTTGCCTATTTGCTTAATTTGCGGTCTTGACCAAATCCAGCCGCTTGTTGCGGTAGCTGGATTAAAATAATAGATAGCATTTCCTGTAGGGTCCCATCCGTTTATAGCGTCAAGGACAGCTTGTTTTGCCGTATCATTAGGTGTCAGCCAAATTTGTCCATCTGCAACAGCTGTAAAGGCTCTTGGTTCAAAAATAACCCCTGATACTGTATTTGGAAAAGAAGGGCTTGTCACACGGTTAAGAATGACAGAAGCAACAGCTACTTGTCCGATATAAGGCTCACCCCTTGATTCTCCATAAACCGCATTCGCCATAAGCTGAATGTCATTTTGTGAAAAACCATTAGGAACATTCGCTGCTGTCGGTGTCTTTTTCTGCACCGATTCACCAGCATTAGATTTTGGTGGATTTGCTTTTGTATTATTATTAGCCGCTTTATTATTTGCATTATTATTGTTCGTAGTCGATTTATTATTTGCATTATTATTGTTTGTAGATGTTTTATTATTTGCTGGTTTTTGTTGATTTGTTGCTTTTTGCTGGTTATTATTTGCTGCTTTATTTGTATTTGTTCCTGTGTTAGGCTTATTTGCTGAGCCTGCTTTATTATTTGTATTGCCAGCAGCCTTGTTATTGGTGTTTTTATTTGCAGAAGGTGTTTTTTGCTTATTTAAGTCTGTGCCACCATAGTGTGAGAACTTTTTGCCGGTGTCGATTTGTTCCTTGACAAACTGTTCATTATACTTCGATGCTTTAGCTAACTTAAGTTTAGTTTGCCAGCCAGCCAGTCCGTCAATTGGAAGTCCGAATTCATATTGGAAATTTCTTAACGCCCAATATGTCTTCCAGCCAAAGACTCCATCAATTTTGCCATTGTAAAATCCAATATATTGAAGCCTTGCTTGTAATTCAATTACATCATCTCCAACAGCCCCCTGCTGGACCACTTGATTCGTGAATGCTTCCGCTTTATGGTCCACATTCGCTAAAGTAGCTAGAATGATACAGGCGGAAAGTACGACAGAAATTTTCGTTAAAAACTTTTTATTCATGCGTGTTACCCCCAGATGTGAATACTATTTGTCATTGACTCTATTTTTTGTAGACACTTAGTTTTTATGCAAAAAAAAAGAAAATGAATGATTTCATTTTCTTTTAAAGGGTGTATTCGCTTTTTCAGAAGGCTTAATTCTATACTAAAGCCGTCTTTTTTAAATCCACTACAGGTTTGCATTCATATATTTGTTAACATGCTCTCTGCTCAGCTCTCTTGCGATTTTGACCTTTCTTAAACCGAGCCACCATAAAAACAGCATGAACGGAGTAATGAACAGCAGCCAGTTCTTTTGTATAGTTAAAATATAATCATACATACCATGTAGAATAAACGGTACAACTAAGGAATAGATAATCCATTTACTTCTTGGCATTGTAAATTTTCCTTTGCCAAGATAATATCCCATGATAACACCAAAAAGGGCATGACTCGATACAGGAAGCAAAGCTCTCCCTAATGCATATTCCACACCATTTGCCACAAGATAAAGGATGTTTTCGACGGTCGCAAACCCAAGTGAAATGGACACGCCGTAAATAATTCCATCATATGGTTCATCAAACTCAATATGCTGATAAGCTGTAAAGAACAAAATAAACCATTTAAAAAACTCTTCCAAAAGACTTGTCGTTATAAAGGAATTCAATAAATGAGATGGAACTGCTTCTTCGACCCGAAGGACATATTGGATAAACATGATTGGAAAAACCAACAGTGCTCCCGTAATAAATGCCCTGAATACTAATGCAATCGGTTCCGATTCATATTGGTCTCTTAAATAAAAATAACTTAAAAGCGCCAGCCCTGGTGCAATACCAGCGGATAGTATGGCTAACATTCGCTCTTTTCCTCTCCCTTTTTGTCAGCTTAGTTTTGCGGTTATTTTCTAGCCGCAATCGCATCAGCTATCTGGTCCCCGTGGAACCTGCCATTCTCAATAAATATTTCATTCGCATTATTACCTGCCGCAATTACTCCTGCGATGAAAATTCCTTCCACATTTGTTTCCATCGTTTCCGGATTAAAAATAGGCCTTCCTGTATCTGCTTCGATTTCGACGCCCATCTTTTTAATGAAACCATGATCCGGATGATACCCTGTCATCGCAAACACAAAATCATTGGCAATTTCCAGCTGTTCTCCTTGCTTTTTATAAATAAGCGTTTTTTCTGTTATTTCTACCACTTCAGCAGCAAATTCCATGTTAATAACACCCGTTCTGACTAGGGATTCAAATTCAGGAAGGATCCATGGTTTAATACTGCTTGAATATTCTGTTCCCCTATACAAAACTGTCACCCGGGCTCCGGCTTTTACTAATTCTATAGCAGCATCAACACTAGAGTTTTTTCCGCCGATAACTGTTACGTCATGGTTAAAATAAGGATGTGCTTCCTTAAAGTAATGGCTGACCTTTGGCAAATCTTCTCCAGGTACATTCATAAAGTTCGGATGATCATAATAGCCTGTAGCGACAATAACATAATTAGTGTGATATTCTTCCTTTGAAGTTTGCACTACAAAGATTTCGTTTTCCTTTGTAACACTTTTCACTTCTTCATAGGCATTTATTCTTAAGTTTTTCCGTTTCGCTACTTCTCTATAGTATACAAGCGCCTGATTTCGGTTTGGTTTATATTGTTCCGTAAGGAATGCCACTCCTCCAATTTCCAGCTTTTCACTCGTACTAAAAAACGTTTGGTGAGTAGGGTATCCATGTATCGCATTTACCACATTTCCTTTTTCAATTATAAGGGGGTTAATGTCGATTTTTTGTAAGGCGATAGCAGCAGCTAATCCACATGGACCAGCACCGATTATAATCGCACGTTCTTCTTTCATGTTAATCTCTCCTAACTTCATTACAACTCATGGGCATAAATGCAAATCGCAAAATCTATAATATGTAAACCACTGAAAAAAAAATCTCCTATTCATAAGCATAGGAGATTTTTGGTTATTATACAATAGTTTGTTATCCCAACTTAAATCCAGCCGCGGAATCTTGACGCTTCCGCCATTTTTCGAACACCAACCATATAGGCAGCTAATCTCATATCCACCCTGCGAATTTGCGCCGTTTCATAGATGTTCTCAAATGATTTGCTCATCACTTTTTCCAATCTTTCTTCGACTTCCTCTTCTGTCCAATAGAAGCCTTGATTGTTTTGAACCCATTCAAAGTATGACACAGTTACACCGCCAGCAGATGCTAATACATCCGGCACTAGTAGAACGCCTTTTTCTGTCAAAATGGTCGTTGCTTCTATTGTTGTAGGACCGTTCGCTGCTTCCACCACGATGCTCGCTTTAATGTTATGCGCATTTTTTTCGGTGATCTGATTTTCAATTGCTGCTGGAACCAAGATATCACAATCAAGTTCTAAGAGCTCTTGGTTTGTTATCGTATTGTTGAATAAATTCGTTACCGTTCCAAAGCTGTCTCTTCTGTCTAGAAGATAGTCAATATCTAATCCATTCGGATCATGCAAAGCACCGTATGCATCAGAAATACCAATTACTTTTGCACCAGCATCATGCATGAATTTCGCTAAGAAGCTGCCTGCATTTCCGAACCCCTGCACAACAACTCTAGCTCCTTTAATTTCAATGCCTTTTCTTTTAGCTGCTTCACGTATACAGATGGTCACACCTTTAGCAGTAGCCGTTTCCCTTCCATGTGAACCTCCTAATACGAGAGGTTTGCCTGTAATAAAGCCAGGTGAATTAAATTCATCGATGCGGCTGTACTCGTCCATCATCCACGCCATTATTTGTGAATTAGTGAAAACGTCAGGAGCTGGAATATCCTTCGTCGGGCCGACTATTTGGCTGATTGCCCTTACATAGCCTCTGCTCAGTCTTTCCAGTTCTCTGAATGACATGTCTCTTGGATCACAGACAATTCCTCCTTTACCGCCGCCGTATGGAAGATCAACAATTCCGCATTTTAGGCTCATCCAGATAGAAAGTGCCTTTACCTCTGTTTCTGTAACCTGAGGGTGGAATCTGATTCCTCCCTTTGTTGGACCAACTGCATCATTATGCTGGGCCCGGTAGCCAGTGAATATTTTTACACTGCCATCATCCATCCTTACAGGTATCTTCACTGTCATCATACGGATTGGTTCCTTCAGTAGTTCATACACCTCATCAGAATAACCTAGCTTATTCAATGCCTTATGAATGATCGTTTGGGTTGATTTCAAAACATCGTGCTGTTCTTCAACAATCTTCTTTTCATTAGACTTTTTGGCTACCATTTAATGAATCCTCCTAAAAAACTGCAAAGTTAAATTATCATTTTTAACGGTCAAATTTCTCATTAAAGACTAGCATTTCCTATTCGTCTACATACATTTAGTTTGCTTTAAAATTATAGTATGTACTTTTTCGAAGCACACTCACAAAAAAATTCTTGCTGCTGATTTTTTATAAATGGATTGTCTCTGTCTCGTCTACAAGAATCTTTAAACTGCTCAAAAAAGGAGCAGGTTTTAACCATGAACGACAGAGCCAATTAATCAAAATGCCTTGCCACTGTGGAAAGATGTTTTATAGTATGCTCTCCTTTATAATATATTCAAAAAGATACAACTTTGTCCTTATCTTTCACACTTTTTATGGCACATTCTTTTACTTTTACTTATAGAGATTGCTTGACACAGCTATAAAGAATTAAGATATAATTCTTTATCATTATCTTATCATTTTTCCTCGAAATTACCAATGATGAAGTTAGCTGATTTTGATTTTTTTAAGAGTTTTAAAAGCCCTTACAATAAAAAAGCTCTTTCTAGGTAGAAGAGGCCTAAAAAGAGCGGGTTATCTAGTTAAAGCATATTTCACTTATTTACTTGAAATACTGGTTTATCATCTCAATCGCATTACCTTTTTGGATGGTACAACCATATTCCTCAATCACATGGATGCTCTTAATGCTTGCTTCACCAAACTCACCGAGAATAGCTGCAGCCTGCGCTTCCTTCACAGCTTGAATATCAGGAAAATACAAATAATATTTACTACCAACGCTAAATAATGTCCCCCCGGAAAATCTGGCTTGGAATAGTACCTTAGCAGCTTGAATGGCATCTTCCAAATCAGAAAACTCATATAATATATCAACAGTTTCTTCAACAGTAACCTGCATCTCCAGAAATCCTTCTGCCAATAGTTCCTCATCTTGGAATTCTTCCTCGTTCATCGTTAAGATCATGACCATCCCTTGTGCTTTCATTGAGAAAATCTCCACTGCAACCGAACCATGTATTTCCAAATCGAACATATCATTGGCTTCTTCAAGCATTTCGTGAAAAAAATATTGCCATTTTATCGAGTCTTTCCATATATCATCTTTCGTCAGTCCACGTTCATACAGATCATCAAATGTCAGGTATATCTTGATTCTATTATGATTCAATCGTTCTAAGCGCATGACAATGCCTCCTGCTTCTATCTGAAAAAACTCTTACAGTAGCGTATGAAAGAAGCAAGAGAACGGTGATTTGTCTATATTATTTAGATTCGTTTATCTTGAGTATGCTGGATTTTTATAATATGCGTTTCCGGTTTAGCACCAAGCCTTAATGGAATTGAGGTTGTACCGTATCCATTACTGACTAAGATAGTCGTTTTCCCAATGACCTTCGTAGTACCTTTCTCATACGGTCCGAATCCTAATATCCTAATTTGTCCACCATGAGTATGACCGCTAAGCACTAAAGTCACTCCATGGTCATCTGTTAAGTCTTCCATTATTTTTGGATTATGACTGATAAGGATTTTAAAGGCAGATTTCTTTATGCCTTGTAAAGCCTTATCAAGATCATCGTGCTCTAAAGAACGGTCTTCAATTCCAACCAAATGCCATTTTTGTTTTTTCGGCGATGTGAAGGAAACAGATCTGTTATCCAGAACGGTCACTCCCTCTTCTTCCAAAAGGTCCCGAAGCTTTTCTACATCTGCTTCATAATCATTATTTCCCCATACAAAAAATACTGGACCAATGTCTTTTAGCTTTTTCAAATTACTTCGAACTGTTTCGAGACTGACACCACTTTCAAGTAAATCTCCACCGATAATAACTAGTTCTGCAATTCCTTTTGCTTCTTCCACAATGGAAGTGGAAACTTCCCTTCTATGTATATCAGAAATAAAAAATATTGTAATTTCCTTAAAGGTCTTTGGAAAATTCGGAAAGTAAAACATTTCATATTTAATGTGATCTTCCTTAGCATTCTTATGCATCTTTATAACCAATGCAATTCCTGCAAGGATCATTAGGATGACTCCCACAACAACTAATGCGACCATACCCTTCCCCCCTATTCATTTTTTGTTTTTATCTTTTGATATATTGTATAATGTCCATCTTCTTTTTACCAACAAATCAAGGTCATGATTTAAGGAAAGCTTCATATTAATATAGAGATATTAATAAAAGGAGGGCACTTGCATGAATCAGTTTTACAAAAAATACCATCCCTATATAAGCCCCAATGATCCTTGCCCGCCAATAAAGACAAAAGTATATTCAACACCGCCCAATTTATACATGGGCTTTCAACCGCCTCATTTACCTCAATTTCCACCGATGGAAGCATTGAAAGCAGGTACATTATGGAAAGCTTTTTATGACCCATATTACGGTCCCAATGAGAAAAGAGAAGGTGATACTTAATGAAAAAGCTGCCTCCAGAATACTACCAGCTCCTTGAACAGCTTCAGGCTGTTGATTTCGTATTAGTTGAATTAACACTTTATCTGGATACACACCCAAATGATCAAGATGCAATTAATCAATTTAATCATTACGCTAAAGAAAGAGGAAAGTTCAAACAGCTGTATGAAAGCAAATATGGTCCTCTTCTACAGTATGGAAACAGCTTTTCCGGCAGCCCATGGGATTGGGATGATGGACCGTGGCCTTGGCAAGTATAAAACGATTTAGGGGGCTAAGATATGTGGCTATATGAAAAAAAACTGCAGTATCCTGTAAAGGTAAGTACCTGTAATCCAATGCTTGCTAAATTTTTAATTGAACAATACGGTGGTGCCGACGGAGAACTTGCTGCAGCACTGCGCTACTTGAATCAACGTTACACTATACCTGATAAAGTAATTGGTCTTTTGACAGACATCGGCACAGAAGAGTTTGCTCATTTGGAAATGATCGCCACAATGATATATAAGCTGACAAAAGATGCTACTCCAGACCAATTAAAAGCAGCAGGCCTAGATGAACATTACGTGAGTCATGAAAAAGCATTATTTTATCATGATGCAGCAGGTAACCCTTGGACTGCTGCTTATATACAGGCAAAGGGTGATCCTATCGCTGATTTATATGAGGATATTGCTGCAGAAGAAAAGGCGCGGGCCACGTATCAATGGATCATCAACATGAGCGATGATCCGGACTTAAATGACAGCCTCCGATTTTTACGGGAAAGGGAAATCATTCACTCTCAGCGGTTTAGAGAAGCAGTTGAGATTATTAAAGACGATCGTGACAGAAAAAAGGTATTTTAAAATCTATTACTTTGCAAAAAAAGAGACTAATGCATTTTACATAACCTTAGTCTCTTTTTATTTTGTTTCATGGAAAAGATTGATGTCATACTCTTGCTTCATCATATAAAAGACATGATGGCGGCTTTTCCATTCTTCTTCCTTCTTCCAAAGATCTTTAGCTTTATCGATAATTTCGCAGCGCAGCTCATGGTATTCTTTTTCAGCTTTGTCCTTTTTTTGTTTAAGAACATTCATAAAACCAAAGGAACCGATAATCATGGCTAATGCATAGAGATTAAAAGTTTTGGCGATAAAAATCGAAAACATAATGGCGAAGGAATGGGAAAACGGGACGGCAATATGTTTGTAAAGCCAATAAGCATATAAAAAACCAAAAATAATAGTTAGCCACATTACAAATAAATGCCTTGTTTTTAACATGTCAAATTTTCGTTTTTTCTCCACAACCTTCTGAAGCATTTCCTTTGTCGTTTCATCTGTATTGTGATCAAGATTTAGTATAGACGTATCCATATGCCAATCCTCCTTCCCTTTCACTATATGAAAGGAAAGGACAAGTTAGAATCATTAATTCCTTAGATTATTGAGGGATTTTCAGCACCTGGCCTGCCATCAAATTATCTCCTGTAAGCTGGTTTGCCTGCTTAATGATATCAATACCTGTTTTGGAGTTATAATATTTCATCGCAATTCTGTACAATGTTTCATTTGCCGCAACGGTATGATAGATAACTGATTGTTGCGTTGCTGTTTCTGCATTTTCTGTTTTCGTTGTTTCAGCCGGTTCTTGCTTTTCCGCTTCAGATGCAGCTTCCTTTTCCTGTTTTGCTGCTGCTTCTTTTTTCTCCTCTTCCTGCTCTTTCTCTGCTTTTGCCGCTTCCTCTTTCTCTTTCTGCTTTGCTGCTTCTTCTTCTGCTTCTGCTTCTGCTTCTGCTTCCTCTTTCTGCTTTGCTGCTTCCTCTTTCTTTTTCTCTTCCTGCACCGCGCTGTCTTCTGGTTCTTTAGCTGTTTCCTCAGAAGCTTCTTGTGTGTCTTCTTCTGTTACATTAACAGTTGCAGATTGGCTGTTTTTTTGTTCTACACCTACCTGCTCGAATTGATTGGATGAACTGTTTACTGGGACAACTGTATCTCCGGAATGACGGCTTATCATTTCATGTATGCCAAGCAATAGTACAGGCAGTGCGATAAATGAAACTGCCAGAATCGTCATGCCAGTATATTTTTGGTTTTTCTTTTTCTTTTTTTTGTTTTTATGATGAATAGATCTGCGTGACGGCAGTTCTTCCTTTACATTGCTCGGAGTTGGTTTTTCTGGTTTTTGTTCTTCCAGCCGAGCAATCCGTTTTTTCTGCCGTTCTGCCTGAACTCTGTAAGGATCTTCTCTTGTCATGAACATCCCTTCCCCCTAAACGTATTTCAAGAACATATAATATTAGTCAAAAACCTTATACCTAATTAGCAGGCCAAGAAAAAAATCAATGGTAAAATGCATGATGATGGTTGCCCAAAGACTTCCTGTCCACATATACAAAAAGCCGATTAGAAGACTTATAAAAATGATATTAACAAATAAAAACCAATTAAATAAATACCGGTAATGGACAACTGCAAAGATAATGCTTGCTGCAAATAATCCTAGATTTGTTTGAATAATACCCCGGAATAAAATTTCCTCACTAATACTTATAACCGCTGCGATTAATGCGATATGGACTGGGTGCATATTTCTGAATATCCGCTTGTTCAGCCCGCCATCATCGTGATACTTTTCAGGAAGATATTTCATAAATAACATATCAAGACCGACAACTGCCGCACCTAAAGCGAAGCCAATAAATAGATAGTTCCAGTTAAAGAGAAATAAAGTAGCATATATCTCCTCCATATGAAAAACGAATATTCCTAAACCTGCTGAAATAATTAATAATATAAATTGTGTTATATATAAGTGCTTTATAAGTTCTTTATCAGACAGAGTATCTAACAGCTGAAAATATTTTTGTTTATTCATCGGCTTTTTCTCTTCTCTTATTCAGAATTAAAGCAAGCTGGCCTTTCCAACTTTCATCAACAAACTCTTTCCCGACATATGTTTTTTTTTCTATAAAAAATCCATTCATGTCTATCCCGCAATTATCGCAGCAAACTGGATTAATAGGTGTATTTGTTTCCTGGAAATAGGTTGTCAAATAGGATCTGCGGCATTGTTTTAACATTACCCAAGCAAGCATGTCTTGAATGCTTTGTTTTTTAACAGCAAGCCTATTCTTGCAGAATTCAGTAAAATCGTTAAGACGTGCTTCTATTTGATTACACGTTTTCCCCTCTGGCTGAACATATGCAGCTAGTACTCGCCATTGAGTCTCTGAAAATTGCTCCATTATCCAAGTCAGCTCTTTTCCAGCCCAATCTTCATATGTAGTATAGGAAAGCAGTGACCTTCGCAGTTGATTTAACTGCAGCTCGTTTGGCAGTTCCGTCTCAGTTAGCTGGTAAGCAAGTTTTTCATCACCAGGTACATATAACAGAATGGAAATACTGTCACTTCTGTCTCTACCTGCCCTTCCTATCTCCTGCAAAAAGGACTCGACTTGTGTAGGGAAATGATAATGAATAACATACCGAATATTGTCCTTATTAACACCCATTCCAAATGCACTCGTAGCACATACAATATCGAGCTGGCCATTCAAAAATTGTTGCTGAATCAATATTCGGTCCTCTTGTGACATGCCGCCGTGATATGCATTTATCCTCTTACCCAATTTTTGCTTTAGCTCAGCAGCAGTCTGCTCTGCCAGCTTTTTGCTTGAAAAATAGATGATGCCAGGCCCTTGCAGAGTGTTAGTCAGTTCTTCAAGCCTTTTTCTTTTTTCTATCCCGCTCGATAATATTTCTGCTGTTAAAGCAATATTCGGCCTGTCGATACTGTAAATAATTTCTTCGACATCATCTAGAGCTAATGATGCTAAAATATCTTTTCGAATTGCAGGAGTTGCTGTTGCAGTTAGTGCTAATGTTAACGGATTGCCCAGCTCCTTGCGCACGATTCCTAAATTTTGATATTCTGGCCGGAAATCATAACCCCATTGTGAAATACAATGAGCTTCATCGACAACAAACAGACCTATCTCCATTTTTTTCAAAACATTTAATAAAAAGGCTGTGCCAATCATTTCTGGGGAAATAAAAATAAATTTATACTTACGTATATTCTTAATAACGTCATTTCGCTCGTGCCAGTTCAAAAAGGAATTAATTGCAACAACACTTTTTTCGCCATTCATTTTCATTTGTTCCACTTGATCTTGCATTAATGACAACAATGGCGAAATGATGACAACTGTCCCTTTCAGAAGTTTCCCAGGTAGCTGGTACACTAAAGATTTTCCAGTGCCAGTAGGTAGCATTGCCAATGTATGCCTATTTTGCATCAATGCGGAGATTGCATCCTTTTGTCCTGGTCGGAAAGAGGGCAGCGAAAATAATTCCGTTAGTCTTCTTTCTAAATTCAATTAATGCTCCCCCCTAACTTTGCGAGTACAATTCTTATTTCGAAATACGTCGCTTCTGGAAGCTGTTTTTTTATTTCCTTCAACGACTTTGAGGCAGTATCCTCTGCGATTCTTTTAATTTTAGCCATTTTGTTTAAACTCACATATTCCTCAATCGGAAAATCCGGGATATTCAGAACGAGTTCTGCAATATGATCTTCAATTGTGCTCATCTTTAAACGGCGAATCGTGCTTATTTCGTTAAGGCTTAACCCTTTTTGAATATACTCATATGTCGCTTTTGTAGAATTAGTCAATATATAAGCAGTATTGTCATCCATAACCATTTGTCTTAAAATTGGGAACTTATCCTTATCACTGAGAATTTTTTTCAGCATAAAGTGAAGCAATGAAAGAAAATACAACTCATAATAACTTCTGTCTACTTTAAAACCAGCTGCAGCTTGCTCTGGAGTTAATCCAATATGCTCTGACCCTGTTAATCGGCACACAAGGTACTCAGGTAAAACAGCTTCATCATCAAGACAGTCAGCCAATTCATGATAGAGCTGTTCATTCAAAAATTGTCTATCACCAGAGAAATTTTGCAGTGTTTGCTTCATCCATGCTTGCACAACGATGTTTCGCTGAATTGGCATATATCGGTTAACACCTTTGGCAAGTTGGGAGGCAACTTGAACAGATAGTGACAGCCGCTCCCAAAATCCAACAGCAATTCGGTGATATTTCCAGCCATTTAAATGAACAGGAATAGGGTATTCTATAAGTAAACGCTCAAACTCATCTTCTTGTTTCGGATTGATGACAAGATGCTGAATTGTTTTTCCTTTTTTAATCCATTCCCGCTCTTTTAAAGCAAAAATAATCTTATCGAACTCTGTTCTCGATAAATTTGGATACGTTTGGAACAAGGGCATCAGTTCAAAAATATGGATATCCTGGATTGTTTGCGCAGATTTTTTGCCGTTCAGGATATGAAGGACGGAATAGATGGTTCTTTCTCCCTTTATTCTTTGTAAACAATATAACACGATAACCTCAATAAAGGTCATATACGAAAACTCCTTAAAAGATATGGTTCATGTCGAATTATGTACTTTCTTGCTTATATTTTACCATGAAAACAGTACTTGGAGCTAAACTTGAATCATTTGCGTAAGGTTTTATTCCTTTATATTGGTCTTTTTTATTGAAAAGTTATACATTCAGTTTTACAATAAAGGATGGATAGTAAAGGTGTATCATTATTTATATATGCATATTACTTAACAAAAGAATACTGGAGGTTTTTACGACTCATGGCAAAATATACGATTGTTGATAAAGATACATGTATTGCTTGCGGTGCATGCGGAGCAGCAGCTCCCGATATCTATGATTACGATGATGAAGGCTTGGCATTCGTAATGCTTGATGATAACGAAGGAACAGTAGAAGTGCCTGATGTACTGCTTGAAGACATGTTGGATGCATTTGAAGGCTGCCCGACTGATTCCATTAAAGTTTCAGATGAGCCGTTCGAAGGCGACGCATTAAAATTCGAATAAAAAAAAGCAAAAAGAGTTTTTCTCTTTTTGCTTTTTTTATTACTATGCTACCTTACGACTTTGAGCTTGCTTTGTGATCCAGCCATTCATTTTCGCAAATAGAAGCATGAACAGTGCTGATACGATAGCACCTTTTATAAGGTTAAACGGCAGGATAAGTGAGATTACATAAGCACGCATTTCTGCAGATGTCATCGGATCCCAGCCGATGAATTTGATATAAACAGGCAAAAGTACAAAGTAGTTGAAAATGCTAAGGGCCACACTCATAACAAGTGCACTTGAGATAAGGCCGAGGACCATTCCCAATTTTGTTTTCAATTTATTATAGATGAAATAAGCAGGCAGGATAAACGCAATTCCGGCAATAAAATTCGCCAAATTCCCTACAGGTATTCCAATCTCACTGTTATGGACAATATAATCCAGAAGATTTTTAATCAACTCTACCAATATACCTGCAACTGGACCAAGAATTAATGCAGTTACCAAGGCCGGCAGGTCACTGAAATCCAATGTCAAAAATGGAGGAAACGTTGGAAGCGGGAACTTAATAAACATGAGCACAAATGCCATACTGCTCATCATCCCAATCAATACAAATTTCCTTACATTCATTTTCTTTTTATTCATTTCTTACTCTCTCCTTTTAGGATCCATCTGCCTAAGAAGAGAGATTCAGCAATTTTGTATAAGCAGGCCAAATAAAAACCTCAAGCTTGGTGAGCTTGAGGGAGTGTTTAAAGGCATACTTAACAAACGTTCTAAATATAAATTTTTGAACGATTGCAGAACCTCCATCTTCTCCCATCCAGACTTTACTGTCGGTTTTGGATTTTCACCAAATCAGCCTAACGAATAGGCTCGCGGACTTAGAGCATGCTCCTTACCGCCGGTCGGGAATTTCACCCTGCCCCGAAGATAGATCAATATTTTATTTTTTAACTAATTTATATTATACATAAGAATTGCTGTTATGGGAAGAACATTGCTTACAATAAAATCGGGAAGTTTTGTCGGGATTAAAAAGGAGAGTTAAGAATTGGGGCAACTCACAAAGAAAGAAATACTGGGAACTTTGCTTATTGCCCATTCTTACTTAGTGATACTTCTGTTATATATGCACAAACCTTACGGAATCAATCATTCATAATAAATATTCAAATTAGTTGTTGAGCCTCGTTTTTTTTCTTCCTGCTCCTTCAATTGGTTAAATTGAAGAAGACTAATGCTTTCAGGAGGAAGAAGGGCAGGCTGTTCCCCTAATATTTTACTTATTTCGTTTTCTTTTATGTAGTAGATTGCTTGTTTATACGGCACTTGGCCAAGGGAAGGATTATAAGTTACCGGCTCTTCTACCGTTATTTCCAATGTTTCTGGTTTCACATCTGCCTTTTCCTCTGCTTTAGCTTTTTCGTTTTTTTCTTCCTTGGCGATTACTTCTTTCTTTACCGGCTTGTTCTTGGCTTCGGCGGCTTCCTGTCTTGCTGGTTTTGCTACAGCTTCGACTGTCTGTCCTACTTCTGCCTTTCCTAATGCCAATATCGGATTAATGGCATTTTCCTTTGTCACCGTCCATTCTTTCTCGTGGATCTCAAAATGAAGATGGACGCCAGAGGAATTGCCGGTATTGCCCATTTTTCCAATTAGGTCGCCCATCTCAACCTTTTGTCCTTCTTTCACAAAACGTTCATTTAAATGAGCATAAACAGTTTCTAATCCATTTGCATGCTTAATAAAAATTACATTCCCATATGACTGAGAAAAATAAGACTTCGTAACATCGCCGCTGTCTACAGCAAATACAGCAGCTCCCAAATCACCGGCAATGTCAATTCCTTTATGATCGCCATGTCTCGTATTAAATGTATCTGATATCATTCCTTCACTAGGCCAAGTCCAACCTTTTGTACGTTCAGACAGTGAAGGTGATTTAGCCTCCGAATGCTTGCCGCCTAAAAATAACAAACTGACAAACAGAAGCATAATTGCAGCTATGAGCAGCCGTCTGATATAGTCTCCCATTGTATCCTCCTTTTTACGTAAAACGGGAATAACTTGCATCGTTTGTTTTTTCGTTTCATTTAAGAAGTTAATTGAAAAGTTCCTCTTTCACCATATGAGTACATGTTTAGTTATAGAACTGCTTAGTCCACCTGTAATGAAAGTGACAACCATTAGCATAAGAGCATTTGCCTATATACTTTCCAACAATGAAACAAATGTTAGTATGGGATATGTTCTCTTAAATCATGCATCCTTTTTCACAGCAGCAACAAGAATAAAAAAAAGTTCCAGCAAAGCTGGAACTTCTTTAGTCAATTTCTCTTTTATTAGCAGCAACAGGAACCGGGATTTCATTTGCGAATTCGAATCTCCCAATTTGGTCTATCCCTGCATTTTCAAACTTAACTGTCCTGAAACGGAAGTCCTTTGCAGTAAGCAAAATTGATTCAATTGCCCTGAGCGTGGGTTTATCAGCACCGAGGCTGCTGTCGTTTGTCAAAAAAAGCACCAATTCATTTTGGTCTTTATTTTGAACGACTTTGTCAAAACGGATATTGTCCGGGATTGATGCTGACAGACCATATTCCGGTCTATCTTTTTGCATATCTGCGAGTGCGGTCTCAATATCAAAATAAGGAGTCTCCCACGGCACATACAGCGCATTGTCATCTTCAACTGAATTTGATAAGAGATAGTATCCTCTATTTTCAAGAGGACGATAGGACATCTCTGTCAAATCTCTGTCACCAACCAGCACTCCCTTTTGGCCGTTTCTCCTAAATTCCATTTTTTCTGCGCCAACACTTTCCAGCTGCTGATTAACAATTGAGTTTAAAAAGTTATCCGACCCGATTGCGCCAAGGGATGTTACATCATCAGCAAAGTCAATTATGACAGTCTTATTGTTCATATCATAACTGACTGTACCATCAAAGGGATAATAATTATCAAGGCCCCAGCTTGTTTCGTTAATGGAAGCCATGTATTTCTTATACAGGTCAAATTTAGATAAGCTTTCCGGATTATCAACTAGAATGCTGACAGGTACTGCTACCTGTATATTCTTATCTGGAATCGGGTATGTCAGCAGCTCTTTATCACCCATATCTTCAGAATAAACAGCAGCTGTTTTTAATTCCATATCTTCCTGCTGGTTCTGGACTTCCCCTGTTTGCTCTTTCATTTGGAATTGAGATGAATTTCCTGTATCTTCTCTGTCTTCATTAATTGCTATATATTTGCTGTTTTCGGATGAAAATGTATTACTTAAATTATAATTGCTGTTATTTGACCGAAAGAAGCTTTCTCCTATAACAATAAGAAGCATTAAAGCAAACACAGAAGCGACGGCTGGCATGAGCCAAGGACGGCGAATCCGTTTTTGAGAATTGCCGGCCGCAATATTTCGATAGATGCTCTTAGGGTCCCGTTCATCTTTAATAGTTGGGAACTGCCTTAACAAGCTTTTTAGCTGCTCATCGCTCCAGTTGTTTTTTTCCATGATATTCCTCCTCTCTGGCCCATTCCTCCATATGCTTTTTTAGTGCTTTCAATGCGCGGTGCTGTGTTGTCTTCACCTTGCTTTCTGTCCAGCCAAGCGTTTCTGCCGTTTCTGCAATGGACCGCTCCTGGATATAACGAAGAATAATAACCATTTTCTGGTCTACCGTACATACTTTTAACGCTTTATACAGGTATTGCACTTCTTCAGATAGTATAGCCAACTCCTCTGGCAGGGAATCATCGGCCTTAATTTGCTGCTTAGACCAGTCAAACTTTTCCATGATTCTGTCCTTCCAGTTTTTATTTTTACGGAAATGATCTATTGCAACATTCCGCGCTATACTGAACAGCCACGTTTTTTCTGCACTTTTCCCTTCAAACCGGTCATAGGATTTCAATACGCGAATATATACTTCCTGCATTAAATCTTCTGCCGTTTCTTTATGGCTGACCATATAAAATAGAAATTGAAAAACGTCATGATGATATTTTTTATATAGTTCATCAAAAACGGAGTCCATCAGTTTCTCCTCCCCGTTTATAAAATTAGTCGTATTGTTTCCCACATTTGTTACGGATTTTTTTCTTCTACAATAATTTTTATGTAATTATTTAGCTTAATCGTAAATTTAAACAAAACAAAAAGGAAGGAATATTCCCTTCCTTATGTTCTATTATGTTAAATTGTTTCTTGTGAATCAAGAAGAATCGGCAACATCTCTAAATTTATTCTACATTTCGGGGCAAAAAGATAAAAAATGTCGTTCCATGCCCATATTTGCTTGTCACAGAAATATGGCCATTATGCGCCTCTACAATATTTTTGGCAATCGCAAGCCCTAATCCTGTACCGGAGCTCCCTCTAGTCCTTGCCTTATCAGCTTTGTAAAAGCGCTCGAAAATATACGGCAGATCCTCTTCTTTTATTCCTGCGCCATTGTCCTCTATTTCTATATAAATGCCGACATGGTCTGACTTTGCATTGATTTTCACTGTACCGTTGTCTTTCGTATGCCGGATACAATTATCGATAATATTCGTGACCACTTGCTCCATCTTGTCAACATCCATTGCAAAGGGCTTAATATCCTCCTGGATATCCATCGTTATTTCAATATTTTTTTCTTTTGCGATGGCATTGAATTTACGGGCAACCCTGTGGAAGAAGGATGTCATTTCTACTTCATCTAGAAAAAGTTCAAGATGTCCCGCTTCCATCCTTGCCAAATCAAGAAGTTCATTGACAAGCCGTCCCATTCGAAGGGATTCGTCATATATGATTTTTGCCATTTCCTGCTTTTCTTCCTCGGATTGCGCTATGTTGTCAACAATTGCTTCACTATAACCTTGGAGCATGCTGATTGGTGTGCGCAATTCATGAGATACGTTTGCGATAAAATCATTGCGGAGCTTGTCTAGCTTCCGCTCTTCTGTCATATCCCGAATAACTGCAATTGCCCCTCTAATCTGCTCTCTATTATAAAGGGGACTTACAATAATCACCCATGAACGGTGTGAAAGTCTCATCTCGGCAACTTGTTCTTCACCCGTGCCGATTGCAAGCTGAAACAGTTCTTTCACTTCAGCAGGCACTTGATCTTGCAACGGCTCACTGCCGCCTTGTTCATAATGCCAATATTGCAGAAATCTTTCAGCCGGAGGATTTGTTATAAGCAAACTGCCATTTTTATTGAATGTAAGCACACCATCCGCCATACCGCTCAATATATTTCCAAGCTGCTCCTTCTCCTGGCTTAGGGCATTTATGTTAAAGTTCAACCGCTTCGCCATTTGGTTAAAGGCTACAGAAAGTTCACCAATTTCATCTTGGGACCATATCGGCACTGTTGTCTCGAAATTCCCTCTTGCAAGTTCCATCGCTGCCTCTCTCATCTTTCGGAGAGGGGCGGTGATTCTCGTAAGCAAAAAGAAAGCAAAAATCGTTGTCAGTATGATAGCAACAACTGCAGCTAACACAATAAACTTAGTGGTAGAGTTTTTCGTGTCATTAAGAACTGACAGGTTTTGAAAAACATATACTGCACCAATCGTAGTATCTCCCTGTACTATTGGGACGCCGCTGACAGTTACTTCAACATCCTCATTTGTCCCGCTGTTTGTAAGTTTAATCGTTCGAATTGTCTGTTTTCCATCTAAGACTTTTTTTAGCTTTTGGCTTGCGAGGGCTGTTTCCATCGATTGCCTGCTAAACTCGCTTTCCGGTGAAATGGAAGTTATGCCATCCATTTCAATAACTGCAGCTGCAGACTCATCCACTATCTCCCACACGATATCCATACCGATTTCTGGATGCCGTTCAAGAACGCTTGACGCCTTGGCAGCATTGCTAGTCAGCTCTTTTTTTGTCAACTCCATATGATACTGCTCAAAGTACTCAAGCAGCATAACAGTCAAGATAATCAATACGACTGAAATCAGCAGTAAAAAGGTGCTCCAAAGCTTAAATACAACACTCCTCCAAAACATCATCCATTGCTGACCTCGAACTTATAGCCTACTCCCCAAACTGTAACAATCATCCGAGCAGCATCCTCTGACACCTTATTAAGTTTCTCTCTTAAGCGCTTAACATGTGTGTCAACTGTGCGCAAATCACCAAAAAAGTCATAATGCCACACTTCTCTCAGCAGCAGCTCCCTGTCAAATACTTTATCCGGCGATTTAGCAAGAAATAACAGCAATTCATATTCTTTAGGTGTAAGGCTGACCTCCCTGCCATTAGCAAGGACCCGGTGTGCGTCGTTGTCGATTGTTAAGTAAGGGAAAACAATCATATCCTTTGCACTGCTTTCACTTTGAACAAAACCTGCTGCAGCAGATCTTCTTAGTAAAGCTTTGACTCTCAAAACCACTTCCCGCGGGCTGAACGGCTTAACAATATAGTCATCAGTACCTGCTTCAAATCCTTGCACTCTGTTAATTTCTTCTCCTTTAGCCGTCAACATGATTACAGGTGTTGTTTTTTTCTCCCGCAACTCTTTGCAGACTTCCATTCCGTCTTTGCCTGGCATCATCAAATCGAGCAAAATAATATCATAATCGCTGGAAAGAGCTTTATTTAAAGCGGTTTGTCCGTCTGATGCTTCGTCGACTAGAAAGTCCTCTCTTTCTAAATACATTTTCAGCAGCCTTCTGATTCGGTCCTCATCATCAACGACAAGAATTTTTATTTCCTTCTCCATTTGAAAGTCCTCCTTACAACGCTTCTATACTATTTATGGAAGCATGTTATTATCACTATGTACATGTTTCCTTTATCCACAATTTTGCAATAAAAAACAAAATCCCATAGACGATTAAATATCAATGGGATGTGAGTAAAAACTTATAATTCATTATAGCATTTTAATGTTGCAGATATTGTAATCATCCGCATTGTTCTGTGAACGTTTTATGAATTTTAACAGTTCTTATTTCTTCTTACTTGCTTCCGTACGGAGAAGTTTCACTTCATGCGCTGTCAACTCCCGCGCATCTCCCGGGCTTAAGCCATTCAAATTCAAGAAGGAGTATCTTTCCCTTTTCAGCTTTAAAACAGGTGTACCAATTGCTTCGAACATCCTGCGGACTTGGCGATTTTTACCTTCATGAATTTTCAGTTCGACGATGGAAGTTCCTTTTTTCTTATCTGCAGATAGAACTTTAACTTTTGCAGGCGCAGTCTTACCGTCTTCCAGCATAACGCCTCTTTCCAAATGCTTGAGTTTCTCCCGCATCGGAACGCCCTTTATCTTTGCGACATAAACCTTTTCTACTTCCCCTTTAGGATGCATCATCAAATTGGCAAATTCACCGTCATTTGTAAGCAATATAAGCCCAGATGTATCATAATCAAGACGGCCGATTGGATAAATCCTTGCTGATATTACTTCAGAAAAGAAATCGGTTACTACTTTTCTGCCTTTATCATCATGTACACTCGAAATTACACCGCGAGGCTTGTACAATAAGAAGTATACAGGCTCTTCCCTTTCAATTGGAACACCGTTCACTTCAACTTTGTCAGAAGACCCGACTTTCACACCTAGTTCTTTTACAACTTTACCGTTAACAGTAACTCTTCCATCTAAAATTAATTCTTCCGCTTTCCTTCTTGATGCAATCCCAGCATGGGCAATTACTTTTTGCAGTCTTTCCATTTATGTTTCACCTCATTAAATTCATCAACAGCAATAGCATGTGTTTTTTCAAACAGCCATATTTTTTGTCATCTTTTGAATTATGACATAAGTTTGCCCATTTTCAAAGGAAAGTCTGTAAAATCCGTAAAGTTTATCTTTTTTCTTATAAATAAAAAATCTCCGACATAATCGGAGATCATCTACCAAACATTAATGTCACCACAACTATCGCAGCCACAAAACCAACAAGATCTGCCAGTAAGCCAACTTTAAGCGCATCTCCCATTTTTTTAATGCCTACAGCGCCAAAATAGACGGTTAACACGTAAAAGGTTGTATCTGTACTGCCTTGAATTGTAGCTGCCAGTCTGCCGATATAAGAATCAGGACCATATGTTGCAATCAGGTCACTTGTCATTCCAAGGGCTGCATTTCCAGATATAGGGCGGATAAATGCTAGGGGAGCAACCTCTGATGGAACTCCAAAGAAATCTAATGCCGGCTTTAAGAATCCCATGAAATATTCCAGCGCTCCTGATGCTCGAAATATAGAAATAGCTACAAGCATTCCCACTAAAAAAGGAATGATGGAAAAAGCCATAGAAATGCCTTCTTTTCCTCCTTCGACAAAACTTTCATATGTCGGCACACGCTTGTATGTTCCGTAAACAAGGATAAAGCAAATTAAAGAAGGAATCATCCAAACCGACAACAGTGAAATAATTTCCATTATGAATTCATCCTTTTCTCATTCTTCGATAGTAAAAATACCGGTCAATTAAAATGCCGCTGATTGCAGAGAAGATCGTTGCAATCAAGGTAGGTCCTACAATATCTGTTGGTGATGCTGAATCGTAGTTAATGCGAATAGCAATAACAGTCGTCGGAATCAGGGTTATGCTGGAAGTATTTAAAGCTAAGAAGGTAATCATACTGTTACTTGCGCTGTTTTTTCCGCCATTTAATCGTTTTAACTCCTCCATCGCTTTAATGCCAAGAGGAGTTGCTGCGTTACCTAAACCGAAAATATTGGCCATCATGTTCGAAAGGATATACCCCATTGCCGGATGGTCTTTTGGCACCTCAGGAAACAGCTTTGTTACCAATGGTCGGAATAGATTTGTTAGTTTCTTCAAAAGACCTGCTTGTTCCGCAATCTTCATCATGCCAAGCCAAAAGACAAGCACACTAATCAACCCAATACAAATTGTGACCGCTTCTTTTGCACCTGAAAAAATCGCCTTGTTAACCTCATCAATTGTCCCATTAAAGATGGCAAAAACTATTCCTATTACAGTCAGGAGCACCCAAATGATATTAACCATCCTTATCTACTCCCATAACTGCAAGAAACATACTCTTAAAATGGTCGAAGAAGCTTTTGTTCTCTTTTTCTTTTGCATGCTCAAAATAAATTGGCACACTTTCAACCAGCTTGCCTTCTAAAAATATTTCCGCATTGCCGACTACATCTGGAACATTTTGCTCTTTCTTTTTCCATTCTGCCTTCACTTTCGAAAGCTTAAATTTGATTTCCAGCTCATCTTTCTCAGAATCGGTAATTGGATATTCAATATCCTCTTTAATAAACAATTTATTCTTATAAAAGGAGTCTTTCGTCTTAACTTTGCCTTTTTCTAATAAGGAAGCCATTTTGTATTCCTTAAACGCTGATTCATACATGTTAATATGATCATCCCAGTCATCAGGATCATTTAAAGTGACCGCAATGAGTTCCACTCCATCCTTTTCTGCTGTGGAGACAAGGGTTCTTTTTGCCCTTTTTGTATAACCGGTTTTTCCGCCTGTTGTGTACTCATAAAGACCAGTCAATAGCTTATTTTTGTTCTTCCAGACCCTGTCCCATTTACCATCAGGATTTTCTGAGCGGTATTTTTCCGTACCTGCTATTTTTTTGTACTGATCATTATCCATCGCATACTTGGTTAATAACGCCATGTCATAGGCAGATGAGTAATGATCCTCATGGTCATCCAATCCATGGGGATTCGCAAAATGGGTGTCTGCCATTCCCAGCTCTTGTGCTTTTTGGTTCATCAAGTACACAAATCCGTCCAAGCTCCCCCCAACATGTTCAGCTATAGCAGTAGCAGCATCGTTGCCTGATCGCAGCATCAGACCGTATACCAGATCTTCCAGTGATATTTTTTCGCCGGACTTTAAGTAAATAGAAGACCCCTCGGACCTGACCGCATTCTCGCTAACTTTCACCATATCATTCATTTTTCCCGACTCAATCGCAAGAATGGCTGTCATGATTTTTGTTATGCTGGCAATCCTTCTTTGGGTGTGTGCATCCTTTTCATAAATGACTCGTCCTGATTCCTGCTCCATCAAGATGGCACTGCTCGCACTGACATATATTTGCGCATTCGCATTTTGCGGAATTGTCAGCAAAACAAAAGCCGTGATGCAAGATAGGATTAGACTCTTTGGTTTCATATAACACTACCTCGTCTCCATATATGGTTTGTACATATTTATGCAGGACAAGCGGGCTTATGACAAAATGAATAAACTTTCATCTTTTGGCCAATCTAACATGAATAAAAAATCAGACGAACAATTACTGTTCGCCTGCTAAAAGAAATATTAAAACGGCCTCCATTTCAAATCACTTGCCTTTACAAACCTATCCCCGACATCTTTCCAATTAACGATTTTCCACCAATTATTAATATAATCAGCACGGTTGTTTTTGTACTGTAAATAATAGGCATGCTCCCATACATCCAGCGCCAACAATGGAATTGTATCCCATTGAGTCAAAAGCATATGCCTTTCCGATTGGAGAATCTCCAGATGGTGCGCCCGCGGTGACCAGACTAAGATTGCCCAGCCTACACCCTCAACAGCCTTGGCCGCTTCCGTAAAGTGCTGCTTAAAAGCATCATAACTGCCAAAATAGTCTTTTATTGCCTCCATCAGCATCCCCTTCGGCTCGCCCCCGCCATTTGGACTCATATTATTCCAAAATATTGTATGCAAATAATGACCAGACCCATGGAAGGCAAGCTCTCTCGACCAATGCTTCACCAGGTCAAACTTGCGGTCTTTTCTTGCTTGTGCCAGCATTGTTTCTGCTTTATTTAGTCCATCCACATAGGACTGATGATGTTTTGTATGGTGAAGCCTCATAATTTGTTCATCTATATAGGGCTCCAGTGCATTATAGGCATACGGTAGCGGCGGCAGCTTGTGAGCACCTGCCTTAACAGACGGTTCATTGATGAAAATTGTCCCAATTTGCTGTCTTTGTTGAAAATAACCTTCCATTTCATCCTGCAGCTCTTCGGCTTTATGCTGGATTTTAATTAATTCTTCTGTATCTATCGGTTTGCGCTGGACGTTTTCCATCAAGGAGGTAAATTTATCGAGGCTTTTCCAAACTTCTTCGCTTCTTTGGACATTCTCTGTTTCTAAAAAGTCCCTCAATTCCCTGTTCCAGACTAACACATCTTTTACATATTCATTGTAGCTGCTCATTGATTGAGATAACCCCTTTTCTTTCTAAAGTCATTCTTTACAGAATATGTGCAAAAAAGGGGGAACATGTTTAAATATATGAAAAAAAAGAGGCAGTACGAAAAGCTTTGCACTTTTCATACTGCCTCTTTTCTCCTCTTTAGTCCTCCAATTGCTGGAAGGATTCAAAAAACAGATCTGCCTCTTCCTGCTTAAATTCTTCTTCCTTCTCTCCAAGTTCAGGAAGTTCTTTTAAGTCCTTTAAACCAAAATGATCTAAAAATTCCTTTGTCGTTCCGTATAAAATCGCCCTGCCTGCACCATCTGCTCTGCCTACCTCTTTGATTAGCGCTTTTGCCGATAGAGTATGCAGCGGTCTTTCTGTTTTGACACCGCGAATTTCTTCAATTTCAGCTCTTGTAATCGGCTGTTTATATGCAATAATCGCGAGTGTTTCTAGTGCAGCCTGTGATAGCGTTGATGCATGTGGAGATTCAACCAGCTTCTTCAAATAGGTGGAATGCTCTTTTTTTGTAGCAAGCTGAAACGTCCCAGCAATTTCAACAAGGGAAATACCTCTGTTTTCATCCTTCACATAATCTTCCATTAACTCTCTTGTCACCTGCTCAGCCTCAAACTGCTCCACATTCAACACATGTGCTAGCTGCTTGAGTGTCAGACCCTCATCACCTGCTGCAAATAATAAGCTTTCAATAATACCCTTCCAATTAGTTACCATCAATTTCTTAATCCTCTACCTTTCCAACCACAAATATATCTGCAAAATTATGTTCTTGTTCCACAAATAACGCCTGGCGTTTCATAAGCTCCAACAGTGCAAGAAATGTCACAACTATATGGGTTTTATCGTGAACAGGAAACAGCTCTTCAAAATGGGTTCTCCCTCTTTTGCTTTTAATGAATCCAAGAATTTCTTCCATCCTGCTCTCAATCGGAATTTCTTGCCTTGTAATTTTAGTCGAAAGGGGCGCCTGCAGCTTTTTCCTGCGCATAAGCTTTTGGAACGCAGCCAGCATATCATATAAAGAAACATCCAAATCACTCTTAGAGTTTTGCTCAACTTCTTGGGTATAGTCAGACAAATCACTCGGAGGCTTCGTGAAAATCAAGCCTCTTTCCTGCTCCATCTCCTTCAGATCATCAGCTGCCTCTTTATATTTGCGGTATTCTATCAGTCTTTCGATTAGTTCCTCTCTTGAATCTTCCTCTGGTTCATAAACAAGCTCATCATCAAGGAGTTCTTCATCGTATTTAGGTAGCAGCATCTTGCTTTTAATTGCAAGAAGAGTTGCTGCCATCACCAAAAATTCACTTGCGACATCAAGCTGAAGTTCCGCCATTGCATGTATATATTCTAAATACTGCTCTGTTATTTCCGCGACATTTATATCATATATATCAATTTCTAATTTATTTATTAAATGCAGCAGTAAGTCCAAAGGACCTTCAAAACTGTCAATCTTCACATTATATTGCATTATATCTCACCAAAATCCTAATAAAATATCATCAGTATATTCTCATGCTAGTATAAGTATAGATGATTCCATAAAGTTATCCAATAATAAATTATACCATCTTAAGCTGGTTAAAGGGCAACTGACTTTTATATATGCTGTTAAAGGAAGTATAATAGCAATAAGTTCTTTTTTGGGAAGGAGAAAACATTGGCGTACCCAAATGAATATATTGAGTATTTGGCACACTTCCACGGAGATCAGGATTTCTTTGAGTGCCATGAAATATTAGAGGAATATTGGAAAGAGGTTGACCCAGGTAATAAAGAATCTATTTGGGTCAGCTTTATCCTGATGGCAGTCTCGTGTTATCATCATCGTCGCGGAAACTTCAACGGCGCTCGTAAAACATTGGAAAAATCAATTACTATGTTTCAGCAGGGAAACTGGAATTGGTCACTTTATGGGTTGGATGAACATATATTGCTTATTAGGATGCAACATAGGCTGCTTGATATTAAGAATCAGCTCCCCTATAAACCGTTAAGCCTGCCAATCAATGATTCCACTCTTGAAAAGCAATGCGTTAAACGATGTCAATCTCTCGGGATGCAGTGGAAATCAGGAGACACACCTGCAGATACGATTGTCCACCGCCATCTGACAAGAGACAGGAGCGAGGTCATTACGGAAAGAAATGCTGCCATTGAGGAGCGGAAAAACCGCTAGAAATAAAAAAACAGCAAAAAATCCCTAACCGTTTGCAGGTTAGGGATTTATTTTATTACGAATTAAGATTTTCCTCCATATTCATGCATTTAGAAAGAAAGCCTACAGTTAATTCGTTCGCTTCGATTTTTTTGTTGGTATATAATGACTTAATTGTTTGCACCATCGATTTTCCGACACCTTGATGTCTGTACGAAGGATTTACGGATATATGCTGAATGCTGATCCTGTCTGCATCTTCAAAGCTGATTCCTATAAGCCCGATAATATCCTCTTCTTCCTTCCATAAAAAAAGCTGCCAATTTTCGTTAGCTTCGTATTGCTTTATCGTTTGCTGGAGCACTTTTAAATCCTTTTCGGCAGGCATAAAAGAAAGCAGGCCCATCGCAATTTTCTCAAAAGACTTTTTATAACGAATAATCATTTGTATCCCTCATTATTATTAAAGCATATTTACCTGTAAGTTTTCCCATAATGGATTGTTTCCAAACAATATTCTATTCTAAATATGAAGAAACCGGCACTAGTATGAAAAATCGCCATATAGCATAATTTATCTGACTTTGGCGAAACCTGTTATAGATACTATCATACATAAATTATCATTATTCTTCAATGAAAATATTATAAGAAGAAAGCATCATTACTGTAACTATGTCAAAATCCCTATTGTTTGTAAGTATTCCACTTATCATCTCTCAATATAATAGTATGCTAAATATTTCATTCAGCTACTATTTTTATTTGCCTTCTTATCGATTATAATAGCTAAGGCATAATTCGTCCTTTATATAATTTATAAACAGAAGGAAACTTTTTTATTTGCCTGTACGTCTATATGCATAGAACTTTCATTAGGAGGAAACACAGATGAATAGAAAAAAATGGGCTGTGCTTGTCTTGTCACTTTTGCTGTTGCTGCCAATACGCGCTTTTGCAGATGCAGCGACAGGAGATATGATCATCACTTTAGGTGAAAACTTGACAGATGAGCAGAAAAAACTGCTTCTGACGGAAATGAAAGCGCCTGATGATGCAGAAATTATTACAGTCTCTAATAAAGAAGAACATCAATATCTAGGAAGTTATATATCGAAGGCATTAATCGGCACAAGAGCCATCTCTTCCTCGGCTATAACTATCGCTGATGCAGGAAGCGGAATAGAAGTGACTACGAAAAATATTAACTGGGTAACAGATGAAATGTATATTAATGCTCTAATTACAGCAGGAGTAAAGGATGCTGATATTTATGTTACAGCTCCAATCGAAGTTTCAGGGACAGCAGCCCTTACAGGTTTAATTAAAGCATATGAAGTTTCAACAGATACAGAAATTCCAGAAGATGTAAAACAGGCTGCCAATGAAGAAATGGTGCAGACAGCTAATCTTGGCGAGGAAATTGGAACAGATAAAGCTTCTGCCTTAATGGCAAAAATTAAAGAAAAAATAGCTGAAAACAAACCTTCAACAGATGCTGATATGGAAAAAATTATCGATGACGCAGCTAGTGAGCTAAACATTACGTTAACCGACATACAAAAACAAACATTGATGGATTTCTTCAATAAGCTAAAAGAGCTAGATATCAACTGGAATCAAGTCGGAGACCAGCTACAGGATGCAAAGGATAAATTCAATGCATTTATTGACAGCGAAGAAGGCCAAGGATTTCTCGCAAAAGTTAAAGAGTTTTTTGTAAGTCTCGTTGATGCAATTAAATCATTCTTTTCTTAATAGAAAAAAGGAAGTGCCTTTGGCACTTCCTTTTTCTTTTATTTATTAACAGACGCCTTCTCTTTTAAAGGTAAATCCAGACGGACAATGTCCTCATATGTTTCTCTTTTTACAACAAGAACAGCTTCCTTGTTTTCAACAAATACAACAGGAGGTCTTGGAATCCTGTTATAGTTATTGGCCATTGAATAACCGTAGGCACCTGTACAGAATACAGCTAAAATATCCTGATCCCCTGCTTTGGGCAACGGCAAATTCCATATAAGCATATCTCCGGATTCACAGCATTTACCAGCAATTGATACCGTTTCTTCTGCTTCCATTAGAGGCTTATTTGCCAATACAGCCTCATATTTAGCATCATACAATGCTGGGCGGATATTGTCTGTCATTCCTCCGTCGATCGCCAAGTATTGGCGTACTTCAGGGACTTCTTTTCTCGATCCAATCTTATAAAGAGTTGTGCCGGCATCACCGACTAGTGATCTGCCTGGCTCAATCCAGATCTCAGGCATGTTCATCCCATATTTATTCATATTCTTCTCTACTTCAGTAATAATCTCTTCCACATATTCAGAAGGCTGGATTGGCTGGTCTTCGTTCGTATATCTAATTCCGAAGCCTCCACCAAGGTTCAATACCTTCGTTTCATATCCGAAAGCTTGCTTCCATTCATGAAGCTGGGCAATAATCTTTTTAGCCGCAAGAACAAAGCCTGTTGTCTCAAATATTTGGGACCCAATATGGCAATGCAGGCCTAGCAGCTCCAAGTTTTCAAACTTCATCGCTTTAAGAATAGCTTCCTCTGCTTGTCCATTTTGCAGACCAAAGCCAAATTTAGAGTCCTCTTGACCTGTGAGGATATAGTCGTGGGTATGTGCTTCTATTCCAGGTGTTACACGAAGCAAAATCGGCATCTTGCTGTTTTTCTGTTCACACAGCTCCTGTAATAAAGTAAGTTCATAAAAGTTATCGACTACAATACAGCCAATTTTATGCTCAATTGCCATCAACAATTCGTCTCTGCTCTTGTTATTGCCGTGGAAGTGGATTCTTTCCATCGGGAATCCAGCTAATATAGCAGTATATAGCTCGCCGCCAGATACTACGTCAAGTGACAGTCCTTCTTCATTGGCAAGCTGTACCATTGCAATTGTTGAAAATGCTTTGCTTGCATAAGCAACTTGCGCCGGTATGCCACGTTTAGCGAATGTATCCTTAAATCCTCTTGCTCGTTCTCTGATAAGCGCAACGTCATAAACATATACTGGTGTTCCGAATTCTTCGACTATTTTCACTGTGTCAACGCCGCCAATTTCTAAATGGCCAGCTTCGTTCACACTCGAAGTTCCATAATAATGCATATATCCCCCTCGATTCTCCCTAAGATAGATATTAAAGGCTAAGATGAAAATAAGAAACAAGCAGACAGTTCCCCTTTCGAACTGTCTGCTTTATTAGTTCAATTATTTAACAGCCTACTTGATTAAACAAATGTATCATAAATATACCCATTTCTCAATCCTCTTTTTATTGGATATTTTTTATTTGTTTCGGTCTTGAGCATGTGCATGGCTTGGTCTTAATTTACTGCTTGGAACGGTTCTTCTAATAAGAATATTAACAAGCGCCTTCGGATAAAACGGAATGAAGGGCCAAAGATACGGTACATTTAATGTACGCAAGCTTGCTAAAAAGATAATATACAACGTACAGCCAACAACGAAACCTGGTGTATGGAATATGGCGACTAAAATTAAGAGCATAAATCGTACCAGCTTATTGGCTATTCCCAATTCATAACTTGGTGTCGCAAAATTTCCGATTGCTGCCACTGAGACATAAAGGATGACTTCCGGAACGAACAATCCGACATCAATGGCAATTTGGCCAATCATAACAGCGGCAATTAAGCCCATTGCTGTAGAGAGGGGTGTCGGCGTATGGATGGCGGCTATCCTTAGGAATTCCAACCCAAAGTCCGCAATGAATAACTGGACAATAATTGGCAAGTGGGTGCGTTCTGTTGGTCCGATAAATGCCAGATTTTCCGGCAATAGCGACGGCTCAAGTGTAACAAGAAACCACAACGGCAAGAAAAACAAGGAAGCTATAACACCGAGAAAACGAACCCAGCGCACAAATGTACCAACCATCGGAGCTTGTCTGTATTCCTCAGCATGCTGTAAATGATGAAAGAAAGTAGCCGGTGTGATAATGACACTCGGTGATGTATCCACATAAATGATAACATGCCCTTCCATCAAATGATTAGCTGCAACGTCTGCTCTTTCGGTGTAGCGGACAAGAGGGTACGGGTTATAGCCTTGCTTCAGCAAGTACTCTTCGATTGTCTTGTCTGCCATCGAGATACCATCTACATTAATTTGCTCTAATTCCTTTTTAATGATTGCTACTAAATCAGGATCAGCTATATCTTTTATATAACCGATAGCCACATCTGTTTTTGATCGTTCTCCTACTTTTAATATTTCAAAACGAAGCCGCTCATCACGTATCCTTCTTCTTGTAATGGCTGTATTTACGATAATATTTTCCACAAAACCATCTCGCGAACCGCGGATTACTTTTTCTGTATCTGGTTCTTGCGGAGTTCTGCCAGGATAACTTCTCACATCAATCGCAATGCCTTTTTCATAGCCTTCCATTACTGCGACAACTAAGCCAGACAGTACTTGGTCCACAAGCTCATCCATTTTCTCAAGGGGCTTTACTTGATGATGCACGAGCTGGTTTTCAATAATGGTGAAAAAGTCCTCTGATTGCAGGACCCGCTCCTCATCATTTAAGAATAACAGCTGTTCTAACAGCTGCGAAATAATTGCACTGTCAACAAGACCGTTAACATAGTAAACATTGACCTCATGATGGAGGACACTGATTTTTCTCACTCCAAGGTCAAAGCTGACTCCTAAGCCTACTCTTTCGGTCATGTACTTCTCTACATCGGAGAGCTTTTTATAAATAGTTATCATATCCTTTGTTTCACTGCTCATAAAAACCACTTCTTTCTAAGATATATTCCACGGCAATTCGTGTGATAGGTGCGCCTCTTTCATAGGAATCTCTTTTGCCCATTTTACCGATATCACCGATACCTACAACTAATGGCAAGTCGAGACCATCAAGGCTGTAGACCGTATCTCCGCTCATTCTTCCTATTTCGTATTCGGGAATGCCAAGCTTATCTACACCATAAGGAGTTAGATTACCGTCTTGGTCGATCGCTACATCAATTCTTGTCCATTCTTCTCTTCTCGTTCTGCTGGCGACAGCGATTACCCCAAGCACTTCCACATCCTTGTGTGCTGCTATGTATTTCAAAGCGGTCTCGCCGGAACCCTCTCCCACATAGCCACTGTCATCAAACATTACTAATACAGGATCATTCTTTGCTTTTTTTATTAGATTCAATATTTCAGCCCCGCTATGTTTGGATGGGTTTCCGAATGATGTTGAAATGCAGCGGCCTCCTACTTCTTTTGCCACCATTTCAACTGCTCTTTTTGCATATTCATCTCCATCTGTTATTAAAATGACTTTTCTTTTTGTACCCATCTGCAAATTCCTTTCTTTCGCACTTTGCTAGTGTCTACGGTGCAAAATACATCCAATGAAATAAGGAGCCGACGATTTTACCAAAGACCAGTGCCATCATCAATATGAGAAGCCGGTCATCCATGCTTACCCTTTTTGCGAGAAGAGGAAAAACATTTAAAACTTCTGTCAGTGCTGCAGCAATCATCCCTATATAAATTCCCCCCGCCAGCCCCATTACTGTCAAAATAATGGCTGGTAAAGAGAATGCTGGTTCCCTTAAGAACACAAATGTGCCACAGACTGCCCCGCAGACTACAGACCATTCATAGTAGTGAATCTTGCTTCCTGTTTTTGTTAGCTGCGTCAATCTCGGAATAATGCCAAAAACGGTCAAAAAAGCAACATAACCTGCTCCGACTGTTATCCCCCAAGCTCCCCCAATAAAAAGGACAGCAAGGATTTTAATGATCATCTAATTTTTTCATGCTTTCTTTATTCTCATGCATAATGACATATTGATCCAAAGCTTGCTGATAGGAGAAAACTTCTACTTCCAGGGGGCTTGGTTCTTCATTGAAACGCTTTTTAAAAACATGGTTGAAAAAAATGATCATTCCTAAGCCTAAACCTATACTGTATGGAATTTGGAAGATAAGAGGCTTTTCTACCTCTTTTCCTGTAATGATTTTATACAGCTTTTGGTGGACTGCCTGCATGCTGACATCTTCATGAAAATTCATAATCGTCAAGGCAGAACCAATAAAAAGGAGCAGCCAAACCAAAAGGAAAATCGGTATCGATACTTCTTTTTTTTTGAAGATGACTTCAATGATGGTTTGTGCAGGGCCGATAATCTGTATCTCCAAGTTTTGATTGATGCTGCGAATTGCTTTGATCACCCTTGTACTGTCAATGATGATAATATTTCGGTCACTTTCTGAAATGGAGTAGATAATCAAGTTATTCAGTTGTTCTACTAAATCATCAGCAGTAATTACTTGGGCTAAATCACTCAGCAGCACATCTTCATTCAATCTTTTTTCGATACGATTTCTCATCCGAATATATACTGTCTCAGCCATTCATGTTCACACCCTAACATCTAATGTTTTTGTGATGATGGTAGTATTTGCATGTTAATGGTAATTTATAAGCGGGAAGGTAATTGGTAAAAATTCCATAAAAAAAGAACAGATGGATATCAAATATCCATCTGTTCTTTCATTTGCAGCAATATTTTTTTCTCAAGCCGTGATACTTGTACTTGTGATATACCCAGCCTGGTGGCTACTTCTGATTGAGTTTGATCTTTGTAGTATCGCAAATACACAATCAGTCTTTCTCTTTCGTCGAGCTCTCTAATCGCCTCTTGCAGGGCGATTTTATCAAACCATTTACCCTCATTTCCATCATCTATCTGGTCTAAAAGGGTAATAGGATCTCCGTCATTTTCATATACTGTCTCATGTATAGAAGAAGGTGTTCTTGCAGCTTCTTGCGCTAAAACGATGTCTTCCGGCGGAATATCAAGATGCTCTGAAATCTCTCCGACAGTAGGTGTTCGGCCGTACTGCTTGGAGAGTTCATCTTTTGCTTTCCTGATTTTATTGCTCAATTCCTTTAAGGAGCGGCTCACTTTCACGGTTCCGTCATCACGGATAAAGCGCTGGATTTCGCCGATGATCATCGGTACTGCATAAGTCGAGAACTTTACATCATAGCTTAAATCAAATTTATCTACCGATTTAAGCAAGCCGATGCACCCTATTTGAAATAAGTCGTCAGGGTCATAACCTCTGTTCAAGAACCTTTGCACGACAGACCATACAAGACGCATATTTTTTTGGACTATTGTGTCTCTAGCTGACTGATCGCCATCTTGGCTTCTTTTAATAAGCTCCTTAACTTCGTGGTCTTTTAAATACGTTTCTTTCTCCTTTTTTACCTCCACATCCATAAGCGAATCTCCTTAATTGCTTAGCATTTTGCTCTTTATTAAATGCTTTCGCAGGCGGATCTCAGTTCCATTTTCTGGGCTAGAATGCACTTCAATTTCGTCCATAAAATTTTCCATGATGGTGAATCCCATTCCGGATCTTTCTAATTCAGGCTTTGTTGTAAATAACGGCTGTCTCGCTTCTTCTACATCCATAATTCCTTTTCCATCATCACGAATGGTTAGATCTATAAAGGAATCTTCCATGAGAACTGAAATGTAGACAATCCCGTCCGGGTCATTTTCATACCCATGAATGATACAGTTCGTGACCGCTTCTGATACGACGGTCTTTATTTCTGTCAACTCATCCATTGTCGGATCCAACTGTGTAATAAAAGCAGCGACGGTTACCCTGGCAAAGGACTCATTTTGGCTTTGTGCGCTGAATTGCAGATGCATTTCATTTCTCATTTATGCAACCCCCAATCTTTCAAGTGCAAATTGTTCGTTAGTTTCCAGCTTCATGATTTTAAACATGCCAGACATATCAAACAACCGCTGAACACTCGGGGAAATTGCACAAATCACCATTTCTCCGCCTAGCTGCTTTATTTGTTTATATCTGCCTAAGATTACTCCTAAGCCTGAACTATCCATAAATGATAAATGCTCTAAGTTTAAAACAATATGGCGAATATTTCTGCTCTCTATCGCTTCTGTAGCTTTTGTGCGAAGCTCTTCCGCGTAGTGATGATCCAATTCCCCTGCTAAACGAATACAAAGAACATTGTGTTTTGTTTCCAGTTCAATATTAAGACTCACTATCCATAGCCTCCTCTATTTGGTTTAGTGAGTCAATTCTACCTTGATTCCTTCATTTCCTTCAAGCAAGACAAAACTAGTGTTGATTCGCTAAAAAAACAGGAATGCTGACAGTTTTAGCAACGCTTATTGAGTTTTGGTAAACATGCCGGCAGTTCGTTTAAACAATGTCCACCAGCCAGCTTCTTTAATTTCTGTTTGTGAAACGAGCGGACTTTCCACTACTGTCTTGCCATCTTTAACAAATTGGACCTTGCCGATTTCCTGACCCTTTGCAATCGGAGCTTTCAGGTCTTTGTTCATAATAATTTTTTTCTCCACGTCATCGACCTTTTCTCCCTTTTTTGTCAACAGCGAGATTGGTTCGCTTGTGACTGCCGATGCCTGCTTTTGGTCCCCTTTGCTTACATTCACTTTGCCAATAAGTTCATTCCTCTTATAGACTGGATGTGTCTCGTATTGGCTGAATGCATAATCAAGCATTTTTGTTACCTGTGCATTCCGTTCTTTGGATGTAGGCGCACCAAATACAACCGCAATTACGCGCATGCCATTCTTTTCAGCAGTTGCTGTCAGGCAGTATTTTGCTTCTTTTGTGAAACCTGTCTTCAAGCCGTCTACTCCAGGGTAGAATTTCACAAGCCGATTTGTATTAACAAGCCAGAACTTCTTATCAGAGTCTTCTCTCAAGTACGCTTCATATGTACCCGTGAATTTTGTGATATCTTCATATTTCAACAATTCTTTCGCCATGATAGCCATATCATGAGCTGTACTGTAATGCTCATTGACTGGGAGGCCTGTGACATTCTTAAATGCTGTATTCTTCAATCCTAAACTGCTTGCTTTTTTGTTCATCATTTCTACAAATGCTTCCTCTGATCCAGCTAGTCTTTCGGCTACTGCCACTGCTGCATCATTCCCAGATCCGATTGCAATGCCCTTAAGCATTTCCTCTGTGGTCATTTCTTCTCCAGGCTCCAAGAAGATTTGGGAGCCGCCCATTGAAGCCGCGTGTTCACTCGTTCTGATTTTCTCGTCTATTTTGAGTTTACCTTGATCGAGTGCTTCCATGATTAAAAGCATTGTCATTATTTTTGTCATACTTGCTGGTGGCAGCTCTTCATTGCTGTTTTTCTCATAAAGTACTGTACCAGTGTCCCTGTCAATTAATATAGCTGATTTAACATTGTCCACCAGTTCACCACTTTTTTCTGCAGCGAGTGTACTTGGCGAAAGCACAGATGCAAATAGTAACATGGTTAAAAAGATTGTTGCGATGCGTTTCATCTCATGACCCTCCATTCTATATACTGTCCCATTTTTTCCAATCGTGTTTTTTTTATACAATTAATAATTAAATATTTTTCTAAATACATGTACGCAAAAGGTAGTTGAGTCTTCCTTGACACAATCATGCATTTGAGCTATTTTAAGACTGTTATATAAATAGTTCGGCTATAGAAATATGCTGTATAAACTTAGATGTTTTTTTGAAAAGAAGGAGGAGAAATTTTGATCCATATAAAAACAAAGGAGCAAATCGAAAAGATGAAGAAAGCGGGGGAAATTCTTGCTGATTGCCATAAAGAAATCCGCAAGTTAATCAAACCTGGCATTACTACTCTTGAGATTGATAGATTTGCAGAAGAATATATTATTAAACATGGTGCTGTTCCTGAGCAAAAGGGCTATCATGGCTATCCATTTGCCACTTGCGCATCTGTTAATGATGTTATTTGCCACGGCTTCCCAAACAAGACAGCTTTAACAAACGGAGATATCGTCACAATTGATATGGTCGTGAACTTGGATGGATGGCTTGCCGATTCTGCCTGGTCTTATCCTGTCGGAACGATTTCAGAAGAGGCACAAAACTTGCTGAAAACGACAGAAGAAGCACTCTATAAAGGGATTGAACAAGCAGTTGTAGGGAACAGGGTCGGTGATATTTCCCATGCAATCCAAACCTTTGCTGAGTCAAAGGGCTATTCAGTTGTCCGTGATTTTGTCGGTCATGCTATTGGGAGGAATATGCATGAAGAACCGCAAGTTCCTCATTACGGCCCTCCAAACTTGGGAAGAAGGCTGAAAGAGGGCATGGTAATAACGATAGAGCCAATGTTAAATACAGGTATGTATCATGCGAAGGTTGATTTAGATGGATGGACTGCAAGAACGGTAGACGGCAGCCTCTCTGCTCAATATGAGCATACGCTGGCAATTACAGCTAATGGACCTGAAATCTTAACAAAGCAATAACTCATAAAAGGGAAGCGCTAATAATCAGCGCTTCCCTTTTATATAGTATTATTCATGCACTAGCTGCTTTACTTGATTCGGCGGCATTACACTTGCAGGGATCCCAGGCTCATAAACTTTCACAGCAGAAGTTTTTGCAAACTCTTGTTTTGCTTCTTCTATTAAAGAATGGTCTTGCAGCAGATCATAAACGGACAAAGCCATTGTTTTTGCAGCTAAATGCATCCCTTTAAAGCCGATAGAACTGCCATAACAAGCAGTTGCCTGCCAGGAATGTGCCTGAACTCCTACCGGCGCGCAAGTTGTCATCACTTGTCCTACAGGGGTGATCCAGCTAACATCTCCCACATCAGTGGAGCCGCCGACAGATACTCCTTTCATTCTTTGGTCATCAATATTGACTGTTGGAAGGAAATCGTCTGTATATGCAGCAAGACGTTGTTTAGATGCGGCAACAATCTTCGGGTCTATTGAAGAGATGACTTCGTTTGCGAACTGCTTTTCTTCTTCTGTAAAGGATATAGGGTTTTCCTCCATATTCTTCAACATGATTTCGTTTAATTTATCGTTCGGCAACGTTTCATATGCGTATGCAAGTATTTCAAATCTGACTGTCGTTTCTGTCATCAAGGCAGCTCCATCGGCACATTTATTCACTCTTTCGAGTAATTCATCGACTTGTTCTTTAGTAGCTGCCCGAATATAATACCACACCGTGCTCTCATCAGGAACTACATTAGGAGCAAGACCTCCATTTGTAATTACATAGTGAATTCTCGATCCATCTAAAATGTGTTCACGCAAATAATTGCTGCCGACATTCATGATTTCCACTGCATCAAGTGCACTCCTGCCTGCATGAGGTGCCCCTGCAGCATGTGCTGAGATACCACTGAAATGGTACTTAATTGAAACCATTGCCTGCATGCTAAAGTTTGAGGTTATATTTGCAGTTCCTGGATGCCAAGTAAGTGCACAATCTAAATCATCAAACACTCCTTCTCTAGCCATAAAAGTCTTTCCGGACAATACCTCTTCAGCAGGACATCCATAATAGCGAATTGTTCCAGCGAGGGTTTCCACTGCCATTTTCGCTTTTAACGCAATAACTGCTGCCACTCCAGCTGTCCCTAAAAGGTTGTGTCCACATCCATGCCCTGGACCATTTTTGACTATCTCCTCCCTAACTGGCGATACAGTTTGAGAAAGACCTGGCAGAGCATCATATTCACCTAATATGCCAATGACCGGATTGCCGCTCCCATACTCAGCAATAAATGCAGTTTCAGATCCTCCTGCATTTTCCGTAATAGAAAAACCTGCATCTTGAAGTGCGGCAATTTGCAGCTTGACAGCATACGTCTCTTCATATGCAATTTGTGGATGTTGCCATATATCCTTTGCCATGTCTGTAAAGAATTGTTCGTGTTCGTTCAGCCATTCAACTACATCTGTTTTACTCATAATAAGCCTCCCCCAAAAAAGTTACCAGAACTATAGAATGAATATTCTGTATATTTAAATGATACCTTATCTATTTCTTTCGGGCTACTAATTAGTTAGGAAATCTGACGAAAAACTCACTTAATTTAACGCTTTCTGTACTCTCTTTTGCATCATTGATACTTCTTTTTTCATATGAACTGGCTCATAATTATTGTCTATGCATTCTTCCCAATAAGCAATATGAAGTTTACAATTTCATGATTTACTCTGCTAAAACTGATCCACCTTCCCCTTGAACCTTAATACCAATAAAGGAACTCTGAACTGCCAGCAAATTCCCGAAAGATTGTTTCCACATACATTTTTTCATCTTCCAATGTAAGAAGCACCTTGTCCATTTCCCTGTTTAGGAGCGCCATCCATTCATCAACGACAGCCGATTTGCCGTTTTTTACTTTCACTCTCGTCAATTCAATAATCACAAGCAACACCCTCCTAGATTTAGTTAATCTCATTATAGCAACTAATTAGATATTCGTCTAATTAGTTGCTATAAGAGAAGGTCGAGTTTACCTCGACCCTCATTGACGCGTTAATCAGCCTGTAATTACTTCATAAATCAGTTCTGGAGCATCGACTATTTGATCTGTCACTTTAATATGCTCGTATAACCTTTGCTTAACATCATCAACATTTTCTGTATTACTGTAGATTGTCACAAGGGATTCGCCTGCTTCCACCTTGTCACCGATTTTTTTGTTAAGAACTAATCCAACAGCCAAATCAATTTCCGACTCTTTTGTTGCTCTGCCGGCACCTAAAATCATTGCTGCTGTACCAATACTATCTGCAGTGATTTCTGCCACATAGCCGGACTCTTTTGCAGGGAGTTCCAGCTTATATTGTGCCTGCGGCAGACGCTCTGGTTCATCAACAACGCTAGAGTCGCCGCCTTGTGATTCTAAGAACAGCTTGAACGTTTCCAATGCTTTTCCGCTCTTAATTGCTTCTTCCAGCATTTCTCTTGCTGATTCAATACTGTCTGCCTTCTCAGCCAAATATACCATCTGAGCGCCTAGAGTGAGACAAAGCTCCGTTAAATCTTCTGGACCCTGACCTTTTAACGTATCTATTGCTTCTTTTACTTCCAAGGCATTCCCAATAGCATAACCAAGAGGCTGACTCATATCAGAAATAATTGCCATCGTCTTACGGCCGACATTATTGCCAATTCGAACCATTGCTTCTGCAAGCTCTCTCGAGTCATCCAATGACTTCATAAATGCTCCTGCACCTGTTTTAACATCAAGACAAATCGCGTCAGCACCTGCAGCGATTTTTTTGCTCATAATGCTGCTCGCAATCAGGGGAATACTGTTTACAGTTGCCGTAACATCCCTTAAAGCATACAATTTCTTATCAGCAGGAGTCAGGTTGCCGCTTTGACCGATGACAGCAACCTTATTTTTGTTTACTAGTTTAATAAATTCCTCTTTATCGATTTCTACATGGAAGCCTTTCACTGCTTCTAATTTATCGATCGTTCCGCCTGTATGACCGAGACCTCTTCCGCTCATTTTAGCGACAGGTACTCCTACAGCCGCAACAAGCGGACCAAGCACAAGCGTCGTTGTATCGCCGACACCGCCAGTAGAATGTTTATCAACTTTGATTCCTTCAATTGCCGACAGGTCAATAACATCACCCGAATGAACCATTGCCATTGTTAAATCAGCTCGTTCCTTCTCAGTCATGCCTTGAAAAAACACTGCCATAGTGAATGCACTGATTTGATAATCAGGTATTGAACCATCTGTATAGCCATTGATAATAAAAGAAATTTCCTCTTCCGTCAATTCGCGTCCATCGCGTTTTTTCTCGATTAAATCAACCATTCGCATTTTCATAGTGAGAATCCCCTTATCTACTATTTGCCGATTTCTTTGACCAATTCTTTAACATATTTCAGGAAGTCCGCTTTAACTTTTTCTGTTGTTTCAATTACTTCTTCATGGTTCAACGGCTGATCAAGGATTCCTGCAGCCATGTTAGAAATACAAGAGATTCCAAGAACTTTAAGTCCAGCATGCCTTGCCACAATCACCTCAGGAACTGTTGACATACCTACCGCATCTCCACCTAATACTCTAAGCATTCTAACTTCTGCTGGCGTCTCATAAGATGGGCCAGTATTACCGACATATACACCTTCTTGAACTTTCAAGCCGATATTTGCAGCGATATCTTTTGCAGTTGCTCTTAGGTTCTTGCAGTAAGCCTCAGACATATCAGGGAATCTTACGCCTAAAGCAGAATCGTTCGGCCCGATAAGCGGGTTTGTTCCCATATTATTAATATGATCTGATAGGAGCATTAAGTCTCCAGGAACAAATGTTTCATTCACACCGCCAGCTGCATTTGTCACGATTAAGTTTTCAACACCTAACTCTTTCATGACACGAATTGGAAACGTTACCTTTTCAAAAGTATAACCTTCATAATAATGGAATCTTCCTTGCATTGCGACAACTTCCACACCGCCAATTGTCCCGAACACAAGCTGACCAGCATGTCCCTCCACTGTTGATACAGGGAATTCTGGGATTTGTTCGTACGGAATTTTAACCGCATTTTCAATTTCATCAGCTAGAACACCAAGTCCAGAACCTAAAATAAGGCCGAGTTTTGGTACAGCGGAATATTTTTCCTTCAAAAAGTCTGCTGATTGCTTAATTTTTGTATAATCCATGTTCACAGCTCCTTATATTAACTCTTTCAAAAAGCTCTTTCCGTGTTTCGGCATAGAGACATTAAAGTTTTCTGCAATCGTTGCACCGATGTCCGCGAATGTTTCTCTTAACTCAAGCTCACGTCCAGCACCGATTTTCTTGTTGTATACTAACAGCGGCACATACTCTCTCGTATGGTCTGTTCCATGGTGAACAGGGTCATTACCATGGTCTGCTGTGATAATCAGCAAATCATCCTCGTTCAAGAGTGGAAGCACTTCTGAAAGCCTTGCATCATATTCCTCAAGCGCCTTGCCATAGCCTATTGGGTCACGTCTATGTCCGTAAAGTGCATCAAAGTCAACTAGATTTAAGAAGCTCAAACCCGTAAAGTCCGTATGTATAGTTTCCAGCAGCTTATCCATGCCATCCATATTTGATACGGTCCTTAACGATTGAGTTACCCCTTCACCATCATATATATCGGAAATTTTACCGATTGCAATGCTGTCAAATCCGCTGTCCTTCAGTTCATTCATAACTGTTCTGTCAAAAGGCTTCAGCGCATAATCATGACGGTTTGCAGTCCTTTTGAAGCTGCCTGGTTCACCGACAAACGGCCTTGCTATAATTCTGCCGACCATATACTTTTCGTCAAGTGTCAACTCTCTAGCAAATTCACAAATGTCGTAAAGTTCCGTTAATGGCACAACATCTTCATGTGCAGCAATTTGCAGAACAGAATCAGCTGATGTATAGACGATTAGGGCGCCTGTTTTCATATGCTCTTCCCCAAGCTCATCCAAAATCTCTGTCCCGCTTGCTGGTTTATTGCCGATTATTTTCCTGCCAGTTTTTGACTCTAATTCATTTAACAGCTCATCCGGAAATCCATCCGGGAATACACGAAATGGTGTGTCAATACGCAGGCCCATAATTTCCCAGTGGCCAGTCATTGTATCTTTACCGTTTGATGCTTCCTGCATTTTTGTATAATGAGCCATTGGCTTGTCTGCTTTGTCGATACCTTTAATGGCTTCAATATTGCTCAAGCCGAGTTTTCCCATATTAGGCATATGAAGACCATTCATCTTTTCAGCTATATGGCCAAAAGTATGGGCACCTAGATCGCCGAATTTTTCAGCATCAGGAGCTTCACCAATTCCGACTGAATCCATCACGATCAGGAATACCCTTTTAAATGGATATGTGGACATTTTTTCTTCCTCCTATATGAATTAATCATCCTATTTTACCCTTTAGTATGTATCTTTAACCTAAAAAATTATAGCATATTGTCAGAAGTCTGACATCTATTTACATAAAATAATTTTAGGGCCAGTCCCTTTCACCTCTCTATGAAAAAAGGTGAAAGGGCTGCCCCTATGCTCTTGGATGATATTGACTATATACGTCTTTTAATCTTGTTTTCGTAACATGTGTATAAATTTGTGTTGTAGAGATGTCAGCATGTCCAAGCATTTCTTGAACCGCCCGCAGATCTGCCCCATTCTCAAGCAAATGTGTTGCAAATGAATGCCTTAAAGTATGGGGAGTTATCTCCTTATTAATTTCTGCTTCTTTACCGAGCCTTTTTAGGATTTTCCAGAAGCCTTGCCGCGACAGTCTCCTGCCGTGATGATTAAGAAACAGGGCGTCTGTATTTTCCTTTTTGCTGATAAAAGAAGGTCTTCCCTCGTCAAGATAGACGGTAAGCGCCCTAGTGGCAGCACCGCCGATAGGAATGATCCGCTCCTTGTTGCCTTTTCCGATACACCGAACAAAGCCCATCATCAAATGGACGTCATCCATATTCAAATGGATCAGTTCACTTACCCGGATTCCTGTTGCATACAAAAGCTCCAGCATCGCCTTGTCTCTTTTCCCGAAATGATCTAGCTTTTTCGGAAACTCAAGCAATGCCTCCACCTCTTTCATAGACAGAACCTTAGGCAATGACCTTTCTCCCTGCGGCGTTTCGATATGTACAGTCGGATCCTCTTCCACCACCTTGTCCCGAAAAAGGAATTGGTGAAATGCCCTTATAGAAGCTATGTGTCTGGCAATTGTTTTCGAAGATTTTCCATCATCCTTCAAAAACCCCAAAAACCGAACAATATGTGCGCGCTGAATATCGGCAAGGCCTATCATCTCTATGTCTTTCATGTACTTACTGTAGGATTTTAAATCCCGTTCATACGAAACTAGAGTATTCTTTGCCAGACCCTTTTCCACCAATAAAAAATGCATAAAGTCCTTTAGCTGTTCATCCATTAGTCATTACTCCCCATTTAAGTAAAAAAGAAATATTCGTTCTTTCCAAGAAAACTCCTCTGACTTTCCATCACCGCTCACTTTCACAGCAGCTCCAGACGGTTCATCATAACGATGAAAATCCTGATATTCTTCATTAAACCATATAAGCGCATAATAAAAAAGAACTGTGCATCCAACAAACAGTAAAAAAACCTTTACTGTCCGAAAAACTACTTTAGACCATTGCAGCATCATTACTCCTCCAAACTAGTGTCTTACTAAAAGCTATGCCAGTTTACGGAGGAAATATACCTGTAATAGAGACTAAAACTATTAATCAATGCAAAAAACCTTCTCCATATGAAAAAGGTTTCTCATTCTTTTTTTATTCTGCACTTTTTTCAATACAGCGATGACATATTCCATGAAAGGTTAAACGATGATCTTTTATTTTAAAATTCCAGTCACGTTCAACCACTTTTTCAACATCCCCTAATAAATCTTCTTGTATCTCATCAACAGCTCCACATTCTATGCATACTAAATGATGGTGAAAGTGAGCTGCACCTTCTTGTCGCAAATCATATCTAGAAACACCGTCACCGAAATTTATCTTGTCGACTATTTTTAGCTCAGTCAGCAGCTCTAATGTCCGGTAAACTGTCGCTAATCCAATCTCGGGAGATTTCTCTTTTACAAGGAGGTAAACATCTTCTGCACTTAAGTGGTCTTCTTCATTCTCTAGCAAAACCCTCACTGTTGCTTCCCTTTGAGGAGTTAATTTATAGCTCGAAGAATGCAACAGCTTTTTTATTCTATCTATTCTACTTTCCATTCCGAAAGTCCCTCCCTAGCCACTGTCCATATCATTATAACAGAAGAAGGAATAGAATCCTAATAAAAATTATTATAAATAAGAATCAATAATTATTTGTTAATTAAAATCATTATAATTTACTCGAATCTACACAATAGGTACTATAAATGATTCTACCATATTAATGATTGATTTCATTAATCCTGGCGATATATACGCTTCGACTCCAGCTGCCGCTGCTAGGAAAATCATTGCCGCAAACAGTAGAAACATGTATCTACCAAATAACGGCAGCATCGGTTCCCCCATCTTCTTCATAAATTGCTGCCTGATCATCTTAAATGAAAAGGAAACAGACAAAGTTGCTGATATGATAAAAATCGGGATTATGATAATATTTTGAGGCAAGACAGAAACAAAGGAAAGTAAAAAGCCATTCCAGCCCATCTGATTTACTAAGAATCCGACTGTAAATCCAACAACCATTCCTTTAATGAATAACAAAATGAGAATGACCGGCAATCCGATAATAGAAATACCTAAAAGCCACATCAAACCGATGAATTTACTGTTATGAGAAAAGCTTTGAATAAACAAATCCTTGCTGTCCGCAACCTTCCCGTTGGATATTTGACTGAAAAATTGTGACAAATAATAGAATAAGTCTTCTTTTTGGCTTAAAGTTAAACTGTTCACGACAATAGCCCCAAATATGACACCCATCAAAAACAAAACTGCAATAAATAAATAGATGGAGGAATGCTCCCGAAAATGATTTGCTAGAATGTCCTGGTACTTGTTTTTTTTCATTGCTACCTCTCCTCTGTGCCAATCTGTTAGTTAATTCTATGAGAAGTATGAACAGTATATGACTAGCAAATCTATTATTTTTCTACCAATATTATCTATAAATTATGTTCAGCAGCCTTTATACTTAAAAGAAAACAATGGAAGGAGCGAGGGCTGATGAACCCAATTCTGCTTGATTTTCCTGCTAGAATAGAGACAGACAGACTTTATTTGAGACCGTGCCTTCCCGGTGACGGAAAACTAGTAATGGAAAGCATCCAGCATTCCGTGCAAGAATTGAAAGACTGGATGCCTTTTGCCAACAAACAGCAGTCGTACGAGGAAATAGAAGAGAATATTAGAAGGTCCTATGCTAAATTTATTTTGCGAGAAGACATCCGATTGCATATTTTCTTGAAAGAGACAGACACCTTTATCGGTTCAACCGGGCTTCATAAAATCAATTGGGATGTACGCATTTTTGAAATCGGCTACTGGTGTGATTCAAGATTTGCGGGAAATGGCTATATTACTGAAAGCACAAAAAGCTTGATCCAATTTGCGAAAGATATTCTTAAAGCAAACCGAATTGAAATCCGCTGTGACCCGCTAAATTTAAAAAGCAGAAACATCCCGGAAAAACTCGGGTTTACACTAGAAGGAATTCAGAGAAATGACTGCAAGAGCGCAGATGGCAAAACACTCAGAGATACTTGCGTCTTTGCTTTAACTTAACTTAATCCCTGCCACACAAAAAGCGAGAAGCAACAGTCATCTTCTCGCTTTTTTTTATTCGTCCTGTTTATTTGAAACACGGCCATAACGGCCGCCGCCGCCAATTGTGAGCGTTAATTTATCTTCTCGTGCAGCCTGTATATAGTCGGCTATTTGTACAGGTACTATTTCAGCAAGCTTTTCATATGGCGCTTCATGAATTATCTGCATTTCCGTTGAAAAATAATCAAGGAGCTTCTCAAGTGTTTTTTTCCCTAAGCCTGGGATAAATTCAAGAGGCACTTGATGAATATATGGCGGTCTTTCAGGCTTATCACCTGGTGTTGAAAGCTCGCTTATTCTTGCCGCTACTCCCTTTTTAGTGTTTTTATGTCCGCAGCTTGAGCAAACTGCTTCATCAGCTCTTAAAGGATTGTGGCATTTTAAGCAAACTGTTTCATGGTATTTCCCTAACAACGGGTCCATTCCATAATTTGCTGCTATTCTTCGTCCATCCACTCCCTTCAATGCTTTTTCGAGTTCATTAAAGGAAGCTTCCTCGACCTCTAATATTTGGTATTCTCGAGCAATTTTCGCCAGTGAATGAGCGTCTGAGTTGGTGATAAAAGTATATTCGTGAAGCTCCTTGATATTATCTGCCATCATTGTATTAGAGCTTAAGCCGAGCTCCACTGCATCAATAAGCGCCGGGTCAAAAACTTCTGAAAGCGAAGCTTTAACGCCGCTTCCGTACAGACTCTTAAATGGTGTAAAAATATGTGCCGGAATAAACAGTCCGCCAAGACCCTTCACTTTGTGCTGCAGCTCGGTACCTTTCACATATATTCGCTGTGAACTTAATTGAATATTTTTCATGTTGTTAGAAAGCCATGAAGAAAATTCCTTCATAGCCTCCAATGTTGGCAGATAGCATAGCACATGGATAGGTCCTTTACACGTTTCATCATATATTTCAAGCTCAGAACCTGGAATAATCGTTATTCCATCCATCTCCAGTCCACCACTTTTCTTTTGGACCATTCTGCCTTCGGCTATGTATTTATCCATTTCCATCAAAACTTCTGGAGAATGGCAATCAATAATTCCAATCATATTAAGTCCCTTTTGAAAACTGGCATATTCGATAATGTTCAAAAGTGTCAGGGTTCGGGAGCCTGTAATTTTCACAGCCTTGCCGCTTGCTGTTCTACCGATATGGATATGTAAATCTGTAAATATGCGAATCATCATATCACCTTATTTTCCTAGGAGCTGCCAGTACTGAACTGCATACATTGTTTTAGCATCAAAGATTTTTTGGTCTTTAATTAAGCCTTGCGCTTCTTCCAATGTAATTTCCATTAAGTTAACAAATTCATCCTCATCTAGTCCTGCCGCATTTTCTATTTTGTAAAGACCGCTCGCCAAGTATACATGCACTATTTCATCTGCAAAGCCTGGGGATGTATAAAATGAGCTGATAAGCTCCATATCCTTACACCCATAGCCTGTTTCTTCCTCCAATTCTCTTCTTGCACACAGGTCAGGATCCTCCCCTTTTTCCAGCTTGCCTGCAGGTATTTCCACAATTGCTTTTTCGAGGGCTTTTCTATACTGTTCCACCACAACTAGTTTCCCTTCTTCAGTGATTGCAATAACCGCAACCGCTCCAGGATGCTTAATAATCTCCCTTTTTGATGTGCTGCCATTCGGAAGCATAACTTCATCCACCTGCAAAGAAATAATTCTTCCTTTAAATATTTCTTGTGTGCTAATTGTCTTTTCTTCTAAATTTTCCATCTGTCACTCACTCCTGTTCTATATGCAAAACCATTTTTCATATATTTCATTATACTTATTTCCCTTCATAAAAGGGAAGGAAACGGAGGAAGTCCTTGAAGATTTATAAACAGGAAAAGGCAATTATACTGACAGGAAAGGCGTGGCAAGTACGCCATATGCTAAAAACCTACCACAAAGATTATATTTATATTAAGGATTGGATAAAGGGAGAAAAAACGCAGCCGGAAAAAGAAGACAAATTCTAGGACAATTTTTTTGTCTTCTTCACCTTCTTTTCGATAAAATGAAGATGGAACTACTAATAAAGAGAGGTGTCTTATGAAAAAAAACCGCTTAGGTCAATCGGATTTATATGTTTCAGCTCTTGGACTCGGCTGTATGAGTCTGGGGACAGACGAAAGAACAGCCTTTCCAATTCTTGAAGCAGCAGTGGAAGCAGGCGTCAATTATTTTGATACAGCCGACTTATATGATTTCGGAAAAAACGAACAAATTTTGGGTAAATACTTTAAGCAAAACCGCGAGGATGTTATCATTGCCTCAAAAGCTGGAAACAGGTGGAAAGAAAACAAAGAGAGCTGGACATGGGATGCCAGCAAGACTTATATAAAAGAAGCTGCCAAACAAAGCTTGAAGCGTCTTAATACGGATTATATTGACTTGTACCAGCTTCATGGAGGAACACTGGATGATCCGATTGATGAAACGATTGAAGCATTTGAAGAATTAAAAGCGGAAGGCTATATCCGTTATTACGGTATTTCCTCTATCCGGCCAAATGTAATCAGAGAATATGTAAATCGATCAAATATCGTCTCCGTTATGATGCAGCACAGTATATTGGACAGGCGTCCTGAAGAGGAAGCACTGCCTCTACTTCAGGATAAGGGGATCAGTGTTGTCACACGCGGTCCAGTAGCAAAAGGCTTACTGAGCGACAATTTCCTAAATAAACTGACAGCAAAAGGCTATTTGGACTACAGTGAAGCAGAACTTCGTTCAACATTAGAAAGTTTAAAAGCACGCTTTGAAGGCAAACGTTCTCTGTTGGAAGCTGCTATCCAATACAATCTTTCCAGTCCAGCTGTTGTTTCTGTAATTGCTGGAGCAAGCAGTGCGGAACAATTGAAGGAAAACGCCACAGCTGTCAACAGCAGCGCCTTAACTTTAGAGGAGCAACAAATCATTCAGGCTGCATCAAAGGCCTCCATCTATAAGGAGCATAGATAAAATAAATAAAAAAGCAGGAATTAAAAACCCTGCTTTTTTATTTATATTCTTTCCAATTCATTGATGTCTCGTTTAACAGTTCTTCAAAGCTTTTGTTTTTCTCGCGCTGCCTTCGCTCTTCTTGTTTTCTTTCTTCTTCTGCTTTTAGTTTTTCTTCCTCTTCGGCCTTTAATTCTTGCTTCTTGTCCTTCAATTGTTTGGCAAGCTGTTCATTAAGTAAGTCTCCAAGTGTTACGGGCTTATCTGAATTTTCCTTTTTAACAGGTCTGTTTCGTTTCTTCATAGCAATCCCCCCTTTAAATTATTCGGCAATTTTTATTGTTTCATCAAGACTTACCTTAACATTGCCTTTAATCGCTCTTGTAATCATGCACGATGCCTCCGCTTTTTCAGCGAGCCTTTTTGCAAGCTCCACCTCTTTGCTGGTTGAACCAGCTGGAAGAATAATGGTTGGGCGATGAATGATTTCTTTATATGTAAAAACGCCGTTTGTCACATCTACAATGGCTTCAGATTCCAATGTCAAGCTGTTTTTAGCCAATTTGCTTCTCTCCATCATCGCTGCCAACGTAATGATGAAACAAGTTGCTGCTGCACCGAGAAGCATTTCATCAGGATTTGTTCCAACACCTGGACCATCCATTTCCTTCGGGATCGAAATTTTCGTCTTTAAATTTCCGCTTTCAATTGTACCAATATCATTACGGAGTCCTGGCCAGTTTGCCTGCAAATGAAAATGATGTTCTGCCATTACTAATCAACCTTTCTGTTAAAACCTGATGAGAATATCATACCATATTTTTGGAGCGTTTGTTCGTTAAAACGCTTATACATATAGTCATTAAATGCTTCCAGTCCCTACAAGTGTTTGCATCCCCTTATGCCCTTTTCATTTCCTATCTGCAAAAAAATTGTATCGATTTCCCTTTTTTTGTGTATTTATAATAATATAACAGCTAGTCTATCATGATTAATCTTCAAGGATGAAAAGGGTTTAAAAAATATATTTTTGTCCGCTTTGTTTCCATAGTAAATAATGGTAAACTCATATTAGTTTTTTGAAATGAAATATTTTGTTCGGAGGAATGAATGTGAAAAAATTTTTTCGTTATTTTTTTTCATTCTTAATTTTTATCTCATCTATCGGAGTATATTGCACAAACCGATTGATGTATATGAAGAAAAAAGAGGACGAATTTATCTACAACAGGGAAAAAACAGCAGGAAGGCTTAAGCCAGAAATTCTGGAAACACTGGAAAAACGGGAAGTAAACATTCTTTCTCCATATGGATATATGTTGAAAGCTATCGTAGCAGAGCCGTTTCCTGATAAACGTTATATTATCATTGCCCACGGAGTTACAGAAAGTAAAACGAACTCCATTAAATATATGAACTTGTTTCTTGAAAGAGGGTTTAATGTCGTCATTTACGATCATCGCAGACATGGAGAGTCTGGCGGAAAAACGACGAGCTTTGGTCATTACGAGAAATTCGATTTAAAAGCTGTTGTTGATTGGTTAAAAGCTGAAAAAGGGCAAGACATTCTTTTAGGTATTCACGGGGAATCAATGGGAGCCGCCACGATGATTCTGTATGCCGGGATGGTGGAGGACGCGGCTGATTTTTATATTGCTGATTGTCCTTTCTCAGATTTCGCGGAACAATTAGACCATCTTGTCAAAGCAGAAATGAAGGTGCCTGGAAAACTTTTTTTGCCAATTGCCGACGTGTTTCTGCGGGCAAGACAAAAATATTCCATTCGCCAAGTGTCACCTATTGCAGTTATTGATAAAATTGCTAAGCCTATGCTTTTTATCCACAGCGAAAAAGACTCCTTTATTTTGCCACATATGACACAGGAGCTATTTGAAAAGAAAAAGGGGCCAAAAAAGCTTTTTCTAGCATTAAATGGGTTTCATGCACAAAGCTATAATGAAAATAAAGAGGAATATGAAAAAGTAATTGATGATTTCTTACAGGAATATGTCATTCAGTGATATTAAACCTATTCTATTAATGCGAAGGTTGTGAACCTTACATGAAAGTTCTATCCATGATTCAGCCTTGGGCAAGTTTATTTGTGCTGGGTGAAAGTAAATTTGAGACAAGATCGTGGAAAACGAATTACCGTGGTCCCCTTGCCATTCATACAAGCAAAAAAATCGACAAAAATGCATGCAGCCATCCGAATATTCAAAAACTGTTAGAATCCTGCGGTCAAGCTCCAAATAATTTGCCAACAGGTATGATAATTGGTGTCTGCACATTAATAGATTGCTTACGAGTGATAGAAAACAGCGAGACAGAAGCATATTTAGCTGATGGACGGCTTGTTTCCGGAAATGATTTTTTCCTGGGGGACTATACTGTCGGCAATTACGCTTGGGAAGTGAGCGCTATGAAACAGCTGAATGTATGTATCCCTGCCAAAGGACAGCTTGGATTATGGGAATATAACGGAGAAAGTATTATTTAAGCAAAAAAAAACCATGCAAAGAATCCTCTTTGCATGGCTAATTGTTTTATTTCCAATGTTCGTTAATATATTCGTCTCTTCCAGACTTTTCTCTGTCTTCTTTATAATGCTGTTTATTTTTCTTATGATAATCTTGATGATAGTCCTCAGCAGGGTAAAAGGTTGCTGCAGGCTCTATTTCTGTCACAATCGGCTTCTTAAAACGCCCGCTGTTTGCAATTGCCTTTTTAGAGTCTTCCGCCAACTGTTTTTGCTTTTCATTATGAAAGTAAATAGCCGTCCGGTATTGAGAACCTCTATCTTGGAATTGTCCTCCGCTGTCTGTTGGATCTATTTGCTGCCAATAAAGCTCAAGTAACCGCTCATACGGAAAAACTTCTGGATCAAACGTAATTTGCACTACTTCTGCATGTCCAGTACTTCCTGTTTTCACTTGTTCATATGTAGGATTTTCAACATGTCCTCCTGAATATCCTGACACGATGCCTCCAATACCCGGAAGCTCTTCAAAAGGCGTTACCATACACCAAAAGCATCCGCCTGCAAATGTAGCTTTTTCCATCTTCATCCCTCTTTCTGACCACGAACTTCCTTTATGGAAGCTTTCAATCGTTTCCCTAATAGATTGAAACTAGTATATAATAATTTCTAGTAGGATACTACCATTTAACTCTAAAAAAAGGACTGGCACAATCATTGGATAAACAGCCCCTATTAAAAATACACTTGAGCAACAAAACTAGACAAGCGTAAGTATGTGGATTCAACAGGATGTTTTAAGCAATGTTTGAAAAAATCACTGCCTATAAAACAGAACATCCTGATTATAGCCTGCATGAATCAAGTCATGACACAGTATACAGCTATATTATCGACTCGCCCATTATTTCTTGTCCAGCATCCCGCCCATGATCCGGTCAGCAATACGGGGAAATAGATTATATAGAATGCTGCCTGCATTCATCCATTTCGGCAAATTCAGCTCCCTCTTCGGTTTTAATAGAAGAGCTGTGATCTTGTCTGCAACGTAATCTGTAGAAAGCATAAATTTCTCGACATTTTTAACATAGTTTCCAGACTTATCAGCTACCTCAAAAAAATTCGTGTCAATTGGTCCTGGATTGACAGCTGATACGTTAATGCTTGTTTTAGCAACCTCCATACGCAAGCTGTTAGTTAAGCCTAACACTGCATGCTTTGTTGCCGAGTAGCCGCTTGATTTCGCCGTCGCAAGTTTGCCTGCTTGTGAAGCAATATTAATAATATGACCTTTATTTTCACTCAACATGGACGGCAAAACTTCCTTCGTACAAGCAATCAATCCCATTACATTGACAGCAAACATTCTTTCCATATCCGCTATGCTTGTTTCATGAAGATATTCGAAAATACCGAACCCCGCATTGTTCACTAAAATATCAACAAAGCCAACCTGTGCATAAATGTCAGCAAACACCTCGTGTACTTTATCCAAATCGCTTACATCCAATGCAAAATACAATGGATTTACTCCTGTTTCACTTTGGATTTTGGCCGCAATCTTTTGGAGCTTATCTTCAGTCCGCGCAATTAGGATTGGCCTTGCACCAAGTGTTGCTGCATTAGCCGCAAGCCTTGCGCCAATTCCAGACGACGCACCTGTTATAACAATATTTTTACCTTGTAAGCTATTCATCCTTTTCACCTCTTTTATTACCAGATTATTGTTGATTATGACTCACTTGTTTCGATGCCTGAATATTGTATTCTTTAAAGTCCTCAGCTGCGGAGGAGGCTGGAAAGATTTTTTTTGCCTCTTCAAGGAGACTGTCAGCTGAATCATATCTTGCACTTATATGAGTAATAATTAAAAAATTTGCTCCTGCAGCCTTTGCATTTGCAGCTGCTTGTGCTGTTGTCGAATGATAGTATTCTTGCGCTATTTCCGCTTCACTTTCTGCGAATGTTGCTTCATGCACTAGTACGTCAGCTTTACTTGCAAGCTCTACTGCGGCTTGACAGCTTCTTGTATCACCTAAAATTGTAATTATTCTTCCTTTTATGCTAGGACCGACAAAGTCCTTACCATTAATCACTGTTCCATTTTCAAGGGTAACTTGGCGTCCTGCTTTTATTTCTTTAAATATCGGTCCGGGTGTTACTCCAATTTCTGCAAGTTTTTCTGTTTGAAGTACTCCAGGCTTGTCTTTTTCGACAACTCGATACCCAAAGCTCTGTACCCCATGCTCTAACATTTTCGCTTCCACATAAAATTTATCTTCATCTAAAATAATGCCATCTTCTATTTCTACTACATTTAAATCATATTTCAAGTATGTTTGACTAACCTTCAGGCTTACTGCAATATAATCGGCAATCCCTTTTGGGCCATAAACTGTAAGAGGCGTTTCTCCTCCTTGGAAGGACCTGCTTGCTAAAAAGCCTGGTAAACCATATAAATGGTCGCCGTGAAGATGGGTAATAAACACCTTATCTACTCTTCTTGGCTTTATGTTCGTATGTAAAATTTGATGCTGTGTCGCTTCCCCACAGTCAAACAGCCAAATGCTGCCTATTTCCTCGAGCAGTTTCAACGCAATGCTCGTCACATTTCTTGCTTTAGCTGGAATGCCAGCTCCTGTGCCCAAAAATGTAAGCTGCATATTCAAGTCACTTCTTTCTCTTATTCTCTTATTACCTGTTTATTTCATTAATAAAGATACATATACCTATTGGACAAATTGCACAAAAAAATCGATACTAATAGCAGTATACGGCAAAAAATGCTCTAAACCAAATATATTAAAACTTTTTCCTAGTAAGTTTCCCTATTATCATGTAATATCTAAAAAGACAACATATTTTTCAGATATGAATATTAGGCTGCTTTCTTATTGAAAATTTTCAAATATTCAAACATAATATTTGCTAAATTAACTTTAGTCAGATAAAATTCTATATCTGTACAGATGCTTAGCCTGTAAAGATTTGTGATTGCAGGCTTGACAACATCATTGGGGATACAAAGTTTTGAATTTCATACATATATATAGAAAAGAGGTCCATGTACGTGAATCAAAATCAACATTCTACTGCGTTAATCATGATTTTTGGGGCAACTGGAGATTTAGCAAACAGAAAGCTGTTTCCTTCCCTTTATCGTCTATATCAAAAAGGCAAACTTTCTCGTTTTGCTGTAGTCGGGGTTGGAAGAAGAACTTTAACGGATGAGCAGTTTAAACAAAATGTACAAAACTCCGTGGCTGAAGCAATCGATGGCAGCAAGGATTTAGAAGCGTTTGCTTCCCACTTCTGCTACCATTCACATGATGTAGCTGATTCTAGTTCCTATGCTGCTTTAAAAAACATTGCGGACGACTTGGATAATAAATATAATTTGGGCGGAAACAGAGTGTTCTATTTAGCGATGGCACCTGAATTCTTCGGTCCAATTGCGATACATCTTAAAGAGGATGGTCTGACAGATGTTTCTGGCTTCAAGCGCCTGATCATCGAGAAACCGTTTGGCCACGATTTAGAATCAGCAAAAGAACTGAATCAACAAATTCGAACTGCTTTTGCAGAAAATGAAGTATATCGCATTGACCACTATCTTGGCAAAGCAATGGTTCAAAATATTGAAACAATTCGTTTTTCAAATGCTATTTTTGAAAACCTTTGGAATAACCGCTATATCAGCAATATTCAAGTCACTTCAAGTGAAGTGTTAGGTGTAGAAGAACGAGGAAGATATTACGAAACAAGCGGTGCCCTCCGCGATATGGTACAAAATCATATGCTGCAAATGGTTGCCTTGCTTGCAATGGAGCCGCCGATCCGTTTGACACCAGACGAAATCCGCTCTGAAAAAGTTAAAGTATTCCGTGCGATGAGACCTATTGAAGGGGACGCTGTAAAGGATTACTTCGTCAGAGGTCAATATGGAAAAGGTATCGTAGAGGATCAGGAAGTTCCAAGCTACAGAGAAGAGCAAATGGTAAATCCCGAGTCTCAAACGGAAACATTCGTGGCTGGAAAAGTCATGATCGACAACTTCCGCTGGGCTGGTGTGCCATTTTATATCCGCACTGGAAAACGCCTGGAGTCGAAATCAACAAAAATTGTTGTTCAATTTAAAGACATCCCGATGAATCTTTACGACAGACCAGATCAAGCGTTAACGCCGAATTTGCTCGTTATCCATATCCAGCCGGAAGAAGGTATTACATTGCATTTAAATGCGAAAAAAGCCGGCCAGAACATGGAAGCTACACCAATCAAGCTAAGCTATGCAAACACTGGCATTGCAAGCATTAATACACCGGAAGCGTATGAAAAGCTGATTGATGACAGTATTCATGGTGATGCAACAAACTTTACTCACTGGGATGAAGTGGCACTGTCTTGGAGTTATGTGGATAAAATTTCACAAGCATGGGCAACAACTCCAGCAGAAAATTTCCCGAACTATGCTGCTGGCAGCATGGGCCCGAAAGAAGCAGATGAGCTCCTTGAAAAAGATGGGTTCTTCTGGTGGCCTGTAAGCCAGTTTGAAGTGGATGTTTGCTGATTATAATAGTAAAACATGATTAAAAACGTGAAATCCTCGATTTCACGTTTTTATGTACTTATAAAATAAATGATTGGAGTTTCGAAGTCTGATGGGAAAAATAAAACTATTATTGCAGATTTTGCTCGTGTTTCTTCTATACAATTTAATAATTTTATATATTGGTTGGAATATTTTCACATGGCTTGAAGTATTGCTGCCGAATGTTTATGTCCCTATTTTGACAGCTGTACTGCTCATTGTAGCTTATTCGTATTTTGCCGGTCATCTCGTACGGTCCATTCCCTTATTTCGGATTGTCGGATCCTATTGGCTCGGTTTTTTGCAATATGCCGTGCTTATTTTGCCGTTAGCTGATTTGGCAGCATTCATTATTTCAAGATTTACAGATGCCGATAAAACGGTTGCTGTTATTGGTGCTGTAACCTTTATTGCCTTTGCTTTTATCCTTGCCGCTGGTAGTTATAATGCCTATTCCCCTGTCATCAAACGCTATCAGCTTGACCTTCCTAAAGGAAAAGCAACACAAAGCAAGCTGAGAATAGCAATGGCATCTGATATGCATTTCGGAACACTATCTGGCAATGCCCACTTAAATCGTCTTGTTGAGCAAATAAATGGTCTAACGCCAGATATCATTCTTTTTCCAGGAGATATTATCGACGATGATCCAAATCCCTTTCTTCGCAAAAAAATGGGAGATAGAATGATGGAATTGACTGCTCCTTTAGGAATTTACGGCGTGTTGGGAAACCATGAGTATTATGGTAAAAAAATTCCTGAGTTTTTGGAAGAAATGAATCGTGTCGGTGTAAAGATTTTGATGGATGAGACATTAGTAATAGATGATCGCTTCGTCCTTGTTGGCAGAAAAGATAAGACTGATAGTGGCCGTTTGTCTATAAAGGAACTGGCGATGGAAAAGTCTGCAGACCTTCCTGTTATTATGATGGATCACCAGCCAGCAGAATTAGTGGAGGCGATGGAACAAGGAATTGATTTATCACTGTCCGGCCACACACATAGAGGCCAAATGGCACCGAACCATTTAATTACAAGAAAGGTATTTGAATTAGATTGGGGCTATAAACAAAAACAGCAGCTCCATGCAATTGTCTCATCTGGCTTTGGCTTTTGGGGACCTCCTATACGCATGGGTAGCCGCTCGGAAATTGTATGTATTGACATCGAGTTTATTTAAACAAAAAACACCCTTATGAAGTGACCCAATCGTTAGACTATGTCTAACAATTGGGGATAACTTCACCTAAGGGTGTTTTTTCTGTAGAGATTATTTCATCCAGTTAGTGTGGAATACGCCTTCTTTATCAGTGCGTTGGTAAGTGTGTGCACCAAAATAGTCACGTTGTGCTTGTAAAAGGTTAGCTGGAAGCGTTTCTGTACGGTAGCTGTCGAAATATGCTAGTGCAGCAGCAAAGCTAGGTACAGGAATACCGTTCAATACAGCACCTGAGATTACTTCGCGAAGTGCAGCTTGGTATTGCTCTGCGATATCACTGAAGTATGGATCAAGCAACAAGTTCTTCAATTCTGGGTCACGGTCATAAGCATCTTTGATTTTTTGCAGGAATTGCGCACGGATAATGCAGCCTCCGCGGAAAATCATTGCGATCTCACCGTAGTTTAGATCCCAGTTATACTCTTCAGAAGCAGATCTCATTTGCGCGAAACCTTGCGCATAAGAAACAATCTTGCTCAAGTATAGTGCCTTGCGGACAGATTCAATGTAAGCAGCTTTATCGCCTGTGAACGGCTTGATTTCTGGTCCAGTCAATACTTTGCTTGCTTTAATGCGCTCTTCTTTCATTGCAGAGATAAAACGTGCAAATACTGATTCAGTGATCATTGGAAGTGGAACACCTAAGTCAAGCGCACTTTGGCTTGTCCATTTTCCAGTTCCTTTTTGGCCAGCAGTATCTAGAATCAAGTCTACAAGCGGCTTGCCTGTTTCTTCGTCCACTTTTGTGAAGATATCTGCAGTAATTTCGATCAAGTAGCTGTCTAGCTCGCCTTTATTCCAGTCAGCAAACACTTCATGCAATTCTTTGGCATCAAGGCCAAGAACATGCTTCATAATGAAGTAAGCTTCACAGATTAATTGCATGTCGCCATACTCGATTCCGTTATGAACCATTTTTACATAGTGGCCAGCACCATCTGGGCCGATATATGTTGTACATGGCTCATCGTTAACTTTAGCGGAAATATCTTTGAAGATAGGAGCTACAAGCTCATAAGCTTCTTTTTGTCCACCAGGCATGATTGAAGGTCCTTTAAGTGCTCCCTCTTCTCCGCCGGATACGCCTGTTCCGATAAAGTGGATGCCAAGCTCGCTCAATTCCTTGTTGCGGCGTTGTGTATCTACGAAGAAAGTGTTTCCTCCGTCAATTACGATATCGCCTTTATCTAGCAATGGCTTTAATTGTTCGATTGTAGCATCTGTTGCCGGACCTGCTTTAACCATAAGCATGATTTTGCGAGGCACTTCTAATGATTGAACAAACTCTTCCATTGTGTATGTGCCGACAATGTTTTTACCTTCTGTTTCCTGCAGCATTTCTTCCGTTTTTTCTTTTGAACGGTTGAAAACTGAAACAGTGTAGCCCCTGCTTTCGATGTTCATCGCAAGGTTTTTACCCATGACTGCTAAACCAATAACCCCAAATTGCTGTTTTGTCATCTTTTAACGTCCCTTCTAATCTATGTATCCTTAGCTTTATAGTAGAATTCACTTTACTTTAGCAAGATTCTGCTATATATACAACTATTCTAGCTCATTCCAAACAAACTTTCATCGAAATTCCGAAAAAAATTTTCTTAAATCGTAAATTACTTATAAAACTACTTTCCTTGGAGGAAATCTTTGTTAAAACTAGTTTGTGTTCCGACATTTTCGTCTGACTTGGAGACTGCATTTTCTGAGGCTGGTTCAATAATTCCAGTACCGTACTTTTCCTTTAACTGTTCAATCGTTTTCCATAAAGGCTCTTTTTCCGCTTCTTTTTCAAATGAAAACAGATCGAGTTGTTTTGCGACATGATTGTTCTCCACTAAGTCTGTTGCAGTTATGCCTAAGAGTCTAATTGGATTGCCGTCCCACCCCTGCAGAAACAGCTCCTTTGCTAATGGGATTAAATCACTTTCAGCTTTAACAGGGTTATTAAGCTTCTTGCTTTTAGAGAAGTTCTTCCTGTTTCCATACCGAATCGTAATGCTTAAGCCCTTTGCATGGACTTTCTTCCGCTTCATTCGAGTTGCTACCTTATGAGCCAATTCTGCAATAGTTCCAAAAAGTTCCTGCTGGTTTGTTGTATCCTTCGGCAATGTTGTGGAATTGCCAATGCTCTTAAACTCTTTTGCCGCCTCGGGGTCAACTTGTCTGTTATCAATACCATTCGCTCTGTCCTTTAAGCGGAGTCCGTTTATGCCGAGCAATCCCTTAAGCTGTATGGAATCAGCATTAGCTAAATCCTTTATTGTCGTAATGTCATGCTTCCTTAGCTTCTCTCCTGTTTTTGCTCCAATTCCATGCATCTCCTCCACTTCAAGAGGCCACAATACAGAAGGAACATCCCTTTTTCTTAGTACTGTAATACCCATCGGCTTCTTGAAGTCGGAAGCGGTTTTCGCAAGAAATTTATTTGGAGCAATGCCAATACTGCACGGCAGATCAAGGCGGTCATGTATCCTCTTTTGTATCGTCTCTGCGATTTCAAGGGGACTTCCAAAGTCATAGCTTTCTGTAATATCAAGGTAGCCTTCATCAATGGAAACAGGCTCTACTAGTTCAGTGAATTCTCGCAATATGTCGAACATAGCGGCAGAAGCTGTACGATACCTGTCAAACTGGGGCTTCATGATGATTAGCTCCGGGCAGAGCTTTTTCGCTTCCCAAAGAGGCATTGTAGTCTTTACGCCAAACTTTCGGGCCTCATAGCTGCATGTGATAATAATCCCTTTTCGTTCCTCGACATTACCTGCAACAGCAAGCGGTTTCCCTTTTAAAGAAGGCTCGTATGCCATTTCTACTGATGCATAAAAACTATTCATGTCGACATGCAGAATTACTCTGCCCTTTTTCGGATAGAATTCCTTCATCAACACCACCCCATCCTATCTTTGACTATGCAGGCTGTCTATTCATATAATCTTTAATTTCCTTAATTCCCTCGAGCGAGTCGATTAGAACTTTCGGCTCAATCATCATAACCAGGCGATTGTCTTCAAGATTTAAGACTCCTGTGAAATAGCTTGTCTTTTTGTACGCTGACAAACCAGCCTGCTTAATCATCTCGTCTTTTACGTCTATTATTTCCTTCGCAGCATGAACTAAGACAGCAAATGACAGTTCTTCTGTCCTGATAACAATCAGTCTGTTGTGCTCATTAGACGCAATAGACTTGCTGTACAATACGTTTTGCAGATCAATGACTGGAATAAGCTCATCCCGAACCTTTGTGATACCGAGTACATAAGAAGGCAGCTGTGCTATATTCGTTATATTTTCCTCTTTTTCGATTGATATAACGTGCTTAATAGAAATAGAGTATTCTCCTGCACCCACTTGAAATATCACTGCTTTATCTATATCCTGGTTCATCCATACTTCTCTCGCTTTCTTTATTAATTTTTATGTAAATGTATATTTTTAGAAAAGGACTGTAGTATTATTATACTATTTTTCTTCTACTTCCTCTACCAAAACGACTAAATTGAACATTTATACAAAGCTTAAAGAACATTATGTCAAGATACCTCTTCTGTTATATCTAAATAATAAAAGCTTTCCTCTAATTAGAGGAAAGCTTTTATATATTTATTTTACTGCGGCAACTTCCTCGATTATTGCAACGACCATCTCTGCCAATTTATTTAATTCTTCAATTGGCATTTTTTCATTTGTCGTATGTATCTCCTCATATCCGACAGCAAGGTTTACTGTAGGAATCCCAAATCCACAAATAACATTCGCATCGCTGCCGCCGCCGCTTTGCTGCAATTCACAGCTTCTGCCGATCTTCGCTGCAGCTTTGCGTGCAACTTCAACTACATGGTCTCCTGCACCAAATTTGAAGCCCGGGTACATTACATCCACATCAAC
>Ga0209463_1000098_pt1 | contig 78604 bp, 104 predicted proteins | sample AgamicMgSfrz_FD_187169 | JGI IMG/M metagenome (GOLD analysis project Ga0209463, IMG submission 187169) | Agave microbial communities from Guanajuato, Mexico - Mg.Sf.rz (SPAdes) (version 2) | ecosystem: Host-associated > Plants > Phyllosphere > Phylloplane/Leaf | place: Guanajuato, Mexico... | reverse complement strand
ACTTATTTGTGCGTTTCACATATCTCACATCCTGGAACATCATTTTCTCCAATTTGTTTTCGATATCAATGATTGTTTTTTCACTCACGACAGTCTCCTCCTTAAAATTCAAATCGCTTATTTTTCCTAAACTAATCTTTTAAAATCTTTCTCATAATAGAATCTTTTACAAGCTCACCACTTACGTCCCATATTCTTTCACGTTCAGCAAATATAGCAGCCTTAATCCAATAAAGTATTTCGTCTGTAGGTTTAGTTACTGAATGAAGAACCACATCATCAAATGTAATCCAGTATTCTATTTCACCAGTTTTATAATTAATTTCTTTGACTTTTGCTTCTGTATATATAGTTGCCACTAAGCTATCCCTCCCCTAAAAACAGCTACCTCGCTCCCCACGTAGGGGAACGTGGCAGCTGATTGTATTATTTAATTGGAATCATTTACTGAATAAAGATTACCTAACGATTAGCGGCTTCTCGCAGGCATTTGAACTTCCCTTTTTTTTTCTTGCTGTCCAACAGCCATAGGTCTTTCATTCCTTTCACTTCTGCACATCCTGTCATATTTGATGAGTAAATCATCTGTTATTTTTTCCGGGATGTAACCTAACCGCTTTTTAAGAATGTTTTCAACAACAAAGGCTTTTCTTGTCATCACTTCATACTCCTGACCACACTCTTTGGCAGCTTCACCAAACCTACCAGGATCAATTCTAGCGCCTCGATTCAATGTAGCCATGTTTTGATACAAACTTCCTCGCTCTTCTCGCATAAGACGAAGAACTTCGAGTAACGATTTGGTATGCATCTCCATAAGTTGAGGTGTTTTCAAATGAATATGCTGATGTGTAACTGGAGCCATTTCGTCATTCAGACGTTTACCATCAACAGCAGGCTCAACATCCATATCACAAAAACCACAAAAAGCTGTCGTTGATCCAACGCCGGGACCTTCACCTAAAACTGACCCACACATACTGCATGTAATAGAACTCATAACTAACGCCCTTTCTAAGCGTTCCATATTTTATAAATCTATATACAACATAGTAGATTAAAATTAATCTAAAAAAATGAACAGTCCTCGAATATCTTCTACAATACCCTCCATTTTATAAGGATCTAGTAATGCTATTCCTAAGCACTCTCTCCATTTTCCTTTATCAGGCATTTGATTAACCTTATTAAAAATGAAATCAGATTTATTAAGGATTTGTTCAATATCTGTTTTACTTAAGCTGACAACTTTAATATCTGCTGGACCATCACCATGCTCACTCAGCAGCACATCAAACCGTTCCTTATTTACTTTCTTCAATGTATCTTGAAAAATTTTTATATTTTCTTCAGAATTTATACTTATAGATGTGAGCTTAATAGGGCCTTCACATAATAAACAATAGTCATAAACTTCCCAATGCACATCGCAACGACTACACATTTCTACTTCCCTTGTTTTAATCATTAGCTGTCTCCTTATAGAACTTTCGAAAAAACGATAAAAGGAGTACCTTGCCAGTATTGCTTAACTATCTCTTGCACTTTAATTTTTCCATGTTCCATATTCTCTTCCGTTTTATATACTTTATAATCATTTGATACTTCTTCAGCTTCATAATCTTCAAATGCATTCTTTGCACTCAATCCTGTATGAGCTAGATACCATTCTTTAGCATCTTCTAGTGTATATGCAGCAACAGCATCAGAATCATTTAATTGAAAGACTTTTACATCTTTAGCACGTTCTTTATATTCAGCTCTTACTAGATAATCACGACCTAAATGTAGCGCTTCATCTTTTGTTGGAGCTTCAATCATATTTAACGGATAACTGTGGTTGTAAATAGCATACCATTCCTTAGTGTGCTTCGTTTCAACCATTGGATAAAAGAAACTACGAAACTCCTTAGTTACTGAATTAACACAAACCGTCATATGTTCCGCTTTCACTTTACCTGAGAATTCGCCTACTTTAGCCAATACATCCATCCCCTTTTAAATTAATATACTTCAAGCGGCACTAATTTTGTTCTTAAATCATTAGCAGTTTTCAATAAAGCATGACCTGCAACTTCTAATAATTGAACTGCAAGATCCTTTGCTTGTTCTAATAAAATACTCTTGATTCGTTTTAACAACTTTACCAACCCCTTCAACTTGTTGACTTTAGTATAACGGAGTTGGTATATTTTAGTCAATACTTTTTATATACTTTTATAAATTTATATTTATAAAAGTATCAAAGTATATACTTATATAATTACATAAAGTTAATACGACGTGCATCGAATCCAGCAGCACGAAGTTCACGAGCAATATAACCTGCACCTAATGCCATACCAATATAGCCCATTCCTTGTAATGGTCCATCAAATTCTAGGTTATTAGACAGTACAGCCATACCTGCTTGTAATGCAACCATTGCTCCAACTTTAACCCAGAGAGCTGTTTCCTTACTCTTGAATACACCTTTTGTTTTAGTCCACATTCCTTTAAAGCTAAAACGCTTGGAACCACTGAAATGTCTTGATTTAGGCGCTTCTTTTTCTTTCATCTTTCCACCGTAAATCATATCTAATAAACCACCTACTACAGCTGATACAAACTTGTTTCGTCCTTTCTGTGCTTCTTCTCTCCCTTTACGATTAAACTCTGTTTTGTCACTGCTGTAACTAGTTGTTTCAGAAGTAGATGAAGTAGCACGATAATTGTCTGAAGAAGACTTTGTGCTATTTCCAAAGATAGAAGAACTTCTCGTTGTACTTTTACCAAAAATGCTATCGGTATCGAAATTATCGAATGTTATTTTAGCATCAAATTCTTCTTCAATTTTTCTTTCTTGTTCAATAATGGCTTCTCGTTCTTTCATTGTTAAAGCTCCAGCTGTACTTGACCGTTCTCGTCTTGCTTTCATCAGAGCGGAAATCTTAGCTTTCTCACGCTCAAATTCTTTAGCTAAATACGGATCATCTTTATTGGTGAAGTCTTGATTACTATCAATCTCTTCTACACCCATTTCTTTATTAATTTCTCTAATCTTTTCTTGATACTCTGGATTCTCTTTTTGTGCTTTTAATTCTTCTCTATAAACATCTGTACACATTTGCGAGATTTGCTCTAGCGGATCGTTATCTAAATCTAAATTCATTTCATCTGTAATACCAAGAAAGTCCATCATAGCAACTGCTTCTTCCTTCTCCTTTTCCTTACGTACTTCTTCTGGACTCATACTTGTTGCATCAATATCACTTACTTCTTTTAAAAAACGTTTCTGTAACTCCTCTTCATTCACTTCTTCCATACGTGCTAATTGATTAAATTCTTGTACTTCTGGACGTTGTTGATCAATAATTCTAGTCATTACGATTCTCCCCTTTTATTATATTCCTTTTAATATTGTGTGAGCTTGCTGTCTACCATACACATCAAAACCTAAACCAACGACACTAACAACAACCGCTGCTGCAGGTCCTATCCACCCACCGCAGTTAGCTAGCTTCCGTTTCACAACCCAACTAATCGTACCGACAATTAATGAGGCACAAGCTTTAAACATGCCTTTTCTGAATCCTTTGTTTTTCAACTTATCAATAATACCTTTTTGTTGCTTTGCTTCTTCACTTGCTACTTTCTTTTCTAACGCCTCTGCATACGCTTCCTCTAGCTCTTCTTTTGACTTTTTATAGTCAATCGTTGCTTGTACATTCAAATCCGCAAACGCGTCAAGAGCAAGCTTATATTCCTTCTGAGGGAGTTTTACAATATCATCAATTACTTTACCTTGATATAAGACAGTTACATTGGAGCAAAGATAAAAAGAACTTTCAAATAGCTCATGAAAGTGATTCATTTGTGACTCTGTAAAGAAACATGTGAGTTGATCCGTCTTATCAGCGAATGCTTTTCTGATACGATCATCTGACTTTTGGGTTAGAATCTCATTATTAAAGATTCTCTCGGCATTCAAACCAGTTGCATTGAAATGATTCTCGTTATACGACGTAAATACTTCAACACCTACAAGTAGCTCCATATCTTCCGGTTCCCCTATAATTCGTTGACTTGCATCAACTTGAACAGTAGAACTATATAAGCCTTCTAAGCGAATGGTTAAGTCAGGTGAAAGATGATAATCCAATCCTCTATAGTTTGCTGGTGATACATATCTCCAAGGTAAGTTAAACGGCTGCATGATAACATAATTTCGAATAATATCCATTTGTGATTCCTCCATTATTTTTTAAATAGTAATTTAATAAACTTCTTTATTGCCATTGGTGCTGCAAAAATAAGCGAAATGTGCAAAAGCATCACCCCCTAAAAAATAAAAAAACTAGAACAGCTATTGCTGTCCTAGTCGTTTTTAATTAGTTTTAATTTTCTTCCTGTATGTTCTGCTCCTCTACTTACTTCACCAATTAAATGGTTTGTGTTGTTTCTTAACTGTTGATTTGTCCATTGATTTGCTGTTGCTAATCCTCCAATTTTCATTAAGTTAAATGCTGTCTTTCCTACTACCATTGCTACTGTTTTAATCATCATTTTTATTACCTGCCTTTTATTATTTTTTTGTTTCCTTCTCCACTTTTCTTATAACACTTTTTAGAGAAAATGGTCATTATAAAAAAGAGGACAGCAATAAGCTTGTCCTCTTTTGTAGATTATATGATTGTTAGTAGATGTTGTTCCTAGAATAACGGTTTTGTTGTTTCCGGCTCTTTATCTTTAAACGCTTCTACATGTTTTGGAACGTAGTCTCTTACGTTTAACGTATAGCGGAAAACCTGTGCATATTTAGCGTTATTCACTTGGCGGAGTAACCCTTCATCTTCAATGGTTACCTTAGTTTGTATACGGTTTTCTTTGTGGTTAAAGTTTTTGCCAAGTGCTACTTTAACAGCAGCTTTTACGTCTTTCATGTCATATACTTTGTCCGTATCCATTTCCTGAGCGAATACTTTAAAATGCATGCTATCCATTTCAAAAATACCTGTTTCTTCATCATACGCAATTTCTTTATCGTAGACATGATCACTTTTAATATATTTGTAGTTTGTAGTGAGTCCAAGTAATTCTAAAGAAACATCTTTAAGGATTGTTTCCATTTTACCTTCAAGTGTTTCCAGCTTAATATCCTGCTTCGAATCCTTAATAGCCGTCTCGTAATAATTCATAAGATGCTTCTCGTAGTCCGCTCCTACCAAACGCGCTATCGTTACTAATGGGCGTAGTAATTGAGTTAATCGAGCGTTGCCTGTATCTATACGCGTGTTTTCTTTGAAGATCTTATCCACTGTTGTAAAGTGATTAAGAACGGAGATAGCGGCCCTCGATGTTAAGGAATAAATTTGTTCTCGCTTTTCTCCTTTATATTCAAACGGATCTTTTAATCTACGTAATTTGCTTTCTGGTGCAGCTACTGCATCAATACGAATACATCGGTCAGCAATTACGTCATCAATCCCTCTAATGTTCGAGATTACCTTGGGTCCAAATGCGGAAAACCCACGTGCATGATTGGTATTAGGATCTGTTCGAAGAACCTCACCATTTTCTGCATATCCAGCTTTCAGAACAGCAGCCAATCCACTTTTATCAGCATCTTTTGAATCTGTTAAATTTTCAAGCTCATCAAGTATAAACGTTCCACCGAAAAAGTCGATACGTCTATATAGAGCTGCTTCACTTGTATTTACGGTGAACGTTGGATTAAACGATAACAACTTTAAAATTAAATCAAGTGTTGATTTACCAGATCCCTTAGTCCCGTTAATTAATAGATAAGGGAATCCACTAGTAAATAGCCTGTAATAATACGTTGCATAAATCCATAAGGACACTACTTTTATTACTTCATCTGTTGCATAGTAAGTGGAACGTATAAACGATTCGATCTCATGAATAATAGACTCCGGTGAAATCTCGTTGTCTGTTAGTTTACCATTTACCCACTTGGTTACATAAGAAGCTTGTAATGAAAGCTCTGTAGCCTTAAATGGCATCTGTTCGACTTCCTCTGGCAACTCATACTTTTTGTTTACCAGCAATAAAGATTGCGCTTCTTTCTTTTTCATGATATCAAGCCTGATGATTTCCTTGTGGTTAGAGATAAGACAGGGTACGCGTTTGGTATCTTCCCCATCTTTCACACGCAGTTCAAAAAATAAAAAAGCATCATTATTCAACGGATACAACGACTGTGATAAATGTATCTCAGGATAAATCTTATCCAAATCAATGTCTTGGTTCTCATAACCAGTCATTTCTTGCAAAATAATAGCTACATCTTTTTCGTTGCTTATTACCTTTTTAATTCGATCAATGTTAAATTCTTTTTCCTGTTTACTAGCATGATAGAGATACCAAGCAATCTGTTTAATAACCTCTTTTTTATACTTCGTCAATTTGAAAATATCGAGTAGTTCATCAAAAGTTCGCTCAGGTTCGTCGTTGATCCAACGCACGTTATGATAGTAATGGTTTATCTCATCACTTAATGCTGTACGTAACCGCATCATTTCCTCATTCATACCAGGCATACTTAAAGCATCTATGTCACCTTGTTTAGCGACTGTTTTAATGCCATGTTTATATTGACTCAACGTACCTACATAAGCATTTTTAGAATATTTAAATGACGTAATCTCATATTTTAAACCGAAATGACGATTGTTTACATTCCAGATATGTCTATTACCTTCACGTGTAATAAGGTGATGTTTAGGCGGAACCACCGTTGCCGAATCAAGCATTTCCTCAAATTGAACCAGCGCATCAGTTTCTGTTTTCAAAAACAAATCAATGTCGTTGCAATCATTTGGAATAGATATATGCTTTAATTTCACTTCCGGCATTTCACGATCTAGCTGTTCACGGTATGTATCCCCTGCATCATCATTATCGAAGGCATCATATACTTCTTCAAATTTTCTGAGAAATTCTGATTTAAACATCCCATCCGGACTATTACCGCCCAGGCAAATAGGTAGGAATTCTTTTCTATAAACAGGAGGCATTTGTTGCAACGCTTCATGTACAGATAGGAGGTCGTTCTCTCCTTCCACCATAATTGCGTACTTCTTGTTTCTCCATCCTTTTGATAAAAATAAAAAAGCACCTAACTTACTACCTTTAGAAAGATTGTCAGGACGCATCTTGTGTTTATTTGTTGCTTCATGTTTCTTCTTTGTCTCCGAATCTAATTGGAGTGTCTGGAATGAACAATCAAAATTATACCCATGTGCTCCTTGACTTCCATAACAGCCTCTGACGAACAGCTTTGCATTGATACGTACCAAATTCCCTCTCTCATCAAAGTAAGGGTATAGAAAATAGCCGTCTGGAAATCCAATCATTTCTCTCATAGCTTCATCTATTTCTTCTTTTGTATATCCTTGTTTTAACAAGTACTCTACTAATTGTTTCTTGCCGCCAGAATACCCTACTCGAAAATCCGCAAGCGTCTTTAAATCATGCTTACGTACATCGATTTGATACTGACCTGGACTGACCTTTTCTCCATTAATTTCTACCTGTACCCTCGTTAAACGTGTATAGTAAAATTTCAGGGCCTCTTTACAAAGTTGTTGAAAACGATCCCACTTTTGCCTTGCTGCCTCTTTCTCAGGAGAGTAACTAGCATAATTATATTTAATGCCTGACCATTCAGCTAAAGCTTTACGGGCTTCAATTTCGTCCCCTTCTAATTGTTCCACTGCGCTAATGAGCGTTCCTTTTGCTTTACAAGAAAAGCAATGAAATCCATTAACGCCTCTCGTCAAAGAAAAACATCCATTATGTCCACAAAAAGGACATGGATCAATCTTCATCCTTTTTCCTGATTTATCAATATCTTTTGCTTTGAGGAATACATACACAAAGTCATCTATATTGCGATGTATATATTCCGTAACATCCTTAAACCAACTCACTAATTTCCCCTGCCTTTCACAAGTAAAAATTGCCTCCTTCAATTAATCTGATTGCGATTTATTTTTACCATCTTTTGTCTAGGTACAGAAATGACCGCTTCAACTTTAGGTGTTGAAGTGTAGCTGTTCAATTTTATTTTATCACGAGATATAGAAAAGAAAACATTTCCTTTTAAATTAAATAGATTCAGAGCGTGAAGGACGGTGTTTGCATTTAAATAAGAATATAACATACCTTTGTTCTCACGATATCCAATTTCTGTACTAGTTTTGAATGATTCGCTAAATAAAACGGTTGCGTTGGCTCTTTCAATCACCGATACTCGAATTTCATCGGCATCTTTTTTTATTTCAAATAAGCACCGATCCCGCTGCCGTTTGTTTGCAACCTTTCGCAATAGAGTGTCTAAAGGAGCTGCTGGCAATATTACATGGTCGTAAAAATCTACGTTAAACAAGTGCTCTAACATACCCTCATCTAACTCGTTTGTTTGAAATAGGTGATGATAATTTTTCGTAACCTTCGTTAAATCCTTATATGGGTATTCAGAAAAGACCTCATCTTCCTCATTGTTGTTATCATGCGGCTTATAAAAAACCGAAGGGGCAGGCTCATTATGCCTAACCCTAACTGCATAAGTTCGTTCTACGAGATAGCCATATTCTTGATTGAAGTAAATACCCTTTGCATGCTCATCACCTTTCCAACTAAATAAAGGCAACTGACTGTTAAACAAGTTGACTACATCATACCGGCTAACCATTTCACCATACCTCCGTGTAAGGAGAATGAATAAGATTCGCTTGATCTGTTCGGTTACTGTGATTCCTTTTCGTTAACACACTCATTCGATATTTGCATAAATAATAAAAAATATCATACGTGACATTATCTACTTCATTTGGAGACACTAGATCTAGCACATGTAACTTTGCTACATCATTATCGTGCCATACATTGATATGCAATTCATCCCATTCGTGTTTTGATAAATTTAATACGCCTGGATTTTTACGTGCAGACTCCAATAATATAAGAGCCTGCATTTGAATGGTTTCGGTAAACATATCTTCTAAAAAGGGTGGGCGCTCTGATGTTGCTAGTCCAACATAAGCATCATACATACGCACCTCGAATTCTGTACCCAGCAAATGTGCTAAGTGATATTGCTTATTCATCATTAATTCATCCATACTTACCACACCTGTCTTATTGGGAGATTTCTAGGAGCGCGATTGTAAAAATACAAATCTCTATAAGTTATATGATGATGCTCTAAAAACGATTGAACATCCCAATACAATAGGTCATCAAAATTAGGATCAGGCTTTTGGTTCAACATTTCATAAATTCCAGAGTTCAAATCGTGTATCTGAGTTATCGACATACCCTCTGTAGTTTCGAGATAATAACGAGGATGCTGCTTATAATCAAGATAACTTGCTGCCCAAAGTTCGGGGTGAAGGGCGTTATTCAATAACAAATTATCATCAATGAATGGCAGATCATCGTTGTTCTTTAAGCTCCGAACATAACTACTCATTACTTGCGTCTCAAATCGCTTAATAAAATAGTCCGGCACAACATTGTAATCCGGACTCGTTCTTTGTATTAATTCATACATATTTTTTCTCCTTTCTACCATACTTGATGGATAGGGGTATTCATAACCCCTTGTACTGGACGCCCATTAATCTCATCAACCTGAAGTGCGCAAAACATATTATGATAGTCAATGACTGATAACGTGTCCTTTGCCACTCCATGTATAGCGTTAATATAATTACCAGGTGCTTCTTCTTTTATTGCTTCAAGATTAGCTGCTGACCATACCTCCAAGAACCCCGGTATAAATTTCCCTGCTGTTTCCTTGATGAAGTATGATTGATCTCCTGTTCCTTGTGACAATACTACAGCTAGTGTATATTGAGGTTTTATGTGGTCGATAATATTTCTTTCTAAAGAAGGTACCGCACCCCAAAATCCACCTTCCGTTTGACAATACAAATCAATTACATGCTTTTCAAACTCATTGCGATGTTCTCCAATAATAGCTTCCATCTTAGGACCTTTACGTATATTTAAAAAATTCATAATGTCTCCTCCTTACCAAACCGGTTTGATTGGCAAATTATAATATTTTACATATCGAAAATCTTTATCTATAAAAAACATATTGTGATAATTTAGTACTTCCATGACATCATCTATTAGTTCATAAAAGCGATTATTGATAATATCATTATAAAAATCACTCGTTTTTGATTGATCGTCACTTAACAAATAGGGGTTACCTGTTTTCTCATGAGACTCTGCATATATAGCAAAGCTGTCTACGAATTCTCCTAAATTGTGAGTATCGTAGTATCCGTATTGCAAATAGCATTCTAATACCATCTCTTCAAAATCTTTAGATAAATGGTAAGGGACCAATGAAAGTTCAAGTTCCTTACGTTTCACTAACTCACCCACGTTACCACACCTCTTTTATATAAGGATTAATCAACTTCGTAGGCTTTACTTCTTCGGGTGAAGTAAATACACCCATAGTACTTGTATCATCAAAGTAGCTGATGTGATACATATTTAAAGCCCTCATAATTTCATTAAAATACTTCTGTTCTACAGTTCCTTCACTGAAGTAACAGCCGTACGAAGAAAGTTCACCTTTTACCATACTCCATTCCATCATAATTTCATCCATGTCTTCGCCTTCTTCTATGCGCCGACGTGTTTCTTCCCCTTCATCATCTCCGTAACCATTTAAAATGTATTGCATATAAAGCCATTCAAAATTATTCCAAGCTGTTAACAATAACATGTATCTTGTCGGCACTAATATTACAGGAGTACAATCACTATAAAATTCCTGTGTTTCGTAAGATTCTTCATATAACTCACCCAGTAGACTGCCTATATTTTGATGTCCGTTAAGGGTTGTATTTTCCAAAAAATCAAAACGATGTTCTTGCGTTTTAAGTTGATACATTACCACACCTCTTTAATTGGAAGATTTATATAAATATTTTCTTTTTCATTTAAACAATAAGCCATCTTGTAAAATTTCATGATATTAAAAAGGTCCTCATTAATTAAAAGCGCTTGACGGTCGTATTCTATCCAAAATTTATCAGCTGATTCATCGTCTATTGGAGCGTATTCAGCTGCCACACCAAACACTTCATAAGATGCAAGATTATCTACACATCCTGTAAATTCATCATGTGCCATAAAATGAGTAAAAGCCGGAATAGCTACATCATGTAAGTTATTAAATATAAAGCTGTCCGCTACAATTTCTTCATATAAATCAAAAATTTCATCTATAAATAATGGAACATCAACATCTACTTTTAAATCAGGGAATTGCTCTCTAATAGTTATATAAGACATGTCACCACACCTCTTTAATTGGAATATGACGAAATAGTTTTTTTACATTTTGCTCAGTGAAAACTGAACCTTCTTCTTGGCCACTCATAAATTGAAGTGAATGATAAGGTTCTTCCGAATCTAAATAAAATATTCTAGCTGCATTAAAAGCTACACGGATATCATGATTTAAAAGTTCACGTTGTTCATTCGTTAGGTCTACAGCTAGTGCTTCTCGCTTCATGAAATCTAACGTCACCTTTGCTAGATCATCGTTATACTTAATCGCTAAATCTCGAATAATCGCGTTATGAGATTCTGTATGAAATAAATCAACATGATTTTCTCCCAACTTTACAATGCGTCCCACGGTGCCTAATGTTGTAATGTATTTATCTCTCATCGATATATTATTTGGTGTAACCACTTCACTGTTTGTTTGTTCTAATACATTTACATAGCTATTTGTCACATAATTAATTACTTGCCCAACATGAAAAGCCTCTTCTGGAAAAAACAGAAAAGGATACTTAGATTCTTTTAATTTATTCATTTTTACCAAACTCCCTTTATAGGTGGATTTATAACTCGTGTTTTCTTTTGGATTACATTGCCTGCATAGTTATCTAGATAAAACATATGATTGTTATCCAGTAATTGTTTAATATCAAGGTAGAAAAACATTTCGTTCATGTCATAATTATCAAAATAATAGTCGTTAACTGCATCATAATTATCCTCTTCCAAATCTTCGACTGGAAAAATGCTTGGATCAAAGAAACGATCTTGTTCTAAGCTTGCAAAGTGGTAATCAGAAATCTCTCTATGAATCCACAATAAAAAATGTTCTGCCCATGGATCCTTATTAAGTAAGTTATCAAATATGTGAGGTGTCAACCGTTCCTCGCAATTTCCGAAATACCATGTGAATGCCCCTTCCTCAAAAATTTCTTCTGCTGGATCTGGAACAAATGAATACAGGTTCTCTTTTATTAGTAAGTCTCGCACTTACCATACCTCCTTTAGATAAGGGTTATAAATCTTTGGTTTGTATTGAGCATCATCTTGATAACAATAAAAAAGATTGTACGCATCTAATACAGTGCGACAATCCATAACCATGACATCAAAGAAATCAGGATACCGTCCATTAAATACATCAATTGCATCTCTTTCCACTGTTTCATAATCTGCTCCTTCTATTTCTCTCATTGTTTTCGCTATATCGCTCAGTACAAATTGATGTGTAATTAATTCGTCATAAGAAGAATACTCGAATAACTCGAATAGATTCGGCACATTATTTACTTCTTCGCTTTCCGTAAAACGTACAGGCTTATAGTCTTGATACCACAGCAACAATCCCACAACGAATTGATCTATACATTCACGATCAATTAAAGCCATTTTTAATGATAAAAGTTTTTGCTCACTAATAATTTGATGCTTCACCATACTTCACGTCCTATGTGACAGTTCCATATTTTATCTTCAAAATCCATATAGGACATACATCGAGATTGAAGGAATTTTGTCACTTGAAAAGATATGTCATTCATATCCGGCACTTCTTCACCGTGAAGCGTAATTTTCTTACTAAGAGCCGCTTTAACAAATTGTCTTTTCGTCATTGAATATAGTTCATGCTCATTTCTCATAATAGCTGCTTTAATGTTTTCCTCACGTAACATTAAGATGGTTGATCCTCCTGTCTCTTCAACCAGTTCACCTAGATGAGGCAATTGATACTCCGAACTACCAGCAAAAGCTCGTGATGCAATATGCATATATTCGTGTTGAATAATTGAACCTAACGGAAAGTCCTCTAGTTTTTGTAAAAACATTTACCATACCTCCAAGATTGGAATATTGTAATATTCATCTCTGAATTTTATAAAAATCCGATTTTCATGAATCACTTTAGAAATTTCTATCATTGCTTCTTCCCAAGGTACACCGGGGATTGCGTTCACTAAGTCCAGTGGATGAGGAACATACGAATCTAAAAAAGTAAATCTATCATAAGGCTGGACTGTATCCAAAACGCTTATATATTCTTCTACAACTCTTTTAGTAAGCAGAGCCATCTTTAAGTCTGTGCTTAACTGATTCATTTACCATACCTCCCGTGTAGGTAAATGAAAGATCTCGTCAAAGTCATTTTTATAACAAATATAAAAGTAGTCAAAAACATCTTGAATTTCTTCTGTTTCTAATACTACTTTCATGCCAATTTGATTACTAAGGTTCTTTAACAAGCTTTCTGGATACGTGCGAAGATTATGAATTAGGAAGCTCGGCTGAGCCCCTAATTCATATGGTTTCACATCGTAATGGAACATCGTTAAACGATCTTGAACTCGGTCATCATAGAGATCCCGGATCATTTCAATATCCGGGATATCATAACGCCTTACTACTTCTGAATAGATTTTAAACAATATTTCTACATCAAAATCTGCATGCTTTATTAATTCATTCATTACCACACCTCCAATATTGGTGGATTAAATACATCTTTCTTTCCGCCAGCAAACGCATAATATTTTCTATTTAAATAAAAATGGAGCTCCACTTTAGATAAAGTAGGAAGCTCCTTAACTTCTAACCTCTTTAATTCTTCAAACTCTTTGCCACTTCGTAGCTCTGATAAATATCCTGTTATATGACTTGTTTGCTCATCAATATTTTTATTTATGACTTGAATCTTATAATCATCATATATATCCTCAAACTCTGGCAGTCGCTTATCGTAATAACATACTCGTTGATAAATATCATTTATATCAACGCCTAAATCATCTTCCTCCAACAAAATAAGTCCGTTTTGTTTAATCATGGCAACCAGATTCTTCCGCGAACGTGTTGAACTGTTGGCGCTACAAGAGCTTCAATATGCGGTAAATATTCATTACCTCTTGCTGCCATATAAATACCTGCTGTGTAGTCTTTAAAGCGCATAGCTACAACTGGATACGCTGAGAACATCTTCATTAAGTTATAGAAGATATCTAAATCAATTGTCATCATTGGCGCACCTTGAATTTTACTTCTGTTTTGACCTGCAAGATAAGAGAAGTTTTTAATCCCACGAGCCAGCAGTCCATTGTTGCTATCAGGATCAACACTATAAGCTGGATCTCCTGGTTTGATAATACCCATTTTGAAATGTTGTGCTGCAATACGAACTCCTTCATGTTGTGGACGCAATACATCTACAAATCTTTTACCTGTGTGCTTATCAACGCTCACAGGTTTAACAATGTAAACTACGCCTGGATTTAACTTTGTTACATGAATCTTAGAGTTTTCATGGATATATAGCGGGATTAAACGCGGTTTTCCATTTGCGACAATCTTTGTCATTACAACTACTTCTCCATCAGGCATTCTTTCTGGAACTGCAACAAAATGCCCTTTTGGAATTACATCTGTCGTACACATAATATTTACCTTTTTGTCTCTAGTTTTCTCCTTATGTGTTTTTTGTAAATACTCTAAGAATTTAAAAACAGCACCAGGATTCAACCCTACTTCAAAAGCTCCTTCTACTTCTGCTTTTCCAGCTTCAATTTGTTCTATAGCTGCTGCATGATTAACAGCTTCTAGTCCACCATTCTCATTCGTTCTACCTGGTAGCCCTTTATTTGTCTCAAAGTATTCGCCTTCTCTTTCATAATTAACAAGACCTGGACCTTTCTCATATTTGTTATGAGCTACTTTTACTTCATTGTTACGACCATATCTTGCACAAACAAATGCTGCACCTAAATCAGCTACTTCACGTCTAAATCCACATAATGCAATTCCTTCTTCTGGATTAAAGAAAACGCTTTGTAAATTTGGATTGATATTCATTGTTGCAATCGGATGTAATAAAGAAAGTGCTGAAGTCATACTTTGGTTTACTGTATCTTGAACTTGTGTCATTTTAATAGTCCCCTTTAATAATGTTTTAGTTTTTTAAATTAATAAATAAAAAAAAGAAGTGACACAATTATCTGTGTCACTTGCTGTTATTACTCTGCATTCTTGTTATCGATTGTTTCTTCTACGATCATGTCTTGATTACTTGCTATACCGCCTTGCGTTACAAGCTCGTCAATTATACTTTCCCAATCTTTTCTTTCACTCTTACTCATTCTTACTTTTGATAAGTTTTCTTGAATGTATGCGATTAGTTTAATGCTTCCTCTGATATCAATGTTTTCGATTGATACTGTTACTTCTTTTCTACGTTTCTTCGTAGTGTATGTTTTGCTATTTTTATTCTTTAGTGCTGCTATTTCCATTGAATATTTCAATGCTTTCAAAATATCACGTCTCACTTTACGTTGATAAAACCATGTTCCTGTTGCTACTGCTAAACCTGCTCCTGCTCCAATTCCTAGACCTGCTAAAAATCCTAAACCTGCTTCTTTTGCTTCAACTTCATTGTTCATAATTTCTTCCATAACTTCCACTCCTTCATTGTTTTGATTTTCTACTTCAAAATTCTCCATATTGTTTTCCATTACTGATTCCTTCTTTCTAATGTTTTATTGTCTTTCCTACATTTCTTATAACAGCTTTTTTTCAGTTTTGTCACAATACCAAAAAGGAGAAAACCCTTAGTTCACCGGGCTTTCTCCTTCTTCCACTTCAACAAAGTTTTTATAATCATCACCGAATATCTCATGCATCTTCATAACAGAATATAGCTCCCAGAACTCTATAGCTTTAGGATCCATATCCATAATATCTTCTACTTTGCTTAACTTCCCATTGGTCAACACCACTGAGTTTCCTGTCATATAATGCTGATGAATAACAGTGGCCAGTTCTAAATGATCTGCCATCTGATCAGAATACTGAACCCATAAATCCATCATCTTCCTAGCATCAATCATTTTATTGTCTTTCATTGCTGTTTTAATCATACGTGAACCTTTTTTAAGACGGTTCAATAAATTCTTTGATTCTATAATACTCTCTTCATACTCTTTAACGCCTGGTGGTACTTTCATGCAAACATCTCCCCTCAAGCTGTTTCAACGCGTGTATACCCGTCAACTTCCTCATAAAAGATTAGATGATCTACTATATCTATAATTGATTTGTGATGAGTAACAAGAATCGTTTGTTTCTTAAACATGTTGGTTAACTCCTGTAATAATGAAGCAATGGCATTGATACGTTCAACGGATACCATTTTAGCAGGTTCATCTAATATAATTGGGCCCAGTGGTTTGGGATTTAATATTTGAAGTAAACCAAAACGTAATCCTATTGCACACGTATCTACTGTCCCTCCGCCCATACTATCTTCGGGCGGTCGTTTGGTTACTACGCCTCTAGCTGTTTTTACTACATAAAACTCAATAATTGTATTGTTACGACTTGTATCTATTTCAATTTCAAAGCTGTAGCGATCATCAAATACAGCTTGTAAACACAAAGTTACTACATGTTCTAAATCCGAACAGACCTGTTCTCTTGTTGTCTCAGCAAGCTCTTGTAAAACAATACGAACGTCTTCATACAATTCAAGAAGCTCTTCTAACTTTTTTAATTCTTTTTCGTTTTCCTGTAATTCCATTTCTAACTTATCTATTTCTGCTAAGGTACCATTGAAGCTTGCTATTGCCTCATCAGTAATAGCAAGGATATTTTGTATTTCTCTCATACGTTATACCCTAACTCTCTGAGCACCTTTTTATATTCAACCATATTAGACGTAATAGACTCTTTTAACTCAGCTGCAATTGACTCAGCCGTTTCAACCTCTTTAATAGGTTGTTCAAATGTTTCTTCTAAGTCCTCAAAAATACGGCTTTTCTCATCATTAAGCTGTTCTGTTTTTATTGCTTCTCTCATTGCTGTTTGTTTAGCTTCTTCAGCAATATTTTTCAAATTTTCAAATTCTGTTGCCATACTAACAATCTCCTTTTAAATAATATTTTTGACTGTATCGGTACAAACGTGATCAGTTTCTTGACCACATGTAGGACATAACTTTGCATCTTTTAATGCGTCAGTAAACTGGTACAATACCTTTTCAATATTTTTATGGGCTTCTTTCGCAATCGCATCTGAACGTTCTAGACTTTTATCGATATCGCGTAAACGATTAATATGATTAAACAACAATTTGTATTTAGCTATATCTTTTTCAAGCGGTTGTAAATCTAAAGCCGCAGCATGTCTAGCTGGACTTTTCTCGATTTCTTCTAAAGCTTTTTCATTTGCCTTGAGAGCAGTCACAGCTTTATTGACTGTATTGTATTTATCAACCTGTTTATCTATCAATAAGGTTAATTCATCTAACCTTTCCAACTTCTCTTTTTTGATGTTACTGAAGCTGTTGAGTTCATCTTGAATTTCCTTTAAACGATTTGTGTAACGAATAACCGTTTTAGCTAAAGCTACTTTCTCTTCCAAGTCACTAGGCCACGCTTCAACTACTCGATTAGCCTTAAAAAGCTTTTCATCAATTTCTTTCATCAAGACCTGGATCTCTTTTAATCTTTCAATCTGCTGTGTAAGATGAGTGTGCAAATTAATTTTAGTTTGCAGCCCTTCTTTCAACGCTTTTAAAGTGTCAATTTTAGAACGAATACGATCCGTCTCACCTTTTAAATTAGTTATTTCTTTAGTTATTGTTTTATTTTCTTTCTTCATCTCTTTTTGACTTTTGACATGATTACGAATGTCTTCATTAATGCCTGAAAGTGCTGAATCAATTCTTTCAAGTTCATCTAAGTTACCTAAGACTTCAGCTCGTTTGGAAGGCCGTAACGAAAGAAGAAATGCACTTTCTAATTGTTGTGAAAACTGAAAGTACACATCACCGCTAATAGGCACAATCCCATGTGCCTCAACTATTTCAGGAGGAACGGATGTACCGAATCCTGTATACTCTCCAAGCAATTCATCTTTATAAAACAAACGATAAAAATTAACGCCCCCGCCTTTTCTTCTCTCAATAATCTTATCGCTGGACAAAGTGACTCTAACCATAGCTTCTTTCTGTCCTGTTGTTATAAAATAGTCTCCATTCGGTTTATTAAGAAGACACCAGCGGATAGCCCGTATTGTTGCTGACTTTCCGCTGTTACTCTCACCTACAAAAGCATTAGTGCCATTCACAAGCTTTATCTTAATTTGTTCAATAGACTGGAAGTTCACAATCTCCACTTCTTTTATCCAAATGTCTTCTTCTAAAGCAACTGACATCCAAGCTCCTCCTTAACTTAATATTTCGATAATTTTCTTTATTTTTGCATCTGTTAACCCTTTTGGCACTTCAATATCTACGTGTAACGTAAGTGTTCCATAAAAGCCGTTTCGTGTATTAAGTAGACCTTCATCCGGCACAATAATTTGATGGCCTTGTTTTGCTCCACGCGGAACCGGTACATCAACTTCCTGTCCAGAAGGCATAATTACTTTCATGGATCCCCCAGTTAATGTCTTTAGATATGGAACCTTTATTGTTTGATGAACATCAAATTGATTTGTAATAGAAAAGATATCACTCTTATCATGTCTCATCACTAAAATTAAATCTCCATTACCGCCGCCATTTATCCCTTGATCACCTCTGCCGATTAGCGTAATCCGTTGACCATCTGTTGTTCCTTCAGACATTACAAATGTAAGGTTGACCATTCTATTTAACTTCCCTTTGCCGCTACATGCCTCACAATCAGTTGGTTTAACATAACCCTTTCCAGAACAAGTAACACAGCGTCTTTCAGTCTTGATGTCACCAAAAGGAGAATATATTTCATCTAAGGTATAACCGAATGTTCTGCAGCTTGGGCATGCATCAGCTTCCATACGCTTAAACCCATGCCCTTCACACTCATTACAATTAATATAGCGGTCAAATTCAATTTTCTTATGTGCCCTTGCTCGAATGTCCTTTACAGTGAATAAAACTTCAATTTCCACATTTTCACCTTTAAGGGGAGCATGAACACCTTTAATACCACTATGGAACTCTTTGAATACTTCATCAAACGATTTTGAGCTCTCAGGACTATAATTTTTCGCAAAATCATCATATTCTTTTTTGCGTGCTGGATCACTCAGGGTTTCATATGCATCATGTATTTGTTGAAATTCTTCAGCAGCATTGGGCTCTTTACATACATCTGGATGTTTTGTTTTAGCTAAGTTACGATATGCCTTTTGAATCTCTTTTGCAGTCGAATCCTTTTCCACACCTAAAATTTTATATAAATCTATAAGTTCCTTCGCCACGTTACACACTCTCCTAATTAAATAGTTTTAGTCTCTTCTTTACTTCCGCAAATACTGCTGGTTTTGTTTTATCCTTAAACCCATCCACGATTACGTCTAGATCCACGCCTTTGATATCAATGTCCTTTAACACAACACGCATTTTATCTCGGGCAGCCTTTAACCTTGCTTCTTTCTCTTTCTTAGCATCTATTACGCTGCGATCCATCACTTCTATACCTGGTTCAGCCACTTTACAAGGTATAGGCTCAATCTCCCCTGTTCCATCCTCATGAATTGTTATGAGAGCATATTTAGGCATGCGATTCATTTCTTCATGAGAAGCTTTGGTACGACCTAAACTACCTGGATTATAAGCAAGTCCATTATCAAGTTTTGTAACAGGAAAGCCAGAATGATCATGTGCTCCAAGCGTAATTGTTGCCTTTGTATGTCTCATTTCCTCAATTAATGTATGGCGTATGGTGTCTAAAAGCGGTCTAGGAGTTAAAAAGCCATGCGCCATATGAATATGAGGTGTCCCATCTGAATGTTCTACAATCCAATCTCTCGATCTGTGCTGAACAATATTTCCATGTTCATCGTAAATATGACTATCCAATTGAGCATAAGCACTGACAGCCGTTAATTTCACTTTCATTCCATTTGCTTCAAAAATATAAGGAGTTCGATCCAAGATAGTGAACAGCTTACTAAACTCTTGCATAACCCCAATTGCTGTTTTCTTTACCGTATTAGGGTTATAACCAATTTCATCATGATTCCCCCACATTCCGAACAAGCCTTTACCCTTTTGTTCAGAATCGACAATCTTCCCAAGTCTCGTCACGACTTCAGGAGATGTATGCGCAGAATTGAAAAAATCACCACCGGCTAAAAAAGCATCTACTTCTAATTTGTGTCCCGTTCTAAAAAAATCTCGTATCTTTTTTTCTATGGCAGCAGGATAGTCATCTTTACGTGCTACGGGATTTTTGCCTGTAAAGTGCCAGTCTGTTGAATACAAAAACTTTATCAAACCGTTATTCTCCCCCTTCTAAAGGTAGTATTTCTTGCGTAACAGGTTGCTTCATCAAGGCTTTGAGCTCTGGATCTTCTTCATAATCGATGATAATATTTTCGTCTGTCTCATTGTCATCAGCTACTTGCTCAGAAGACTCCTGTATTTCTTCTTTCGTAATAACCGCTATTTTAATTGCTGCCATTATGTCATGAGCAATCGTTAAAACGTCTCGTTTGTCCATTACATAAGCATTGTAAGTAAGTAGAGTAATAGGATAGCCAGGATGATTTGTAAAGCTAATATGGACAGGAGCGCTTGTTTCCTTTACTAAATAATCAAAGCACGCCTTAAATACATCTCTTCCTGCGCTATCTGGAATGTGCAATGGAATAGACTTAAAATCTCTATTTAACTCGTAAGGGAAGTCTCGTTCTTCACCAACCTTATAGAAACTCATTTCCTCTTCATTGTGCAGTGACCAGCCGCTTTCAAAACTCACTTTCATTCGTTCCAACTCATTCTCTTTCTTACGTGCAAAATGCAATATATAAAAAAAGCCTTCATGTTCTTCATGAATTAGTTCCAACTTGTATCCTCCTTGTCATGAGCACTTTTCGTAATCATAACAAAAATAAAAAAGCAGCAAGCAAATGCTTGCTGCTAGATTCTTACTTTTCTGCGCCTAATCTTATTTCTTCTAAACCAACTTCTTTAATATTGGCCATTCCAATACATGTTATTGTTGTTACTGCTGCTATTGCTCCGACTCTTAATGCTGTATCTGCAATTATATTCACCATTTTTACTTTTGAATCTGCTGCTACTAATCGATCATTTACTGATTGAGCATGCTTTTCGATTAGTTTTTTTATTTCTAATTCCACTAACTTTCTTTCATGTTCTAACTTCATTTGTTCTGTCATATATGACACAACTACTTCTGCTTTCTTTACATCGTACTCATTGCTTTCTTTAAAATCTACTGCTTTCATCGTTTCTAATACCTCTTCCATTTTGTTAGATTTTTTTACTGGTTGTTCATTATTCATTTTTACTACTCCTTCGTCATTTTTTGTTGTTTGTTTTTTGTTATTATTTGTCATTACTTACACTCCTTTTTGTTATATCGCTCCACTATCCTTATAACAGGTTTTTGTGGTGGTACACGTTCTGCAAGAAGACGCAGGTAACTATCCTTTTCTGGCCAGACTACCGCATTTTCTTCTTCATAAGGTTGATAGTTAACTATTGCCTTACAAAGTGTGGACTCATCAAAATAATTACCTGTAGCAAATGCCCGATCGTTAAAAATGAGCACAATAAAAATACGGTCTTCTGAATGAAAACCGTTTAGTAAATCCATAATGTCAGCTTTATTAGTTAGCAACGCTTTCTTCGTGCTTTCAATTTGCAAACATGGTGCCATCTCACCTGCTTTCATTGCTTGAATGGCAAATATCATATGCCCGTTAATCTCGGCTTGATTTACATGTGAAGAAGAAGGCTGGAACATATGCCAATCAACAGAACCACTCTTATAGTGGAATACATGTGCTGCTCTCAAGCCCCATACCGTAATCAGATTGACCATTGCTCGTCTTATACACATTTCATTGCTATCAAACAACTCCAAGCCGCTCGATAAAGTAAACTTCGTCTTCTGGTAAATCAATTTAGTTTTCCGAACCACTGGCACTCCTAAGTGTTTTGTATTAACAACTGCATATGGAATCATTCATACCATCTCTCTTTCATTTTAATTAATACTCCACACGTGCATTTTGCGTGGGTTGTTTTTTTGCGCAAAACATCTAACTTATTACACTTAGGACACACTAGTAAGCGCATTTCATCATCAACAGAAGTAATATTGAGTTCCTTACCTAACTTTTCTAAGTTTATTGCTCTTCCAAAAGTTCCATTGCCATTCGTAAATAACTGAACCATTTCATCCCTCTTCCCCATTTTTTAGTTACTTCTACTTTTTTCACATCTATGCAGCTGGCTCTCCAGACAAGATAAGCCATGCGCATTTCATCATCCTTTAAAACAAGAAGCGGCACCCCGTTATATACGTGGATGCCGCAATAAATCATTAATCCTGTTAGTTCTCTGTGATCCATTTCTTTTAATTGAATAAGTTCCTCTGGATCAAAGCCAATTGTTTCAAACTGTTTATGATTCTTTAAACAATACTTATCTTGTAAAGCTTTTTGCGCTAAATCTTTTAAGATAATCACTGTGCTCCTCCTCACTCATACTCATACAATTCAAATAAAATCGGGAAACTATTTGTTTCAAATAAATCCATAAAAAAAGATTCGTAAGGATTGAAGATGTTCACATTTTTATGTCTAATAACTTTTGAAACTTCGCCTCCTTGTTCTAATAAAATCCTTGTTAGAACTAACTCATGATAAATTGGACCATACTTAGGAAGATCGGATTTAAGTATCTTATCTCCTCTCATTAAAACGGTTGACCAATTTTGTTTCATTTCCTCTAAGGCTCTTTCGAATAAGTTTAATAGCTCTTCCCTCTTATCCATTCCACACCTCCAAAATAAATAAAAAAAATCCAAAAGGACTCGAACCTTTAACACACCAGTTATACTGATTGCTCTGCCAATTGAGCTATAGATTTTTTATTTCTCTCTATTATTCTTATAACACTTTTTATTATAGAAATAGCAAAAAATAAGTACCAGCTATTGCTGATACTTTTTACGTGGTCGGTCAACGGGTACCTCCTCTCTGGGGTGACTAGGCCTGCGTCTCTTCCTCACAACAGGGAGATGCGTCACATTGCACCTGTTGCTTTTTCACGTATAGGGCATTGCCCTCTCTACTATCCTTATAACATCTTTTAAGTAGAAAAGAAAAAAACAGCAGCATTACACTGCTGCCATTTTCTGTCCTTGTCGTTCTTTTGCTCTAATCATTATATCGAGCATTTCAATTACATATTCTCTTTCTTCACGAATCCATATCTTATTACTGAAACCAAACGCTGTTGTTAATTCGATTTGGTCATTTAGAATAGCTCTCTTGCTAATCATATCTAATACTTCTTGATATGTTACTTCATCGTATTCCTCCAAAAACATATCTCGTTGTTGAATAAATTCCTCTACTGTCATTTCAAACTGCTTTAACATTTTTATCATTTTGTTTAACTCCCTTATATTTAAATTGTTTTTCCATAGTCCTTATAACAGTATTTTTGCCTGTAAAGAGTGCTGAAAAGAGATAAAATAAAAGCATCAATCCGTGGTAGACTTGCGGTATTATGACAAAGGCGGTGTGGGTCATGACTCCGAAATATTCTCTCATCGGCCCTGCTGTATTTATGGATGAACGAGGAAATCTCTATAAGAAAGCTAGTGATGTTAGTTTCATCCCTATCAAAAATAAATACACTGTAGCCGAAGACCGTTATGTACAAAGGAATTTAGAAAAGAAAGGACGGGATAACTGATGTCAAAAGGCATGGTAAAAACCGCTTCTGGCGCAATGATTCTAAAAAATAGTTCTCCTGCAGCAATTGAAGAGTATCTTGTAAGCATGATGAATGATGCACTTGGATCATGGAGAGACGTAGTAAAAATAAAGCCTTATCTTCGAATCGATGAAGAGGATGCTGATTTAAGTAATAATGTGAAGAATGGTTTTGGTGCGATTGAGCTAACTGCTTACGGAGTGAAGCTATACATTCCTTTTATTATTTCAGATAAGACACTCCTTCCTTTTGATACGATTCGAATGGGTGATCAAGAGATTAGTTACGATTACAGCAAACTTCGACGTGTCATTAATGCAATTGAGCATAAAGCGAAAGAAGAGGAAAACGAAGGTGCTGAAGGAACTCAAACGATGGAACTGGCAGACTTTGATGATATTCAATATAACAATGGGTTCTTAGGTTCTATTATGCAGGTTCGAGATAATCATCGAAACAAAGATGTTAGGTATGATGACGAATATCGTGGACCAGGTTTCGGTACCGTTGATGAAACTCGTATCATGCGTATGGCTAGTGATATGGATATCCTTGATGGTTTTCACGAAGTCATGGAGAAAATTGCAGATGTAAAAGTGTTTACGAGTGAGCAAATAGAAGAATACGAGAAACATATTTTTAAACAAGCTGAAAAAGAAGCGTGGGAAGAACTTGAAAAGACAGCTGCTGACCAAACTGAAACGTTAGATGCTGCTAAAATCAAACGAGACCTCATGCAGCTAGAAAATGAGAAGCTGTTTAATGTTCACCGTGCTGCTAGCGGAAATAACATTGCTTTCCCTCTTTACGAAGATAACCGAGTAGAATTTCGTGTAGGGCGAGTCTATCGCAATTTCGAATCTTGGTTCAAAAACACTCCAAACTATACCTCAAATCGTTTAGGCGCTTTAGTACTAGATACAAAAGGCGGCTACCACATCTTAAAATCCAATGAAGCTTTCATGGCAAGCACACGTCAACCTGATAGTGTTGAATTGCCTACTACACATGCAAAATCCCTTGAAGTTGGTCCTATGTATATATTAGAGAAAGACTCTGGTACTGTGTATAATCCGTTTATCATCGAGAACACATGGATGCGTGACGTACTGAATGACGGTATCGTTTTATCTGTCCGAGAACGTATGTCTGACCCTTCATATCGAGCACGTACTGCTAACTCCCTCCTCTCTGATGTGTATGAGTGCAAAGAAGTATCAGCTGGACGCTATTCAAACTCTGTTATAGCAGGTTTCGGCAACGCACGCTTCAGTATAGTTATTACAAAAGATCCTACAATGACAGAACCAATGCATATGTCTTACGAAGAAGTTCAGAACTATATCGTAGACAATGCAAAGGATATGGAAGACGCAAGGCTAGCTAAGAATATGCTTTTTCATACAAAAGATTACGTTGTAATTCATGAGAGCTTTCCTTTCTTCAAAGCAGAAAAGAACATCAAAGGTTATTATACACGCCCAGATGGATTATTTAATGAAGGACCTTTAGCTAAAACAGCCGCTTATGAAGGACAAAACAAAGCTACTCTTATTGTCAAGAAAGACCGTAATCCTAAGACTTATGCAGTTAAATGGACATACGCGAAGGCAGACAAAGGTTCAGATGGTGTCGATGCTACTAAGCTAGAAAAACGCTATCAGGACGGGTTATCACGCCAACAAGCGCAGTCTCTTCTAGGTTCACTAGGATTTGACTACAGAACGCAAGCTAAATTTTTTGAAGTCACAGATCGTAACGGGCGTAGTGCTACCTTTAACATCACGAGTGCCGAACGAGCAAGTCAAGCTGCCCCGTCAGATCAAGCTAACTCAAAAGTGAAAAAGAAAATGAAAGGTCTTGCTAATTCCATGCTTAATTCAAGCAACTTCACTCCTATTATGGAGGATACTGTTGCTGGCGGTATTTCTTCCGTATTAGGAAACCTTGCTCCTGGAACAATTAACGCAGCACATAACGTCGGAGATTTTCTTGGAATGAAGCAAGCCAAAACTACTGCCTATGAAATGGAAAAAGTAGCGACTCGATTAAATGGATCTGAATGGCATGAATTATCAGCTCTTCTTAATATGAAGTATCGCTTAGATAAATTAGCTGAAAATGTAATGGACGGAAAATATTTATATAAAGGTGCAGAACCGTTTAAAAAGGTGGCAGAGTTTAAACCGGTTATCGAGAAAAAAGCTAGTGATCTAATTGACTTTAATCGTAAGCAACTTTTAAATACAACAAGTTATCTAGTAAAACCTTCTCTAATTAAAGAAGCCCTTACACAGTTAGATGGCTTGTATGTATATGCCTCTTCTTTTCAAGACGAAAAAAAAAAGACTGAAATAGAGAAAGAAGCCGGATTTTTTAACGGTAAAGCTAGACAAGAGTTGAAGTCATTAGATGGCGTACTCGCTACTTTAAAGCAAAATGCAGAAGAAGCAACTAGAAATTTTAGTGATAAAAATGCACAATTCCGAGCTTTGTTCCATAGTGATCTTGATCAGAATACACTTGCTCAAGCTGAATCAGAAGTAGAAAAAGCTAGAGAGCATATGAATTTGTCTGTATCTTCACTTCAAGAAGCTATGCACAAGCGCAATACTACCCATGAAACCATTGCTAAAAAGAATATTGGGACTGGTGCTGTTCTCGGTGTGCCAGGGCTTGCCGGACTTTCTTATCTCAATGAGGATGCAAAAGATAGTATGTAAGCCAAAAGAGGGGGATTCCCCTCTCTTTTTTTACAAACAGTAAGGAGGTTTTATGCGTGAACCGAGATTTTACTTTTTTGAAAATGGCTTTTGATCTAATGCCTGGGCAACTCTCTAAAGAAGAAGAATTACAATTGGTCAAAGAATATCAAGCTGGAGATCCACAAGCTTATACAAAATTAAGGATATCTTTACGTCCTTTAGTGGAGAAGGCAATCGCTGACGCCATACCAAGTGGAAATACTGTTTCCGCATCTAATTTACGCATGCGTGCTGACACTTATCTCCCTCAAATATTAGATGGATTTGACCCTAATCGTGGCTTTAAATTGAATACCTACATCACTAGTAATCTAAAGGGTTATCTCAAAAATGCTGTCAGAGAAAACATGATTGGTCCATACGTTCCTCGTAACCAGCATGACGACTTAAATAGGTATAGACAATCTATTCGAGATGCTGAAATGGAATATGGAAGAAATCCAACCGAAGAGCAAATTAGGCAGTTCTATCCCTCCGATGCCACGATGGATTTTGATAAGATTAAAACATACCATGTGAATAGCTTTTTAGGTGATGCTGTTTATGGTGATGAAGATGATGAAGAAGCAATGACGTTTAAGGATCAATTTAATCATGATGAAGGTATTACAGAAGATGATTTATTCGCTGATATGTTTGAGGAAGAGCAAGAACAACAGATTTCCGAAACGTTCACCCCCACTGAACAGAAGGTTATCAATTTAGTTACAAAAGAAGGTCAACCTTTTGTACAAGTTGCTCTGTCTCTTGGATTAAGTACAGCGGAGGTTCGTAAAATCATGAGACGTTGGTACGATCAAACAACAAACTAAATGATGGAAGGCGTGTTGTATATGGAATTTCAAGGAGTATCTGCAAAAAATCATGGTCAAACTGCCGCTTTCAAGATACTAAATAACAACAAACCATATACCTTTCTGACAGGTCCAGCGGGTACAGGCAAGACTCTCCTTACTGGAGCAGTAGGGCTTGAAAAAGTAGTAAATCATCCAAAGGACAGATATAAGAAAGTCATTTATACTCGCCTGCAAGTGCAAACAGGTGCAAACCTTGGTTACCTTCCAGGAGATTTTGCTGGAAAGACTGACCCATTTGTTGAACCATTTAAAGACAATTTTCAAGAGATGGAATACACATTGCCTCTCGATCATCTTCAATCGGGCACTAAGAATAAGAAACTTGAATTCTTACCGATTCAAACCATGCGTGGTCGTACTATACCAAATGCTTTTATTATTATCGACGAAGCGCAAAACCTTGATATGGATACGATTACGACATTAGCAACTCGATTAGGGCAAGAATCTAAAATGATTTTTTTATCAAACTTTGCTCAAATCGATGATGAAACCCACCATCTAAAAGACCCTATGAACAATGGTCTCTATCAAATGCTTTCACGATTATATAGCAATCAGGGAGGTCATAAATATTTTGACCACGTTCATCTCACAGACATTGAACGCTCTGATGCAGCGGCCTTTATAGAAAAAATCATGAGAACAGATAGAGTTCACCCCACATTTACAAAATTAGAAGACAGAGGAATTCCCCCATTATCTAAAAAATCTGCTGTGTAAAAAGAAAAGCGGCCTTTCATTAGGTCGCTTTTCAGTATAATATAGGTATCTTTTGCAAAGGGCGGTGAATAAAATGGCTCTATTTTCTGCTGACACTACAACTTCGTTAGAAGAAGATGTTACGAAAGGGTTAGCTCAGTTGGGAGCAGGTGGTGCGGCATTTGGTGCGGGACACCTACTAAAATATCCTATCGATGCAAATTATCAAAGAAAGCTCGTTCAGAAAGCTCTAGAACTTAACGCAATAAAAGAACAGTCACGTGAAAACTGGGATACGATGCTAAAGTTATACAGAGGCAAACTATCGATGAATGATATTCCCGAAGAGAAACGAGAGTTCTACGAAAGATTACTAAAAGAAAATGCAGATGATTTAAAGTACCTTTCCAACAATCCTTATGAAGTGAAACAGACGTTAGATCAGTTTAATCATGGTAAGGTCATACCTCTATTTGGTGAAGCAAAAATGACACGTAATTTCCCCGACAAAGTACATTCTCCTACAGGAAAAGCGTTACCAGGCTTATTAGGGTTAGCTGGAGCTTATACAGCTGGTCAGCTTTATGATCACATGCATGAAAACAACCATACTAAAGAGTAGTACAGCTATGAAAAATTAAATTTAAATGTGGTAATCTGTATGTAATAATCCACCCATAGGTAAGAAAGTAGGTGACGCTATTGAAACTATTCCAAAAAACCTCTCCCCTCTTTTCAAAGAAAGCTGAGACTGATGATCAGAATCTTCCCTATGCTTTACAATATGGCATGAAAGGCGCCGAAAGCGGGTTACCAGCTGGTATAGCCCTAGGCGCGTTCCAACATGTACTTAACAGTGATAAACCTCATTTCTCTCTCATTGGAAAATCGCCAGCAGGCAAAAGTGCTGCTATTGCTAATAGAGCCGTAGATGCAGGTGTAAAAATGGGAGTTAGTGGTTTACTTGGTGCCGGTACAGGTTTTGCACTTGGCGGTGGTCTTGGTGCTTATGTAGATCAATATGGTGTTAATAAAGAGCAAATAACAAAAGAAGTTGAGGATGAAAAAAGGGAATATCTACGTCAGAAAATTGAGGAGATGCGTATGGATCGAGAAGCTACTAACAATGATTTGGCTAACCGGTTATCTAAAACAGCCGGTATGCTTGATGGTGTTCGCAGGCTAACCGGTAGTGACTATAGAAAAGCTTCTAAAGCTTATGAAAATCTAAATTCTATAGATGGTTTTGCTAGTATGCCCCCAGAAGAATATTTTACTAAGTTACAAGACGCTGAAGCGAAAATGAAAGCAGAGCAACAATTAAGAGATGAAACACAGCAAAAAGCCCTTCCTATTGCAGCAGGTACTGGTTTATTTGGTGGACTAATGGGGGCTGGCATGATGGAAGATAAACGTATGAATAATCGTATTATGGATGAATTGTTATCTGAAGAACGCAATAATCAAGAATCTTCTACAGGTCTCGATGGTCAAAAAAGACAAGGTGCTGGCTCAGTATCAAACGCTCCAGCCGGTGCTGATAAAACTGCCTCACCCTCTCCCCTGTTTAGCCCCATTGAAAAAACTGCAGGACCTTTAAACTTCATTAAAAACTTCACTAATCACAATGTAAACAAAGCTCAAAATCGCCTCAATGAAATTAGTAACGTCCCACGAGATTTACAAAAACGCTATGAATACACACAAGAGGCTCAAAAAACTGTAAATAATGCGAAAGTTGATCGCAACCGCGCCCGTTTAGGAGGCGGTCTAGCTCTTGGTGCAGCTGGTGCTGGCGTTGGTGGATATAACGCCTACCAAAAATCTAAAAATCCAGAGGAGGAAAATACAATGAACCAAACTTCTAACTATGAACAAAAGATTGCCTTTGAATCACTGATGGGTCGTTTAGAGAAAACAGCAGGACCTCGTGATATTGCTCAAAATTTAGCAAGTCATTCAGGAGACGCTTTAGCAGCTGCTAAAGCAGGTGGCGCGGACGCTTTAGTTTCAGCTCGTAACTTAGGTCAAGATGTACTTAGTGGAGCACGAGATTTTGGTAATACCGCGTTAGGTAAAGATTATCGTGCTGTTAAAGACTTAGGTGATGAACAACAGTTAATGGATCAGGCTCTCGTACAGCAAGCTCGTAACGATATGTTAAAAGCTCAAGGTCTAGCTGGTGCTGGTTTAGCAGGAGCTGGCGGTGCTGGTTATGCGTTAGCTAATGCTGGCGGTGATAATGATGAAGAACAAGTAGCATTTACTGAACTAATGGAACGCCTTGAAAAAACAGCGGCTCCTGGCGGTGGTCTTTTTAACAAAGCAAAAGGTGCTCTAGGAAATGCTAAATACAAAGCTCAAATGGGTGCTCGTGACTTTACAGGAGCTAATGAGAAGGCTACTGCGCAAAATATGCAACGTGCATGGAATGACAATAAAACAAATAGCCTCTCAGTAAGTGAATTTAAAAATCAACATGAAAAATTAAAAGGCGCTAATGATGCTGCTAAAGCACGTAAAGATAAATCCCGTAAAGGTGCTGGTTTAGCAGGAGCTGCCGGTTTAGCTGCGGCTGGCGGTGGTGCGGCGGCTGCTAATTCTAAAAAAGATCGTGAAAAAGAAGCATCCGAGGTATTAAATGGTCTTTATAAAGAGGCAGCTTCAGCGATCATAGACGAATCATTACCTCCTGTTCGTCAACACCTTGATCCAATGGACCGTATCACATTCAGTAAGTAATTGAATAAATTACAAGCCCTGTCAATTGACGGGGCTTTTTCGTGTTTTATAGGATAAACCGAAAAGAAAATAGGGTAATTTTGCTATACAATAAGCGTAATAAGAAGTCGCAGAAAGGAGGAGCACAATGATAGTACACTTTAATAAAATTACTCCTGAGAACCGTTCGCTCATTAGATCTATTGAGTCAAAAGCATATGTGGGCTATATTCGATACCTTTTACTTAAGAGATGGTCTTTTGAACGTGTACGGCGTGAACTCATGCGACTAGGATTAGCGTGGAACGAAAAAGAAGATTTTGAGATTTACTTTCAAGAAGTTCTTTTTCCGATTATTAAAAAGTATAAGCTCGGAAAATATTATAAAAAATACTCTCGTGAACTGACAGATGCCCCTCTTACGTTTGGTGAAACGTTTGGCAACTCTGAGAAAGATCGTGTAGCCTTTGCAGATTTATTAAATTATATGGAGATCACACAGTTTTTCGCAGAAGAGATTGTTGAACATTACGGAACCCCCGCTAACATTCCAAATCACCCTTCTACTGGAGACCCTATTATTCCTCAAGAAAAACCAATTGATTTAGTAGAAATTCTTCAGAATCCCAGAAGGTACGTAATTGAACATTTATTAATCGAGGGTTATTCCCCTAAACAAATCGAGGCACATCTATATCAGCGTTACGATATGGAAGTGACTGCTGATGAAATTAAAGCCTACGCTAAGTCCTTTTTTAATGTAAAACGCCAGGACGTTCAAAGGTTATTGGATACCTTACAGGATGAAAAAGATTTATTGGCAGATCGTTTGCTTGAAGTGAAAAACCGCCCTAAATCTGATTTTAGTGTCGGTGAACGCTTTGAGATTATTTCTAAAATGAGTGAGAAGAATGATGAACTTACTAAATTAATCAATAAGTTAAGCAGTGTTCATATAAATTCTTCTTACAATGCAGCTGTTTTAGAAGTAACGGATATGAGAGAAATGTTTTCAGATGTAATGACTCGTGCTCATAAACGCTTTAGGGATTTAGATGAACGTACAGAGGATGAGATTGTTGGCCCGCTTAATAGCATCGTAACGATGATGGCTAAAGCAACAGATAAGATTATGAGTATTGACGATACACTTAATCAAACTTCCAACAAATCTGTTAATGAGGAAATGCTTGAGGTTATCATGCCAACACTCGACCGTATTGAACAAGAGGAAAGAGAAGCTCATTTTGCATATAGACAAATCAATAAAAAACGCAATGAACCTGATGAGGATGATGTGTATGAAGATGATGAAATTCTCGGTTTTGATTAGATTAGGTGATTACTATGGCCCTAATTGATCGCATTGATATAAAGCCAATGGGCTTTGCTGAATCGATGTACAAGCTAAACGGTCAGCCCTTACGCTTCACACAGGGAAGAAATTATTTAAAGCCTATTCACGAGGCCGAACTGGAAGAAATCCTTATGATGACAGGACGACAAGTAGAAAAGACAACCACTATTTCTGTCAAAATGGCAAACAACGTACTTCTTCGCCCCTTCTCCACTTCTCTATATGTTGCTCCTCTAAATGAACAAGTAAAAACCTTCTCTAGAGCACGTTTAGATAAACTATTCCGTTACAGTCAAAATGACTTGGTACGCAAGCGTTACAAGAGCTCTGACTTAGTAGATCAAGTGTTTCATAAAGAATTTTTAAACGGCGCTGAAATCTATATGCGCAATTGCTATGACGATGCAGATAATATCCGTGGACTCAGTATTCAGGATGTCTGTATCGATGAAATTCAGGATATTAACGTAGATTCTATCCCCGTCATACTAGAGACTCAAGCCCGTGCTAAAAAGAAGCACCGCATCTACACTGGTACTCCCAAAACGTTCGCGAACACCATACAACAATTATGGGACGGATCTTCTCAAGCAGATTGGGTTATCCGTTGTCCTCATTGTTCTAAGCATCAAGTTTTAGGAATAGAAAGTGTTACTCCTACTCAATTCATCTGCCGAAACCCTCGATGTCATAAACCTCTTCCTGATATCGCTCGTGCAATGGGCCGCTGGGAACATCGTAATCCAGAAAAGAAACGAAAAGGTTTCCGTATTACACAAATGATGGTGCCGGATATTAACCCGGGCGATATCTTCGACAAGATTGAAAACTACCCTCTCTTACGCTTAAAGAACGAAGTACTTGGCGAATCTTACGAAAAAGCGGATAAACCATTTACAAAAGATTTCATGATGGAGATTACTGACCGTGATTTCTCTATGATGACTACTATTACAAACTCAACTTTTGCCAACATACCAACTTTTTTAGGTATTGATTGGGGCGAAGGCGAAAAGAATGGTGAGAGTGGAACGGGATATACTGTTTTAACTGTTGGTGCTTACAACCCTGAAGGTAAATTTCAAATTCTTTATGCTAAACGTTTCGAAAAAGGCAAGGAACTAGACCCTGACTTTCAGATGAAAACTATTCATAATGTAGTAGATTCATTTAGATGCCGTTATATCATAGCCGACTACGGGGCTGGTGTTAAAGAGAATAAAAGATTGCGTAAACAATTAGGTAAACGCTTTGCACAAGTACAATATGTAGGTCAGCAAAAGAAAAAAATCAACTATGATCAGAACGAGTTTAAATTCCTTATCGAGAGATCCGATTGGATGACTGACTTTGTGGACTTTGCACACGATGGAAACCTACGTCTTTTTGGAAAAAATGATGAAGGTATGGTTAACGTATTCCATGATAATTTCACTGCTATTTACAGTGAGTACCGCAAGTCTACAAATGGGTTAGCGGAGAAATTATTTTATGGACACGCTTTATCACAACCAGATGACGCTTACCACTCTACTTTTTATGCTTGGTTTGCTTCTCTTATGTACAAACAAGGAAGCTTTACACCAGAAGGAAAAAGCAAGAAGAGAGGCTTTACATCTGTTCGTGCTTCTTGATAATAGTACAATTACAATATCAATCTACAAAGGAGGATTTACGATGATTCCAGAGCGTGATAAAAAAACAGATATTGCATCCGAAATAGCTCAAGGTAAGCAACTTCAGAAAAAAATTGTAGCTTTAGCTGAAGAAGCAGCTAGTGAAAGTCTTTCTAGTAATAAGACCTTAAATCAGATCATTGCTGTTCTTGCAAAACGTGAGCGATTTAACCGTTTACAGATTCAGCGTTTAGTTGAAGAAAGTAACACCATCGCTTATAACAAGCGTTACGATCAACTACGTTCATCAAACGATAGACGTATCACCTTCCCTATTGCTTCATTAAGCGGAGTGATTGAGGAGATGGGCTTTTCTGCTCCACCTGAAATCACAAACCCTAACTTACCTAGTGGTGGTCCTGGTAAGGGTGAAATGCAGAAAGCAGCATCCGTACAAATTGAGACCTCCCCTATTCACACACCGCATTCCAACGTCAAAGAGCGTCATGAAAAATACATGAGCAAAGTAGCAGCTGTTCAAAAGAAACAAGATGAACGTGCTAAAGCTCGTCAAGAGAAGGAAAAACAAAGTACTATCTTTAAAATAGCTAATTCGATTGTTATGTCTGAGCGTCAATATAAAAATGGGAATGAGGTTTTTAATACTCTTTTATCTGATGTTCCTTTCACTGATGAAGATAAGGATGCCATTATAAAGAAGGCTTCAACCATTGCAGAACATATGGTTAAAACCAAACGTTCACGTCCTAATTTTGTGGTAACATTGAGTCAGAATCCTACAGAAAAGGTGGCCAGTCACTTGTTAGGTGAGTACAGTTTGCTGAAACAAGCCGATGACACTACTAAGGTGAAAGAAGTGAAGGTTCAGCCGACTGTAGATGTATCTGATTTCTCTGCACTTATTAATTTAGCACGAAAGTTAGAGACAGAATCTCAACAAGGAGCTCTAGCAAAACAGCCGGTCACTACCGGGAGCGAGGTGAAGTAAATGGATAACTATCTTGAAGATTTAGAGAAAATTGCTAATGAAATTATCCCTGAGGACAATCAAGATCCTATGTTAGAAGATCCCAAGCCCCCTATTCCACCAGAGGAAATAGAGGCAGAACAAGCAGCTAACTCAGAACCTGCTGATTCAAGTGATGCTGAAGAACAGCTTCCCCCTTCTCCTGAAGATGTAGAAGCTCTAAATGATACGATTGATTCAGCAGAACAAGAACTCCACGCAGCCCAGGAACATTTAGCTGAAGTAGAGAAGCAATACAACGAGTTTGAGAAAGTAGCAGCTCCAGTTATTAGTGACTCTCTTCCAGCAATGGGTGCCTTCGCAAAACTCATCGATTTTTCCACTAATTCAGATTCAGACCCTATTCTCCACAAAATCGCTAAAGAACGACTTCAAACCGCTTTATCTAGCGAAGATTCATTCTATGAAACATTACAAAAGACGGCTACTGAGCTTTTTGAAGATGAAGCTAACCTTAATGCTCTATATACGCAAGAAGGTATGGAATATGTAGTCGAGACTCTTGATTCATTTGCTAATGATGAAGAGTTTTCTAAAGAAGCTTTTGAAGCTGGCAGCGTAATTGGTAAAGCTGTTGATACGATCAAAGAATTTGGCGACGCTACTAAAAACTTCTGGAAACTTAGAAATGAATTAGGCGTTGCTAAAGCTGAAGCTGACCGTCTTGCTCAAGAAGCTTCACAAGCTACTACTAATGCTGTTACAGCAGCAGATAATGTTAATGCCACTGGTGAAGAGTTAACAAACCTTAGACAGAAGCAGGTTGATGCAACAAAGGCTTCTTCAGCTGCTAATGAAAATGTAGATGACATTAAAAAGAAAGTTGTAATGGGAGGAGCTGGCTGGGGAGCTGGTGGTACTGGTCTAGCAGCCGGTAGTTTATTCGGCGGTAAAAAGATCTATGATGCTACCCACCCTGACGAAGAAGAAGCTTCGAAAACAGCTAGTTATCAAAATAAAGGTAATTATTATGAAGGAGGCAAACAAGCCATGAAACAATCAGTTGTTCAAGATTTCTTAAAAATTGCAGGTGCCGCTGGACTATTAAACATTGCTAATAACGAAGAATTTAAAGATGAATTACGTAAAGAAGCAGCAGAACAATTCAATCACATCTCTCGTTTAAGCAGAGCAGAAATGGAAGACGCATTCGTAAAGGTAGCAACAGAACTGTATTCTGAAGACCAACTACATGAAATCGTAGCTGGAAAGCACAATGAAGAATTATTCGATAAAGTAGCTTTTTTCATTGCAGCTCATGATGCTTCTGCTGATGAACTAGAAAAAATTGCAGGCGCTGACGGTGTTGCCGCGAAGGGTGTTGGCGGTGCATTAACTGACGCTAAAAAGCAAGTTGAAGAACACATTGATGAAGAAAAACGTAAAACTGAAACAGGTAACTTACAGCCTGGATCAACAAAAGCTCAAGACACTGCTGGATATAACGTAACAAACAATCCTAGTAAGTATGATGTTGATAAAACAGCTCACTTACTTGAGCAAGCTCAACTTCAAAAGCAAGCAGCTATTGAGGCGTATGCTGAAGCTGAAAGCTTCCTTAACCAATATGGTCGATAAGCATTTATTTCTAAAGGAAACGCCCTTATTTGGGCGTTTTTTTATGCCCTCTGTTAGGTAAAATCCTTTACAATATGTATATATGAAGCTGTAAAAAAGAAAGGTGATGACATTGGATATTCAAAGAAGAGCTCGGAATTTGCGAATGATGCTCGATAAACAAGCCGCACTCCCGAAGCTCCCTTCACTTGATAGCATTAAACCTCCTACTACCCCTCTTTTTCCAAAACTTAAAGGAACAAATAAACCACCTGTCTTAACAAGTCCTTCTCAACCAGCTCCCGATCTGACGAATACAGATTTACCCACCTTACCAAAAATGAGAGTCAATGGTTCAAAGCCTAAATTTTCATCTCCAATGAAATCCGCTAATCCCTACAATAAAAATTAGAAAGAAGGTGGTAACATGGCTGATAACATGTGGGAACCTAAACGTAGTGATAAGAATCTAAACTATAAAGATTCATGGCTCCAAAACACCGTAGAATTAGCCGCTTTAGGGACGATTCTAACTGGCGCTGGTACATTAGCTGTTAAAGGTGATTTTAGCGGTGCTTTCCGTAATGGTAAGCGTGCTATAGGTGCAGCAGGAAAAGGGTTCGAGAATTACTTAAAACGTAACGGTAGCATGAAAACAAAGTTTGGTTATCAAGTAGGTAAAAAAGTTCTTCAAAACCTAAGAATGATGCCAAAACCAACAGGACGTGAAGGTGCTGACCAATTAGGTGCTATTCTAGGAAATGGCGTTAAAGAAGTAGATACGAACCCTGAAATCCAAAAACGTATTCGTGATGAAGTATCTCGTCGTTTACAGCAAGAACAGAGTCGTAACGTTGTTGATAAAGCAATAGATGGTTCCACCCGTTTTCCTAATACTGATCCAGAAGCACGAGCAAGAGTTTTGTACGAAAAGGTTCGTGATGAAGAAATTCAGAAACAACTATATGGAGATAAAGCCTCTATTACTAATAAATCTCCTCGGAAGAAAGAAAATGCGAAACCTTTATTCAATAAGAAACAAGTCGCAAAAGACATGGTAGGTGCTGGATTGACAGGTACCGCATTCGGCGCAGGCATTTCAGGTTTTCATGCCCTAGATCGCGCATCTTCTGACCCGGATAATCAAAAGAAGCTAGAAGATACCTTTCATCATGCAGGTAGTTTTCTAAAAAAGAAGGAGGATAATTCGATGAATAAATCAGCTAGTTCTCTTGATGTATATAAAGGGCTCGGTGGCATTGCTAAGAAGACTCCCGAAGCTGTGGCTAGTGGTATTGGTTTTACTGGTATCTCATTAGGTACAGCAAAGCTTTTAAATGGACAAGATCCTCGTTCCCCTAAAGATGGTACTGATAAAGATACAGATAACCAATCTACTCGCGTAATTATTGAGTTAGGAAAAGATGATCAACCTAGACCTGGCGATAAGCATTCAGCTATGCCTATGGGTTTATCCGGTCTCCCACGTCTTGCCCAGGAAAAGACAGAGGATTTGGAAAAGACAGCTCTCCCCTCTTTCAATGGCTTAAAGCAGTTTGCTAGAGATTTCAAGGGATATGGTAAACAAATCGATGAATTAAAGGGTCAGAATCCCGCTGATGTTGCCGCTACTCGTTTGCGTAATGAAAACATTCCTAAGTTATTAGAAGAGAACTACGGCAATTTAGCTAAAGATGATTATTCAAAAGGACAATTTACAAATCGTCTATTTGATAGCTACACAACCCAAGCAAAAAACGAATTAGACGATACAGTTAAAGGTTTAGAAACACAGACGGCGAACGCTCGCTTGAAGGCTGGCGCTGGCGGTTTACTTGCCGCTGGAGGAGGATTAGCCGGATTAGCGGCTATGAAAAGCAAACGAGAGGAGAACCCCAAAAATGGACCTTCTTAAACTTCCCACTGACCAAAACCCTCATGAGCGTTGGAATAGCATTATGAATGGAGCTGCTAACAAGCAGATGATTGCTATTCGATACCGCGACAAAGACAATCAACTATCTGTTCGTAAAATAGAGCCTTATGAAATTAAAGATGGAAAGCTCTTTGCTTATGATCCTGAAAAAGGCGGCATACGTGCCTTCTTCACTCAAAACATAGAGGCTGCTCTTACAACGGACAATGGTTTTGAACCTCGTTTTCCAATTAAAATCAACTCATCTATTATGTCTGATAGCTCTTTATAAGCGCCATTTCAAGGCGCTTTTTTTGTTAGAATGAAGCTAATGAACACGAGCGAATATTAAAGGGGTGTCTTAATTGATTAAAATTCCAAATGTACAAGTTAAACTAGCTGATCGAATATATGGCGATTTTGCAGAGAAAGTTGCATTTAACCTAAGCATTGACCCTGCTTCCGTTTTAGGCTCGATTGCTGGTGGCTATGCTGCAAATGCTCACTACAAAAAGTCACAGGATAAAAAACAAGAGCAAGAATTAAAGAATCGTACTATCGAAAATAATGCGTATTCTCAGGTTGAAAGTATTATGAGGGACTTGAAGATTGTTTTCACGCCCATTAACGTCATTTACAGTGTTAACGGCCAAGTATTTGAAATCATCTCTACTGATGAAATGAATCCTTATATGCGTACTGAATTTCAAAAGAAGAATGCTAACTATTTCCGCGATTTATTAGTAAATAAAATCAATATGGAAATGCAATTGGCAGAACAAGCTTTTGCCCAACGTCTCCTAGCTGCAGGTGGTTATAACCAGCAAGCAAAAGAAGCAAGTTATATATCTAAACAAGATGCCTTGGTTAAAGTAGCTGCTGAACATATGGACGGTATGATGAAAACAGCAAGCGGCGGTTTAGATAACGTGACATTCACCCTTAACCCTTCTTTTGATACCATTCGACCATTTGAACATTGTCACTTCTTTTTTAACCCAAATGAATTATCGAAAGTAGCAAGTATCTTTGATTTATTTGACGAGAATCGTTCTGAAGATGTGAGTCTCCATCGAATTAATCAAGAAGTCAATGTAGGATTTTTACCAGACCGCGTTGTTTATACCTGGAATGGGCAACTAATTGAACAATTACCTCTCTTACGAATGAATGAAGAAGGTTATGAAGCGTTTAAAAAGAAAGACAAGCAGTTTTTCATCGATTTCTTTAAACAACATACAAAAGAAACAACTGAGGAACTGGAGGCTCCTAAACCACGAGAGCAAACCGCTAGTACATCTGAAGAAGAGACAGCTACATTTGATACGTTTCATGAAGATCAAGACGACTTCGTAAAAGATGCTGCTTCTCTTGAAGATATTGTAGAAGATCTAGTTGAAGAAGAGTTTCCAGTAGTCGAACGAGAAAGCCTGGACTTGTTCCAAGATCCTGATATTCACCCTGTTGCTTATGATGTTGTATTGAATGAACGATATGGCGAAGATTGGGCTAGGTATGAACTTGAAGCCTTATTAAAGCAAATTGAAATAGATTTCGAGTTACGTAATGGTATTGCTGAAAATCCATTAAATAAGATTTCCATCCTCCACACCGTTTCTTCAGAAGAACACACGATGTATCAGGCTCCCCTCACCTTTGAGAAATTTATACGAGGCGTTAATTCCAAAAGTATTTTATTTGAAGAATTTCAAGGTAACCTCTCTTTTGAAGAGATTCTATTTGGCTTGGACGTAGCAAAAGCGTATGACGGAGATGAAGTATTCCTTCAATTCCATGACAATATCGCCGCTTACGTATCTGAGGAACTAATGAATGAAGGCGTTCGCTTTGTATCGAATCAGCTTTATGATGAAGACAATCCTTCTGAAAAAGACTTCTTCAAAAGTGTAAATGGCTTTTTAGCACGGAAATGGAAAGAACGTGATGCTCAAGGTGTTTTAGATGAAGCTGGCATTGACCAACAACACACCATGACTACCCAAATTACTGAGATTGCCGATGATGTACTGAAAGAGCATGCTGAACAAATACAAGTTGATGATCCTTACACATCCATTAAGAAAGTTTTAGGAAATGGTTTACTTGAGCCTGTAGATGCTGATTTCCGTACTGGCGTTGCGAATATGGCAGCTGAAACAACAGTCGCTCACTTTATGGCTGGTATCTTTCTTGAATACAAACATCAAGAATTAGTTTATACCTTAGAAAAGCTTAAGGAAGAAGGTGTAGTACGTGGATAAAGATCAACAAAATGATATTTCCAAAATGGAAGAGAAAATGGCTAAATTTGTAGATAAATTGACGGGAACATCTAGCGGTCACGTAAAGGTTGCTCATCCTAACTCAACAATGAGCAACAACGCTTATAAACAGTACCGCTCCTCCTTCCTTACACTAGGAGATATGCAAATTCCCGATGATTATAAAGAGATTTTTAAATGGTGTAGATATTTTTTCAAGTTTGACCCTTTGATTGGTTCCGCTGTTCGTTCTCTCGCTACCTTTCCAATCACGGATTGGATACTTGATGATACAGAAGAGGCTGACCAAAAGGACGTAGACACCAATGATACAGATAGTGAAGAGCCAAGTGAGACATATAAATTCTATGACGAGATTTTAAGTGAAGATATAGATTTATATACTCATATGAACGAAGTCGGCTATGACTATTTCTTATACGGTAACATGGTTGTTTTTGCTGAACCCGGCGTTAAGATCGTTAAGCGTCGAGTACCTGAAACAGGTGAGATTATTCAGAAGAAAGAAGTTGTATGGAAAAGCGTGCAACGACTTGATCTCACCCGTTTAAAGATTGATAAAGACCCAAAATCAGGAGAGAAAATGTACTTCTATGATATCCCTCCTGAATTAAAGCGAGTTATTAAAACGCAAAAGCCGAAAGAAAAATACGATAAGATACCAAAAATCTTTAAGGATGCGGTTGCGAAGCGTGGCCTTGTAAGGTTGAAAAGCGAATACGTGTATCACATGCAAATGCCTTCTGAATCTGGTGATGATGGACTTTGGGCTACTCCCCCCGTTCTCCATGCTATGAAGCTTATACTCTATAGCAACGTTTTACGACAGGCTCAAGAGGCGCTGGCTTATGAACATATAGTGCCCCGCCGTATCTATTACTTTAACGAAACTCAAGAATTTTCTCCTGGAATGGATTTTGCTGATATTGCTAATGACTTTGCCTCTGAGTTAAAAAAACAGCTTGATGATCCAAACTATCAAATTATCAGCCCCCTCCCTATTCAACAAATCCAACATGGCGGTCAAGGGAAAGCATTACTTCTCGTCCCTGAATTGGAACAGCTGCAAGAAACCATCCTTGCTGCTATGGGAGTTCCACGAGAATTTATCTTCGGCGGTGTCTCTTACTCCGGTTCTACCACCTCTTTACGTATCCTTGAGAATCACTTCATCACCTACCGCACAAAACTACTCCACTACATTAACAATTTCCTTATTAAACGATTAGCGGAAATTCGTGGCGAATGGGAAACCATTGATGATAACGAAAAGCTTGTAAAAGTACAGCTTAGTGAATTAAAAATGCAAGATGACATCCAACAAAAACAGCTAATGATTAACCTTAATCAACAAGGAAAACTTCCAGACGAAATCATGTACGAGAAAGTTCTCGGATTAGATTCTACAAAGGTTGTCAAGCAGCTACAATCTGAGCGCTTGCGTAAGCTTCAAGAGCAATTCGAGTTGCAACTGAGTCAAATGGATATGAATGAAAAAATGCAGCAAATAGCAGCAGAAAAAGGACAGATGCCGCCAGTTGACCCAGCTAACGGTCCTCAAATTCCTGAACCGGCTCCTGGTGCATATGAATCTGAAGAAGATCCTCAACAAGAGGGCACTCCTCAGCAGGGACAACCATCTGACCAACCAACCGGACAACCATCTACCCCAGGAGAAGGGGAGCGCAGGGAAGAGCCTAAGGGACGCTCTGGTAGTGGTGGAACTCAAAACCGAGAAGCATTAAAGATTGCGCAGGAATTTATGAACATGTCGGAAGCGCAGAGGGCAAATGCTATCTCTAAGCTCCCTCAAGCTACAGCACAACGCGCTTTAATGTTCTATAATCAATTACAAGCTGAGGAAGGAACAGAAACGGATATGAGGCCAATGCCAACACAACTTCCTCCTCGTCGTGAAGGTGGCGTGTAAGATGTTTCGTGTATTTGACTTATCAATCTACGCCTCCAATGCAAACGAACTTCTCAACAACCCTTGTCTGCGCTTAATCTCCCTAAAAATCTCCTGCTCGTTTGAAACGGGCTACACCACAGCAAACTTACGATTCTCTCCATGCGAAGAACGAGAAACCAAATTCAAACGTTATCTGAAGCGATTCCGGGTTGAACAGGATGATCATCAGCTTGATGAACTGCTGCAAGATAAAGATGTACGTATTATAAAGCAACATGTTTTCCCTACAGAAGACGGTTCAATTGTTGTAGTGGATTACCAAGTTAGAAAAAGGAAGGTAGGTCGTGCATAATGGAAAAGTTTAATCATGAACAGGCAGTTGCCAAATTAAAGGCTAATGTAATCAACGAATTCAACAATGCATTTCCTTTTGAACGCGGAGATTATCGTTTTGAAGTGAAAGATATTGAAATCAAAGAGCCTTCCGTCACATATGAAGACCAACAAAAAGCCTTTTTAAACGATGATTCTATTGAAGCAGTGGTACGTGGTACGGTTGAAGTTTACTTTAAAGATAAGCTTGTTAAGTCACAGAAAACGATTTTAACACGTGTCCCTTATCCAACAGATCGAGGCAGCTATGTAACTGCAGGTAATGAAATTGTTGTATTAAATCGCATGCAAAGACGAAACGGTATCTTTGTACGCCCTGTTCGTAACGTCAATCGCACTCAAATGCTCACAGCTGATGTAAGAGCTGGCTATCAGCGCTTCAAAATTGATTTCGATACAAATAGAGGGCAAATGAAAATATCCGATTTATCCATGGACTATGGTAAAACAAGTCCTGGCCAAATCGACGTTATTCCCTTTCTAAGATTTCTAGGTGTAACTGATGATCAAATTAAGCAGGCGATTAATAATGAAACACTTTACAATTCATTTATGAAGAACGCTACTACTACTTCACCACGTAAAATCTATGGTGCTTTTTTTGCAAAAGAGTTTCCTGGTGATGAAGAAGCAAAGCAACAAATCCTAGACTTCATGAATAATAACCTTACATTCAGCGAAGACTCTCAGAAATTAAATAAGCAAACGATTGGTGAAAGTGCTAGTTCATTTGATGCAACTGCCCTTTTAGGAACCATCTCTCAACTTGTAAAAGAGTATAAGAAGCCTGGTGTTTCCCCAGATCCTGACGATTTCCGTTTTAAAGAAATCAAATCGCCAGAAGATACAGTTGGGGAATATGTCCGAAAAGGTATTAGAGAATGGATTAATAACCGTCTTCGCCGCATAACATATACGGATATGAATGAACAAAAGCGTCAGACGATGAACGCAAAGCCTGACCAATATATTTATAAAGGTACAAAACAGCTCTATCAAAGTGACATTGCTGAATTAGTTGATACATCGAATCCTTTAGACCTCCACCAAAAGCTTTATAAGGTGACTTCTTTAGGTACTGGCGGTTTATCTACCCGTGCCGCTTCTAACTATAATCGTAACCTACAAGATACAGCGTTTGCTAAAATTGATGCGGTTGAAACGCCACAATCTCAACGAATGGGATTAGTGCAACATTTTGCATCTGGAGCAACAGTTAAAAATGGTCGTCTCTACTCTAAATTTTACCGAGTGACCAATGGTAAGATTGATACCTCTAAAGTGATTGATGATATTGATCCGCTCGATGAATTCGAGGAATACATTGCATTCAACACCCCTCCTACCCTTTCGAAAGACGATAATGGTAGAATCACAGGTTTTAAGAATGATACTGTTCGAGTTCGTCATAAAGGTAGATTCGAAAATGTCCCCCGCAACAAAGTAACGTTAATCGACTCCAGCTCCTCTGCCCACATGAGTCATTCGACTGCTCTTATCCCTTTTGGAAGCCATAACGATGGTGCGCGTATGTTAATGGGCGCAGGTATGCAGAAGCAATCTCTTAGTCTTGAAAACCCTGAAGCTCCCCTTGTACAAAGTGTTTCTGATCCTGTAACAGGTAAAACGGTTGAAGAAGAAATGGCAGAACGAGCTTCTAATATCCTACGTTCTCCTGTTGCTGGAACGGTAAAGAAAATTACCGATGATTATATCGAAGTTGATACAGGCAGCGGAACAGAGAAAGTAAAGAAACTGAATTATTTTACCACGGGGAAATCCGGTGGTTACATTCACCACAAGCCTGTTGTACAAGTTGGTGATAAGGTCAAAAAAGATCAATTACTTGCTGACGGATGGCAATCTAAGGACGGAAAGCTAGCACTTGGACGTAATATCCGCGTTGCCTACATGCCTTGGCAAGGCTACAACTTTGAGGATGGTGTAGTAGTTTCAGAGGGCTTTGCAAAGAAAATGGCAAGTGAAGAAGTTAAGACGATTGAATTTGAATTAGAGAACCAGGAAGGCAAAGTGAAGTTCGGTACACCTGAAGCTAAGAAGCTGCTAAAGGATCTGCATGTTTCTCCGGGTATTCTAGGCAAACTAGATGAAAACGGGATTATTAAAAAAGGAACGGATGTAACTGCCGGAGATTATCTTGTAGCCGCTGTTAAGGTAAAAGAAAAAGAAGACCTATCTGCTGGTCAAAAAGATATTCGTCGCATGATGCGAAACAAAATCATCGAATTACCGTCTGATATATATAAGGATGTGAGCCGAAAAGTCGTTGGTTATCAAAAAGGGAAGGTCATTAGCGTAAATGTGACACCTACTAGTGAAGGTAACTTAAAAGCTCAAATCAAGCTCCTTTCCTTCAAACCTATGGAGGTCGGGGATAAGCTGAGTGGTCGTCATGGTAATAAAGGGACAATTACTAAGATTGTTCCAGATAAAGAGATGCCTCACCAAACCGATGGTAAACCCATTGAGTTAATCTTCTCCCCTCTTGCCGTTCCGAGTCGAAAAAATATCGGACAGCTTCTAGAAGTCAATGCTGGCTTAGTTGCTGAGAAGAAAGGTAAATCTTCATACAATGTTTTAAACTTCGATTCTAGTCAACGTGAAAAGCTAGAACAGGAGTTAAAAGACATTGGTATGCCGGACGGTAAGCAAACCTTAATCAACCCTGAAACAGGTAAACCCTATGAAAATCCTGTAACTGTGGGACCAATGTATATCTTAAAGCTAAAACATAAGGTTGAAGGAAAGATTACGCAGCGGAATATGCGTGGTGCAATTAGTGAAGAATTACAGTCACCTCGTAAAACGAGCGGTAACATTGATGGAGATCGCCACAATCCGCAGGGTGTCGGTGGTATGGAGTTCTGGTCATTAACCTCTGCTGGAGCGGTACACAATATTCACGAAATGACTACGTTAAAGTCTGATGGTGCTGGCGACAAAAAGAAACGTGCTGAAATCTTTAATGCTATTCGTAAAGGTGTTCCTGTTCCTGACCCTGTAACTCCACAATCGCTTAAAGTGCTGCAAGATAAGCTATATGCAGCTGGTGTAAGTATGACGCCGCTACGTGATGATAAGGAAGTAACCTTAGATGATAAGTTCACTGAGCTAATGTTGAACCCTATGAAACGGGATGAACTGAAGAAATTAGGTGCTGCTCCTGTCACTACAGCGAAAGGATTAAAGGCACGAACAAATACGTTTGCTGATGGCGGTATTTATGATCCCACTATTTTTGGAGAAAACGGAGATCATTGGGGCCGCATTGATTTAATTGAACCTGTTCCAAATCCTCTCTTCTTAGAAAGCGATCAAGGTTCACGTCCTTATGAAGCAATGCTGCTTTCAAAAGGATTGCGCCAGAAAGATATTAAAGAGATTGTAAATGGTAAAAAGTTTGTTGTATTCGATCCAAAAGATTCAGGACTTGAGGAAAATCAATTAGTCGATATGACTGAGTTGGATAAGCTTCAGCTTGCAGGAAAAGATGTTACGGCTGACACTGGCGGATCTGCACTTACTCGTTTAGTGGAAGGTGTAGATTTAACAACAGAATTAAAAAATGCTGAACAGCGTTTAAAAGAGGCTAGAACAGTTCCAGAACGTTCTTTAGCACAAAAGCATGTGATGGCTCTATCTCGTGCTTTAGACAAGGGATTAGAACCAACAGATTTTCTAATGGAATCTGTACCAGTACTTCCACTCAAATACCGCAAACCTCTTTCAATGAATGGTGGTAAGACATTTGCTGAAGATGGGATTTCTCAACTTTATCAAAACCTACTTAAACAGAATGAAGAGTATAAGAAAAAAGCGGAAAGCAGTGACCCTCTCAAATGGGATCGTTCCGTATATAGCGGTGCGAAGTCTGATTACTACAATTCGATTAAGAACATTATTGGCGTTGGTCCTGCATTTAAAGATGATAAGCGTGACCAAGATATTAAAGGGATCATGCATACATTGAAATCAAAACGTGGCTTTGTTCGTTCGAAGATGCAAACAAAGCTTCAAGATTATTCTGGACGTTCTGTAATTGCTGTTGACCCTACACTTAAACTAGATGAAGTAGCCCTTCCAGAGGATATGGCTGCTGAAATGTTCCAGCCGCTTATTTTGAGAGAATTGCAGAAACAGAGATATTCCACGAAAGAAATTAAAAAGTTCATGACGCATCATACACCTGAGTATCGTCGTGCATTAGAAAAAGTATCTGCCGCTCGTCCGGTAATCTTAAATCGTCAACCTTCTCTACACCGACATTCCTTGCAAGCTTTTTATCCTAAAATTTTGTGGAATGAAGATGGCGTAAAGAAACGTGCAATTGGTTTAAACCCTGTAGTAACAACAGCTTTCAATGCTGATTTTGACGGGGACACGATGGCTGTTCACCTTCCGATTACAACGGATGCAATTAAAGAAGCGGAAGAAAAACTTTTACCATCTAAAAATTTATTAAACCCTACAAATAATAGTTTAATAACCGATTTAAAACATGAGATGCAATTAGGTATTTACTATATGACACGTGATCGCATGCCCGAAGGCACTCCTAAAGAGTTTAAGTCACTAAAAGATTTAGAAGCTGCTTACCATAAAGGTGAAGTGAAAACGTATGATGCTGTCAGAATGAATGTACCTGGTCTAGGTCAAGTAACGTCTACTGCAGGTCGTCACATTTTTAATCTCAGCTTACCTCGTGGCTTCCAGAACTATAAAGATAATGTGGACATCAATAAAAAGAAGATGGAAAACATCTTAATGGACATTATCAATGCTCAAAGCGGTGGTGGAACAATGAAAGCTGTTGAAACAATCAATCGTCTACAAAATGTAGGCTTCCACTCTGCTACTACATCGGGCATTAGTATTGGATTTAGAGACTTTGATGAAGTACGGAAGATTGATAAGGATGGACTGTTTGCTGCTGCTGATAAGCAGCTTAAAGAAAAGTATAAGGATAAGCTAGCAAGCGGTATGATTGATGCTCAGGATGCGATGGAACAAGAGAAGTCTCAAATTGTTCAAGGTCAGATGAAACAGCTTATTGAAAACAGCCTTGACCCTAATAACCCTATAGAAATTATGAGGTCTTCTGGTGCAAGGGGTAACGCTGGCCAAATTAACGCAATGAGCGGTATTCTAGGTGTCGGTAAAAGTGTAACAGGTGAAATGACTCGACCTATCAACGCTTCCCACTTAGATGGATTAACACCAGATCAGTTCTGGGATTTATCTTATGATAGCCGGAAAGGTATTCTCGATAAATCAATTGAATCTGAGAAGCCTGGAGCTTTAACTCGTGAGTTATGGATGACGAATAAAGGAACAGTTATTTCTGAAAAAGATTGCGGAGATACGATTGGAGTTAATTTAGATATGAATGTTGATGCTGATAAGCGTGCCATTCATGGTCGTGTCCTTCTAAAAGACGTTCCATTAGATAAAGGAGGATCTATCAAAGCCACTGGCCGCCCTCTTACTGTTCAACAAGAGGAGATGATTCGTACCCGAGCAAAAGGCAAGGTAAATGTGCGTAGTCCATTAACTTGTAAGTCTTCTTCTGGTGTATGCCAGAAATGCTACGGAACTAGACCAGGCGGCACGACAAACGACCTCGTAGAGATTGGTAGTCCAATTGGTTCAATCGCTGCCCAAGCGCTTGGAGAGCCGAGTCAGCAGGCCATTATGAAGGCGTTCCATGTCGGTGGTGCACAGAGTAGTGCATCAGGTGCATTTGACCGTATTCAAGAGATTCTACGTTTGCCTAAGAATCTTACAAACTCTGAAGTAGAGGCAGTTATCGCTGAGAAAGATGGAGTCATCACAAGTATTACAAAAGATCCGCTAACTGGAACGATTGTAACGGTTGATAAGAAAAAATATAAGCTTAATAAAAAACCGCTTGCGGATTATGTAAAAGAAGGTGTATCGATTAAACGTGGTGACCTTCTTACGAAAGAGTTTGATGCAAACGGTGATCGTGTAACGATTCGTAATCCTCATGATGTGCTTATGTACCAAGGTCCTGATGTTGCAAAACAGTATCTAACTGATAGCTTGGAAGAAGCATATCGCAAAGGGGATATCACGAATACAGACCGACGCCATTATGAAGTGGCCACTTCTAACCTAATGGGCAAAGCTGTTGTAACTGATCCAGGAACGTCTCCATTTGCTAGCGGTCAGGTAGTCCCTGTGAAGGTTTTGAATAAGTACAATCAACAAGCAGGTAAAGTAGTTTCCGTTCCCACGGATTATGCGAACAGAATGAATGTCATTGGAGCGATTGCAGCTCAAGATTATAGCGACATACGAAATCCAATGAAAATTATTGTAAAAAAAGGAAGCATTATTACAGAATCTGCATGGGAACAGTTGAAAAACCGTCCTCATATTAAAGTACAAAAGAAACCATTGCAATTTGACCAAACGTTAAGCGGAGTATCTACAGTAGATCTTGCTTCTCAAAACTGGCTTGAAACCTCCTCATATAGGGACGCTACACGCACCATTGGAGAAGCGACAATTTTAGGAATGAAAGATAAACTTGATAATCCTTTAACTAGACAAATGACGGGACAAAAAGGGAATTTTTCAGAAGGATTCACACCATGGAACGAGCAACAAAAAAACAATTTTGTAAATGGGTTCCTTTGATAAAAATGCCAAAAATTATAAAAATTAAGTTTGAATATTCATAAAAAAAAAGTTAAGATGAACTCATAGATGATACAGAGAACTCTTCAACTTTCGGAGGATAGCTTCTCTTTCTCCATACAGTTTTGTGTATAGGGCATAAAATTCTCAAGAGAGTTGAAGGGATAAGAAAGGAATAGGAACTAATGAGCGATTAGGCTAGAGAAGTCTTACTTGTTCCGTAGTAGGCTCCCTATGCTTACTAATTCCTTTCTTTCTCTGTTTTACATAGTCATAGTTTTTTTTAGAGAGGGATTGGATTAAATGGCGGAAAAACAAATTAGAAATAAAGGGTTCTCAATAGCAGTACGTAAGAAGATAGAACAAGAACATCCAGAGTTGTTAGAAAAGTATACAGATGGTGATTTTCAAAAGATTATTGAATGCGCACTAAAAGTACTCTCTGAGCTACTTAGGGACGGTTATCGTATAATATTTGAAGGCTACTTTTCTTATTTTACAAAACCTATTAAACGAAAATGTTCTAATCTTCATACAAAAGAAACATGGTGGACATATAAACGTCGTATCCGTGTAAAACCCATGGATAATCTTAAAGAATTATCTGAAGTTGAAATAACGGAAGAAGAATATAATAAATTTATAGAGGAATCTCAAAAGAGAAAGCAAAAAAATTCTACTAACGCATAATAAAAACCTTACTGGATAATACCAGTAAGGTTTTTTTAAAAAGGATGGATTGCATCAACTGCTATTTGTTTTAAATCGTAAATTTGAGTTAAATAATCTTCTTGTAATGAGGGTTTGAACTTGTCTATATCTTCTAAAGCTTTCTTCATCACTTGATTATCATCGAGTACTTTATGATAAGAACCATAATGTTTTACAAAGCTTGCACAAGGTCCTACAGTCAATGCCCCTTCTGGATCTTTCATTTGCCACCTTGAACTAACAATTTGCATCATTCTTCCGAAACTACGATCATTCTTTTCTACAACATCTAGAAACTCTCTTTCCCAGCTAGATAACGATTTTCTAGCCAAAGGATCTCCTGCTACATAATCGAGTAAGTATTGATACAATTTAATAATTTGATCTTCATCTTTAAGGTGAATCGTAAAACCATTCCCAGAACTACACTTAAGGACCGCTTCCGGTCCCCCGGAAGTATGATAGATGTTGTAGTCAGTTAAAATACCCTCCTCTTCTCCTAATACTTTAAGTAAAGTATCTTCAGTAAATACTTTACCTCTCCAGTGAGCAAAGCCCTCTTTTTTAATTTCGTCTAATAATGAAACTGATACCTCATGTAAATGACTATCTAACCCCTGTATTTCAATATTCATTAGAAAAATATATAAATCTATAAAGTTGATTTTTTTCTGCAACAATTTCGTTCTCATACCTTCCCCTTCCTTCCTCAATGCAATAACTTCTGATTAGTTCGTTCTTTCATTGTGTGAGCCGTTGTGTAGTCTAAGGCATACATAAGAACTGTTGTATCATCAGAATGTTTAAATACAGGGTTATACTTTCTGAATAGTTCGATAGCTTCTTTTACTTCTTCTGGTACCTTTAATTTATTGGCCATAAAAATACCCCTGATCTCTTAGCCACTCTTTCACGCCATTTACAACCTCTTGATTGTTCTCTACTAACTTTCCTTTAACAAAGATATCTCCGTTGCGCATAAACTCTAAAACTACTTCATCATTTGTGTAAATGGAGAAAATAGAAGGATGAGGTTCTAAATCGTTCTTAAAAGTTAAAATCTCGGTAGCTTGTAGCGCCTGATCTTTAGTCATTTTCAACATCCTTTCTTTTCATTTTTCTTTGTACATCAATAACTAATAAAGCTTCCAACTCTTGAAGAGGAGATTGCATTTTTTGGATTTCACGTAGTGCTGCCTCTGCATCATTCATTTCCTGTCCCTTTGTACGGTAATCGTTTGAATAAGCTGTTACCTTTCCCCAATCCTCTGTAACTAAAGCAATTAACTCTAACATGCGTTGATTTACTTTTGCCTGACGTTGTTGAGTGTCTTTCATGAGATTTGTCTCCTTTATTCATCTAATATTCGTAGTATGGAGCTTTGCAAAGCCTTGTGATGGGAAGTTGATAAAGTCGATTTGAAGAATTGGTCATATAAACCCAATTGAGGTAGAAGAAAATTGTAGAGATTATTTAAGTCTCTTAATCTTTTCCCTTCTACCTCTTGGTCTAACATGCTTCTGCCCTTTACTAATCGCCTGGCAATCTGCTCCCATTCACCATATAGTTGGTCAATATATTCATTGACGTTCTGTTCTTTTTTTACTTTCAGCATAAAGTTAATACGATTTGCTGTTTCTTTAATAATATCTGGAGGCATCCTTAACTCTTCAGCTAAAGATGTCTCTTTTTTGTCATCCGTTTTATTCAAGCCAATCACCCTCCTATGGTAACTGCAATTCCTTGATATATGATTGAACAACTTCCCAATCTTGAGTAGCTGTCACTTTAAAATCGAATGAATTAAATATTTTATTTTTATATCGTGCTGTCGATAAACGTCCGTCAAATACCATGACAATGCCTTTGTCTGTAACAGTACGGTTTAATCGCCCAAAGGCTTGTTTTAGCTTAATAATTGCTTCTGGAAGACTAAACTTATGAAATCCTCTCGGCTCATTCATCAAGTAATCATTCACGGGATCTCCGATAATCGGGTAAGGTAATTTATCAATTAACACCGCTGAGATGTGATGCCCTTGTATATCAATACCTGTAAAGAAACTCTTCGTTCCTAATAAAACAGTGTTATCATTCTCTTTTACGTAATCAATGATTTTTTGTTTTGGCATATCCTCTTGGGAAATAATATTTATTCCTTTTGGTAATGACTGCTTAAAGTATTCCTCTGCTTCAATCAAATTTTTTCTTGAAGTAAATAAGCATAAGGCTCTCCCATTCAGTTCTTCAATTACGTCTTGCATTTCTCCTAATACAAAAGGTAAATGATCCTTTTGATTACCTGCAGGTGTGTCACTAGGTAAATACCATAGAAGATTATCTGTAAGATTAAAGGGTGAAGAAACAATGAGCTCTTCTACTGGATATGCCTCTTTATCTTCCTCAATCCCTAAATCCTCTTTAATATGATTAAAGGATTGATTTGCTGTTAATGTAGCCGACATAACAATAGGTATCTTCTTCTCTTCTTGATCTTTAAAAAGATGCTTCGTTAAACCTGAGCCATTTAAAGGTTTAGCATGAATAGACACACTATCGTTCATTGGTTGCAGCCAGAAGATAAACTCGCTATCATCTTGTTCTTCATCAAAAGCAAACATATATTGCACTAGGGCCGCTTTTTCCATTAGGAACTTAACAGTATCGTTTACTGCAATCATCCAATCAATAGCTTCTTCACTGAAATAATCTTCTAAAGCTTTGAGCTGTTCAAAAGAAAAGCCAAACTTCTTTAAATAGGCATCTGCTACGTCAGCAGCCGCTAGCAATGCTTCAATATGATCTCTTGCATACTTCTGCAGTCGAGTACGTTCTGGCAGTTCTAATGTATGGAAGTTCATATAAGGATTTGCTAACTTGTATTCGTGCGATAAGCCGACAAACATATTGATTAAGGATCCGTTTACAGTATCAAGTTCCATTTCATCTAATAGTTTATATGTGCTATCGCCAATATCAGATAAACGTGCTCGATCCATTGCTTTTGTGAAGTAATCAAAATGTTGCTGCAGGGATTTCACCGAATATTTTTTCTCCTGGAAGTCACGAGCAATCTCATTGATTTCATGCCCTTCATCCATTATTACTACTTTAGCAGTTGAAGGCAGCATATTTCCCTCACTTTCAAGCGCTGTAAAGAAATAATGATAGTTACATACAATAAGTTTTGCCGTACCAACTTTGCTCCGCTGACGATAATAGGGACAGATATCATAAAAAGGACATTGCTTTCCTGTACATTCATTTCTGTCTACACAAGCGAATTGCGCCCAGGTCTGATATTTCGGTACAAAATCTAATTCTGATTTATCGCCAGCCAAACTGGTCGTTGCCCACTTTAATACTTCTTCACATTCCTTGACCATTTCACTAGTAGTAGCACCCATTTTTCCGCTACGCGCATCATTTACTTTTTTCGGGCAAACATAGTTATTCCGTCCCTTAATCAAAACTGGATTTAAACTAATGTTATATAGTTCTTCTAATAGCGGAATGTCTTTATTAATATATTGCTCCTGCAAGATAATACTTGAAGTTGCAATAATTACTGGCTCATCCGTTCGTAAGATATGTTCAACAGCTGCTACAAGAGCCGCTAATGATTTACCTACGCCTGTAGGAGCTTCTGCAATCAGCGGCTTTCCTTCTTGGATACATTTTTGAATCTTACGAGCTAATTCAATCTGCTGTTCACGTTCTTTATAACCAGGCATAATCTTAGCTAGAAGACCGTCCTCTTTAAACGTTTCTGTTACTAGATCTGCTGTTTTCGGCATATCATTCACCACCTTAAGCTGTTTTCTTTTTTAATACGTATTCAAATAAATGATAAAAAACCGCTAAAGAATCTGATTCGTCCATTGTCATATTCGAAAAATCCAACAAGCCTGGATAGTTCTTTTCAAAGAAACTACGTAATCGACAATAGATTTCCCATTTAGTATCGAGAGCGGTTTGATGTAATTCATTCGTATAGCGTTTAAATGTAGGTATGGTCTTACGGATATTAGAACGAACGGTGGATACATCGTAGTCATATAGGGGAATATCACGCATACCTGTGTAAAAATAAATCCCACCACTTATTTCTGCAAGGAGCTTAGTCGTTAGTACACCATTAAAGGCTTTGTTCTTTTCCATTGCAATAATGTCAGGTTTAACACCATCTAAATAAAAACCGCATTGTTTACCAATATCCCGTAGTAACTCACGGTGAGTTGAGTTCTTAAAGTCTGTAACTCTTTTCTTCGCTTCTTTTTTCGAGATGAAATATTCTCCATCTTTTAGTAAAGCCTTGAACTTATCACCGTTATAAAAAATGGTCTTTGGTTGCTTAGTTGTATAGCCTAAATCTTTTGCCGAAGGGCTTTCTGGAATGACGGCAAGTGTTTGGATATATGTAAGTTTCTTTTTCTTAATCTCAGCAAAAGTAATACCAATACAATCGCTGGATAGATCGAAGCACATCACAATCATTTGACTCACTCCTAAAAAAATAAATCCCTACCACCCTAGCTGGGTGGTAGGGTTATGATTAAAACATTGCGTCGTTTTGCCCTGGTGTTGCGCCTGTTTCTACACGATCATCTTCATCGTGTAGCGAATTTGCTGCTTCTATAATCGCTTCTTTCTTGAATGTCTTATAGTTATCTAGCATCTCCAAGTTTTCGATTAAACGACTACGTGAAACAAGCGGCTTATCTTTATCGACACGGAAAATCATTTTAGGGAATGGTCCATTGTCTGTATCTTCAAATTCAACATTTGCTTTTATATTTAATGCAGCCATTGTTTGAAAACCAAGTTTGCGTTTCGCTTTACGTAAACCACGCATCATTTCTACTGATCTAAAAACCTTGTTAAATGGTTTTACACTAATACCGCTTATACGCTGCCAGAACATATCGCCACCCGGTAGTGTGCATAATGCTAATTCTTGCGCACGGCATGGACTAGATCCGCCACCTTCAGGATATTTAGAGAATGGACATTCAGCACATTTTCTTCCCGCAAACTCACCATCCGGTGCCCCTACTTTTCCATCGAAAGAACGGCAAATAAACGTATTGGCTTTGTTGAACTTCTCTGGGAAATAGACGCGAACTTCTTGAGTTGTTAAGATACATAAATCTTTTAATTCCTCACCATCAGCACCGTGAATAACTGTACCGTCTACTAACTCAATATCACCCGGTTTAAATCCTTGAGCAGGTTTTCGATAGAACGTCGCATAAGGAATTTGGATTTTACTTGCATCTAAATCATCAAGACCTGTTAATTCATCAAGGTTATCAAAACCTAAATCGCTATAATCGTCTTCATCATATTCTTTTTCTTCGTCATCATTTATCGCTACTTGATTTTCTACAGCAGCTACTTCGTTCTTTTCTTCTTTTGTTTCCTCAGTTTCTACTACCTCTTCCGCTGCTTTTACTTCTTCCTCTTTCTTCGCTTTTGTAGCCATGTCTATTCCTCCCGACTCATAGTAAATGAGATTAGTTTAGTTTTTCTTTTAGAGCACGACGAGTACGAACGCTGACCTTTCGAGCTGGTTTTCCTGTCTCCTCGTTTACTCTGACTTCTGATTCATGCACAAATAAATTAAAAGCATGAGGCACTTCAATTGAATTGCCTTGCTCTAAATGTTTCAACATATTGGACTCAAGTTTCTCGCTTAATGAACGACCTAATGCTTTTGACACTAAATGCTCATACTGAGATTCAGATAATCCTAATACCAACGACAATTCTCTATCAGTTAAGCCCTTGTACTTTGGGCGTGCTGTTCCTAACGCTTCGAATAACGCCTCTGTAGCAACTTCTTTTACAATCTCTTCAAATTTCACTTTTGTTTGTTCCATGAATAATCTTCCTCTCCACCTGTAGTTATTACGTTTTCCTATCAGCTGGAGTAAACCTCTATACATAAAGTGTCTGCCCACACATTATTAGAAGATATCTTGATTACTCTCTTGTTTTACGGGTTGACTATCTGATTTATATTGCAAAATGAAAGCTACACACTCATTGAATGTACTAAGTAGCTTTCGGCCGTTTTTAGCTCTTTCTTGAACTTCAAACATCTGATCTTCTAAATCCTCAATTTGATCCTTTAGCTTTTCAATCTCTTGAAGATTCTCTTGATAATCCTCACTATCTGCTTGAAGCTGTGCTTTATGATCTTTACGATCCTTTTGTGAACCTTTACCTTTTGGATACTTAATCATCACATCTGCCTCAAAGTCTGAGTTCAATAAGGTAATAGCTCTTTCAGCTTCCATCTTCTTCCCGTATAGCGGTCGAAGTTGTTCACGTAATAAAAGCACGTTGTCTACCTCTTTTTTTACGCTATCGATTTGTGTATCAATCTCTAAGCTTTCTGCAAAGTGAGTAATAATATCTTTTGTTGGTGCCTGCGGATTTTCATCCATGTACTGAATGACTTGCCAACTCATGATGTGACATCCTCCTTTCAAAAAAAATAAATAAAAAAATAGATATACTATCTCCACTGTTCTTATAACACTTTTCATCCGGGAAGATCGTTACGAATACCAGTACGAACCTTGATACGTAGGTCTTTGTCGTACCCTTCTATCACACAATAATGATCACGTGGAATAATGGTAAATTCTTTGATTGGGGAAGTTTGGCTCATCCATCGAAAGAGGTAAAAGGCTTTATCGCTAAATGTATAGGAGACATTTCGAAATAATTGATTAGTGGAATATTCCGATATATGGGTATTCATTTTTAGCTCTTTATCATCATGCTTTGAAAAAAGAAGCACTTCTCCTCTTTGGATCCGTATGGCGTTATCTGCACTCTTACGTGCTTTATCAAAATATCTGCGCTTGTTATCAAGCAAAACGGAATGAATATGGCTGGCTTGGGCCATTGGAAGGTTTATAAATGGTGTATCCAACGTAAAAGAAGATTGAATGGAGTCGTTTATCTTCGACTCCACTTCCTTCTTAAGCGGAAAGGTAGGTATATCCGCTACGATGGAGAGTAAATCGGAGTGATTGAATTTCACTTTCCCTGGGGTAAACAGCACACTATTGATTGTTTCGAGGTAAAAAGGTGAGGTAGGGTTGCTGTAAGCCTTTTTCGTCGCTTTGATATACAAGTGCATGTTCTGATAGCTTGATTTCGGTACTAGGATGGATTGACCAACGGTGATCGTGGTTTGTGCATACACGTAATCTTTTTGATTTCCGGCTAGGATGAATACAATATTGGGGGATAAAAAATGAATAGCAGCAGCTTTTAAATCTTTGGCTGCCAGAAGAATACTGCGAAATTCTTTAGTGGAACCGGAGAGGTACAAAAATAACAACTCCCTGCTTCCTGTATTTTAAAACGTTACCATTAGTGTACTAAAATCGAATATACGTTTCCATCGAAAATAGAGCAGGAAAACCTACTCCCTGCTCTTTTTATCTATTATTTCTCGTTCTCTACGATTCTGCCATCTGGCTTCTTCTAGTTGGCGTAATGAGCTTTTCGTTAATTCACTCATAATCTTAACTGACTCCGATGTATTGGTGACTAAAGTAGATGTTTCTTTAATTAGATCCTTTATTTCTGTAAACATTTTAACTGCATCTTCTGAGAATGCAGCAGAATCCTCTATTAATTTCGCTAAAACATCAAGCTTCTTAGAGAAAACGGCTAGTAAGTACCAAGCTACACCAATTGAGAAAATCATTTGAGTTATACTCTCAAAGTTTAAGTTTTCCAAAGGGTCCACCACCTCAAGGGTTATTTAAATACCTTTTGTTTATGACAGCCTTCGGTTTTACATGTACGAATAAGCGTGCCTTTATAGGCTTTAAGTTTAAAGCTAGACTTTCCACACTCTGTACATATCCAAGGCTTCTCTTCTCCATCATTTTGTTCTCGTTGCTTTTCTCGTAGTTCAGCTTCTTTTTGTTTTTGACGCAAATGCTGTTCCCAGGTGCGCTTTTTCTCTTCAGTCTGTTTCATTGTCTTTATCGTCTTGTAAGGATTCAAAGTGGTTAGCGGAGTTTGTACCTTTAAGGAATAACTTACGTAGTTGAGGATCTGAGTAAAACATAATGTAGAAATCCATGAGGAGATCATGAGTAGCATTGGCGTAACGATCAGATTGATTCATTACGTGAAGAATATAATTTCGTATGGCGGTAACGGAGTAAAGAGGACGACAATTGGAGCATAAACCGTGGTTTTGTTGGAACATCATAGGGATGAATTGGTCATTACAATGACAGCATGTACCGATTCGAACCTTGTTGTTATGCCAGGAAGCTGTATCACTTGCCTTTCTCCAACCTAGCGTATAAATAAACTTATCAATTCCTATATCTAATAAGGATTCAAATTTTAAATTGAGGTGTGAATCTAAAAAGGAGCGGAACTCGTGGCGCATGAAGTGTTCCCATATGCGTTTGATTTTAGAAGGGCTTAAGCGTTCCCCTTGGTCTTTTGCTATGACACCCGCATAACGCCTCTTAAAATGAGCGGTACACGCCTTTAACGCTTCATCAGTTTCTTCTTCTGTCTCTGCTTCATCTGCTTTTGCTTGCAGCACTTTATTTACCTTCAGCCATTCTTTGTACTCTTTTAATTGAGACTCAACGATTTTGGAATAATTATCAGGAAAATGAATAACAGCTTTAGGCGAAACATAAACTCCTTCACGTTCAATTTCATCGTCAACAACTACTGTTCCTTGCTGACCTTTTATCTCTTCTGACATAATTGATCCCCCTCTGAAATTTTGTGCGAAAAAAAAGATAACAAAAGCCGCGACAGGAATCATCCCATCGCGGCTACTAGAAGATGATGAAATGTTACCATCTACCTTCATTGTACATAAAACAACTGATTAATGTTGGAAACTCTTAGTTCCAAAATACTTATATAAATATATATATGTTGGCTCAAGCCAACCCTGCTAATTAACGAGAACAGGATGGTGGCACTTATTGCATGTCATAACAATATCTCCATCTTCATCGGTCTTTAAGGTTCCAGCTGTTGAAGGACATTTAGGGCAATCAAAGAATATCTTCACATGCTTATTCTCTTTACCTACAGGTAGTTCGATCTTATCTTCATCATTTAAGTAAGCACGGTAACTAAAAATAGGCTGTGCTTCTCCTGGATGTTCACATACGAATATAAGTGCATCATCTGTTTGTACGTCAAATTTATGCTGCAACATGCGGATCATTGTCGTTTCCGCTTCTTCATAATCAAAATTAAGCGCACATGTGACATCACGATCAGTTACAAAAACAGATATATATAGGTGATTAATAGTCTTCACGAATGGACTCCTTTCGATGAATAAACTCTTCAACTGCTTCGACTTCCATTTGCTTTCCTTCTCTCATCTTCTCTTTATACTCCTTTTGCCAAGTTGCATAAAGAAAAGCATCATTGATTTTCTTAAAGGCCTTTATATAATCTTGATGAATGTAATAAAAATCCGAGTTATCCGAAACCTTATGTGTAATAGCCTCCGACATTACATCTCGTAAAGCGTCTCGTTCCTCAGCAGGAGGATTACCTTTTTTACCTGCTGCTTCTAATTCTTCTAACCTCTTGTGAAATAACTCGTTATTCTCTTGAAACCAAACTACGTAAGCAGCATTATTCTTCACATGCTGCTTATCGTGTGTCTGGGTTGCCTTTTCTTCCTTAGTATGGTTTCTATCGTTTTCAATCTCAGTAAACAGACCAACTGCTATAAAAGCAAGAAACATACAGACAAATACCCACCCTACCTTTGCTGTAATCGAAGGTTCTTTATGTGGTTGCATATTCAACTTCCTTTTGTTTGTTTTTCTTCTCTTGATCGATTTCTAAGCCAATGCTTTCTCCAGCAACAAAAAGTAAGTTTTGGAGTTTCCGTAACTTATCACTTTCTAGTTCACCATTGCTATACATATCTAGTAATGTTTTTAGTTCCTCAGTAAGTTGTTGATTCATCACGTTAACTCATCCTCTCTGTAAATATCAATCTCTTGTCCTTTATAGTATAGCTTATTTATTGAAAGGATTCTTAGCATACCACGGGGCATACCAATACATTTGAACGATACAGAATTTAACCGCAACTGGATTAATATCTTGCCCACATCCAAAAAGAGTATAGTTAGACATTGGTAATAACATGGCTCCACAACCAACACAAGGTTCATTAACCGTTTGTGTTTTCATCTCTTCTCGATCACCCGCTATCATCTCAGCCATCATAGTTGTTACGTCCATTGGTGTAGAAAAATATCCTAGTGCTTGTTTGTGACCTTTCGAAGATAAGTCTTCTAGCAACCCTGACAAATAATCAGTTGGGTGTAAGAGTACTAAGGCTAAATCAAAAGTTCTATACCAATGTTCGCTTACCTTATCTGAAATTTTCGGTGGTTCCTCAGCTGCTCCAAGTCCCCATAATAGCCAGTCAGCAAATTCGTTAGGTCCTACGCCTTCATGCCATACACCATCAATACAATTAAATAGCATCTTTCTTACTTGATGAATAGAATTACGATCATGACTCCATTCAATTTGTGGAATAGGACCGCTTCCTTCAAGTGTATTTTTCTCAAGTATATCGATCCAGTAATTCCATCTACCTGTTGTTAATTGGTCATAACCCATTAAATAAGGGAACAACCAGCCTCTCTTTTTCAACGCCTCTTTATGACTTTGTGGTGCTCCTCCGTTTGCTAGTGCCCACTCTCCCATTGTTTTCATCGAACTCATAAGCTCCTCTGGACTATACATTTCAATACGATAAAGTGGTGCTTTTTGTTTTGCGGCATCTAATACTTCTCTTTTCGTTTTAGGATCTAGTTGCTCCATTTTTTCTTGTGATAGTCTTATTTGCTCGCCAAGTGTAGTAGATGGTACCTTTTCGAGGTTAGGTTCTTGGTTATCTGCTTGTACCTTAAATTTTGTACCTATTGCTTCCCATTTTTTAAATAGTTCAACTGTATCCTTTGGTAAATCTTCTTTTCTAATTGCCATTTTAATCAATCTCCTTTTAGTTGTTTTTTATATAAAAAAAGACACATGCTCTATAAAAGAACATGTGTCTTAGGTTTACTTTTATTAAATGGCGAAACAGGTTTTAACGGCCTCTTTGCACATTTTAGAAATATCATTCGTTTGCGTTTTAGTAACGATACGTATAATGTCTGTTTGCTCTGGATCTTGATAATAATGTTTGAGCATTTTCAACGTTTGTCTATACCAATAAAACGAAATTGCTTCATCCATTGGTGTAGAACCGAAATCCCATTTTCTTACACTTTTATTTGGTAGGCCCTCTACTTGAATTAACAGCTCAACCCCGTAACAACCTTCTCCAGTAATATGCCAATTAACTTGACTGTTTTTGACATTCTCTTTTTGTGCTATCCTAACAGTCTTTCCCACATTAATCCCTTCCTTCATTCTGCAGATTAAATATAAACTAAACGTAAGCTATATATTTATTAATCTCCTAATTCGTCTTCAATACAGTTCAATAAGAAAGCTATATATTCAATACATCTTTGGCTCTCCAACACACAGCACATATACTTACCCGATTAGCAATATAATTAAACGCCCTATTACTGGACTTCTAATTTCTTCTACATTTTCCACGATACCAAATAACATCGATATAAAAAAGAAAACACGTTCGTTTTCTCTACTTTTCTTATAACACAAAAATAAGGTATTTGGGTTCTCTTTTGCTCATTTGTTAGGTATAATTAACATATTCCTTAATCAATTCAAACAAAAAAGAGATCCTATGGCAAAGGGGATCTCTTTTTTGCGTCTTCATTTATTCTCCCTGGGCGTGATGCCCAAGAATTGTTTTAGTTGTTCTTTCTCCCATTCTAGTTCACTTTGCGTAAAACGCTCATTAAGATCCCCTATCTGAATAAGTTCATCCATCGTTGCTTCTTTAGGTACGACTACTCCACCACATTGTGCAGCAATCCGATCCGCTGCTTCTTTGCTCAAAATGGGAAAGGCTAATTCTTCATGACTTACATACTCATGACTAAACACTTCATCTTCTAAATCTACCGGTTTCTTTCTAGCTAGTCCACCAGCATAGAACATACTTCCGAGCAGTACGATATAGTACGTTGTTAATTGGTTTTCATCCATTGTGTCATTCTCCCTTATATTAAATTCTAGAGATACCAAAAGCTAATAAGGCCAATAAAGCACCCAATAAAAAGGTAGACTATCCAAGAATCAATATATTCAGATATTTCTTGCTGTCTTTTCATCCTTCTTATGAACTCCTCGCTCCTTTTTCGACTAATTCTACTCATGCTTTATTCTCTCCTTTCTTCTTACTAACAAATAAGCAAATGCTTCAGTACCAAGTACCGCAACTACTAAGCTTACTGGAAGCGGTAGACCTAATTTGAATAACCCTAATGTGAACCATTGAAGCACTATAATCATAACCATAAGAAATCCGTTGCTGATCTCCTCTTTACGTAGCATTTTCATATTGTTATCTCACCTTCTTCTTAGAGAATATACCGAAAATCTTCTTTAGAATTTTTATGATGAATTGCAAGATGCTAATCACGTACACAATCAATATCGAGAAAATCACAATAAGAGCCACACTTTCTGCACCGTCATAATTCCCAGATCGCTTAAGCTCAGCTAGATCTTCACCAGCACGCATAACCCAGATTAAGGTATCACTCATTCTATCTCACTCCTTTTTTCTAGAGAATTTACTAAGAACCTTTTTAGAAGTTTCTATAATAGATTCTATGAGCCAGATAATGTACACCAGGGCCATCAGGAAGAGCATAAAAAGAAAGATAATTTCTTGTCCATCACCGTTCTTGGCTTTTTCCATATAATCACAACCAAACACGTACCAGTTTAAAAAATTGTGCATATTATCTAACCCTCCTTTACCTCGCTTTTGGATAGACGAATAATACCATCGACAACTATAGAAAGAAATATGCTGATAAATGCAGGTATTGGAGATGCATGAATAGCGGATAATATACAACCTGTCATTGTAATCCAAGGGCCAATTTCATTGATTACTACCTTCTTTAATTTGCTACTCATTGTCACTCTCTCCTTTCGGTTGCTTAAAGAGGAAACCAAGAGCCAACACGGATAATAAGATCCACATTACAACTTTTCCTATATTTAAAATCGTATAAAGGTTATCGCGCATTGCTATTTGAGCTAGTGTTAAGCTTTCTAATTCTTCAGGAGTTACCTCAAGAAACTCAAAAGAAAAGAGCAACTGGAATGGATCAATACTTGTTCCGGTAAACATTCCAACCAATCCGGAAGGTGCAGCCCAAGCTAATAGTAGAAACATCCAACCACCACACCATACAATCATGCCAATATCCAGTGTCGTTATATTTTTCAATGGTCTTTGTAATAAATTCATTTTTATCACCCCGTCCATGTAATAAAAGCCTGTAATCCTTCATGAAATCCATATAGACTTGCAAATATAATCAAATATATAATCGTCTTTGCTACTGCTCTTTCTCCTGCACCGTCTTGAAAGAAATGGATAAGTGTAGTAATCACCCAAGCTACTATAATAAGACCTAAGAAGAATCCTTGCTGATGAACTGTGAAGTACAGTGCTGTAAAGAAGGTGGCTAGAGCCACCGCTGCCAAGCAAAAGGAACTGAATCTCTCCACGGTTATCACCCTCCATAATTTAAAGACTTATCTTATTAAACCCATCGATGCCTGTAAGGCTGTAAATAACGAGACTGCTAGAGCCGTCATAATAATAATTTTCGTATGCCGACTTAATGGCGTTTTCCATACTAGAAACTTAACGGTATATAAAACTAACATGACAATTGCCAAGAGTCCCATATAGGTGAAGAAGAAAGGAAAAAGCTGATCGCGCATTTTAAAACCTCCAAATTTATCATAGTAGATTATTATAAAGCATCGAAAACTAACGATATAGTTTTTATAATTAACGTTGTAGTTGCTATCACGTACATAACAATAAAGGCAATAACATTGGATTTTGTGTATCTTGTTATTTGTATATTACCTAATATACATAGAGTCATAAGCGCCATAACTATTAAGATGACATCTCTCACCATAATCACGAATCACCCTTCCACAGCATAGTAAATCAAAGGTTTGGGAACATACTCGTGTAAAACTTAAGAATAAAATCCGCTATTGGTTCTACACATAATAATAGGATCAATACCGCAAAAAGTTTTAGTAAACCGCCAACACCAAAAGCCATCCAGAAAGGTTCCTTACTCAACCATGCATTAAAAAATGAAATACATATCGCTAATACTGCAATTCCTGATACAAACCAAATCATTTTAATTCCTCCTAATTTTAAATGTAATTTCGTCCTATAAAAGAGCTGCTATAACAAGTAAGTCTCAGCTATAATAACTAATCCAACGAATAAAACCACAGGTATTACGTAGCTCATAAATGTTGCTCCCATCCTCAATATCAGCGCTCCGACAAACAGCATACCTAGAATCCATAGAATCACTGGTATAGAATCTAATCCCGTTAAACTCATTTTAATTCCTCCTAATTTTAAATGTGAGTTCTTCCAGTAATAAAGTTAATAAACACAACCAGAAAATTTGCGAATGGTTCAGCTAAAAGAGCTACTACACCAAGTAAAACCATGATTACTGCGTATTTTATAAATGTTTGTTCCATATTTGCTACCAGTACTGCAACAAATAGAATAGCTGAAAGCCCTAGAATTAATGCTATAGAACCTAATATCATCAAAGCCATTTCGTTCCCTCCTTATACAACATAGTAGATTACTTTTAGTGTAAGCTTAGAAAATGCTGCAATCCGAAATGTATCGCACATAAACCTGTAAAGGCTGCGGAACATGCTGCTGTTAATTTTACTTTGCCTTTTCCGTCTACTTTTGGCAACCAGTAACAAAGAGCAGCAAGTGAAAGGATAGCGATATTCAAGAAAAAGAATTTGAATCCGATAATAATGAACGTCATCATCGATACGGTCACAATTGCTATACTAAGGTATTCCGCTATTTTATTCATGTTAATCCTCCATTTGGAAAAATAGTTTACTTATCTTCTGCTGGAGCTTCTTGTTGAACTTCTATATGAGCTTCTACTTGATCCTCCGCTTGAACTTTTATAGGAGCTGCCACTTGAACTTTTACTTTTAATCCCGCTAGAACTTCCAGATGAACTTCGTGGTATGATAATCGGCATGCCTGAGCTATCTGTATAGACATCTACTGAAGGGCTATCGCTCGTACTATCACTGTCCCCATCTTCATCAGTTACCATAGGTACTTGAACAAACTTATCAATTTTAGAGCTATCTTTATTAAATCGAACCGTGTACCCTTTCCCCTCCGCGACAACATAGTATTTACTGCCTTTATTATCATCAATATCATAAGTCTCTAGTTCAAATTTTTCTCCTGGAAGCTTTAGATAGTTAGAGACTAGTTCTTCTCGCTTCTTTTGTATTTTTTTCTCCTTTTGTTTTTCTTCTAATTTTTTCAACTGAGCTGCCTTTTCTTCTTTTGCTTCTGCAGCTTCGATTACTTTCCTATGTCTTTCTTCTTCTTTTTCGTTTATTGCATCCAAGCGGTGTTGCAGATAAAAGATCCCGATAACAAAAGCAACAAGCAAACAAACCTTAGCAACCTTTTCAGTACGACTTACCTTTCTTTTAGGCTTTTCCTTCTTCTCCAAGTTCATGTCATAGCCCCCTTATAAATAGCCTTCTAAGTGAATTATGGATATATTCGCTAATATTCTGTGTTAATTCAATAACTGAACCTTCCTTGAAATGAAGAACAATACTTAACAAGTAAAACAATATTGCATAAAGGATAAATTTCTTAAATCCTACTTTAAAGAAGATACCGATACTAAGTAAGGTGATGATCCAGCTGATTACCGATGGCATGATCTCTGGTTGAAAAATGATTGTATATAATAAAATCCCGAGTGCTGCATAGAAACAAAGCATACCTATAAGAATTTTAACTAGTTTCATTTTTTGATCTCTCCTTTAATATCTATCAGCTGTATTTGATAATGCAGCTATTAAGTCTACAATTACTGATCCGAGGGACATGGTAAGAAGCGTAATCATCCCTACTATAAGGACGCATACTCCTAGCTCACATATTAAATGTGACATACGATCTTTCTTCTCTTTATTTTTAAAGACGAAACCAATCGTAACTATATAAATTAACAAAAGAGTTGGAAGAAAGAAATAAAAGTGCACCAAGAAAGCGAAACATGTAATTCCTACTATGGAGATATGAGCAACTACTCCTCCAATCCATTCTTTTGTTTCTTTACTTGCTTTTTCGAAATAACTGTCGAGCATCTTAAACACTTTTATTGCTATCCAAATGATTAGAATTGGAGAAATCATATAGCTCATCGCTAATACAATTGTTAATACAAAATCAATCGAGAAAATTTCATGGCCCCCTACGAGATCTGCCATTCGATCATGTAAGTGAGCTACTTTACCGAAATACCATTTTATTGGATTAGGGAATGGAAGAGAGGGACTAGACGTTAAATTCATATTTCTTCATCCTTTCACAACATAGTAGATTATTTTTAATTTAAAGTGATAAGGAAATTCCTTCTTTCACTTATAACAAACCGAAAGGTCCACCAAAAAGCATTTTAAAGATCGCTACGCCACCATTTAAAGTAATAAAGATGATAATCATATGAAAGAGCATCTTTTTCCATCTTTTTTTCTCTAAATCTTTAAAAAGTACTGTAAGAAGCGTAACTACGATAATACACATAATTGGTAGTACTAGCATTTCATTATTCAGTTCGCCTGATGTTCTAGGTTTCAAGAACTGATACATATGAACAAGCATAGCTCCTGAAAACAGAGTGAAAAGTATTCCTCGTAAAAAATGTGTGATCTTAGCGGATTGAATTGTTTTCATCATTTTAATCGACTCCTTTAAATGATTTATCTAAACTCTTTACAACATAGTAGATTAAATTTAGTTTAAAAAATTTTGTGACTCCCACATTCCCACATTCAACTTGTTGACTTTAGTATAACACGACTCCCAAATATAAACAAGTATATATTTATAAAAATATAAAAATATATAAGTATATACTTTGATACTTAGTTTTCAACCTTTCCTTTTTGAATTGAGTGATCTAACCATTCTTGAAGTTTTCCTCTCATTTTGTAATACCTTTCATCATTTAATTTGTAATTGATATTTCTCTTTTGAATTAATTTTGCATACCATAAATGATGCTTTGAATACTCTTTAAATGCCTTCATTTTGACTTCATCTCCTTTCTGTAATAAATTTACACAAAAAAAGAGAGATGGCAGGGGAATGTCATCTCTCTACAGAACGAAGGTAATCCTCCTGGCAACTAGAAATCACTTCAGCGTCTTCAAATATATATTGTTTGATTATCGCATATGGTTCTTTCCTTATTGCACTGGGGGAGAACAATGAAATGTAACATTACATTTCATCACTTCGTTTCTCTTTTTACTTATAACATATTTAAAAAGTACTTGCATGTTGCTTTCCTTAACCAATCCAATATTATTAATTAATTTACTTTAATTAAGTATCAATTCAATAAGTGGTGTTCTATGTCTAGATTGATTCAATTAGTCCAGTTTCTACAGCATCTAACACACAAATGAAATCACATTTATCTGATTGGACTAAGACAAAGTTTCCCTGATCACTCTCATTAAGATAGATTGTTTCCTTTTCACCCATACTATTCTCTACATCTAAGATCCATCTTTTAAATTCCGTTTGTTGTGGAAGCAAAGTCGTTTGGTATCCAAACTTTTTTAGTTCTAGATAGAGTGGTTTTAATTTTTGTTTCCGTAAATCAACTCTTTTCATTCTTTCAAGCTCAAATGATTTCGCTCTCCAAGATTGTTGATTCTTAACTTGTTCTACTATTTCTTCTTTTTCTGAATTAGGGTCTAATGTGAGGTTCAACAATTCGGCTATACTTAGAAAATCTTCTTTCGAGGTTACGATAGTATGTAACTGATCAATTAACTTTAGTATCTTTGCTGCCCCAGGAAACCAATTAATCTCAAAGATTTGAAAATGAGATAATTGATTTAATTGATATAGATTCTGATAAGAGTCATATAACCAACTATCTTTTTCTCCAGCCTCTTCAAAAGCTACATCAATATCTCTTAACAACTCCTCTTTTGCCATGTTAAACGTCCCCTCATTTTAAATATTTCGTAATGATCTATTGGAATTTCAACTTAATACTTTAAAACTAAGTATCTATATAACTTTACTAACTTAAGCTAAGCCTTTTTAAGTAATTCCTGATAGGTCTTCTCATCAAACCTCATGAATTATACATGAATTGTTCCTTTTTATCATCATTTTAAACTCAAAGTTGATAAAAATAAAGCGATGTACTCTCTAATTCGTTAATAGATTATTATATTAGTATGAATTCAACTTGAACTCATACTAATATTCAAAAAATAAAAGTTATTTACTAACGCTACCTAAATAGAGACTATCTTCCTATCTAAAGTATAATACATGTGACTATATAAACCAATATTTAACACATAACTATTCAATATTGCTAATAATATTTTTTATATTCTCACATTCTATGGTAAATATCTAGAATCGATGTACTCTCATTAGATTAAAATTTCATTAAAAGAAATATATCTATTACTTTTAAATACTTCTTCATAAAATATTTTTCAATTCGAATTACTTTTTATCCTCTATTTCTTCAATAATTTCTTTTTTTAATAAAAAATCAAAGAAGATGTCTGCTAATACTTCAATATCCTTTCCAGTAGGGATTAAATGATTAGATAGTAGCATTTGATGAATATATTCTTCTAATTCTTCTGTATCTACTCGAATTTCACTCATTTCGACACCTCTTTAGGGAAAGATTTTAAAAGGAGAATAAAACGAGGAAACACCGCTTATTAGGCGGTGTTCGTGTTGACTTAAACTTCATTGGCATAAATCGCATAATGCACTTTACATTGTTCAATTAACTTAAATTCTAATTCTACTGTACCGTGATAAACATACTCTGCAAATTTATCTTGTAGATCTTTAGGAACTAACGATAAATTATCTAGGTTATATTCTCTTATTTCTCCCCAATTCACAGTGAGAGAATTAAAACGAATGGTACCTAAAAGTTTTCTTTGCTCATTTGGAATGCGATCTTTTAAATACTCTAAAGCTATATATTTAGCTCCTTCAATGAAGTCATCAAAATATACATTGCGTGCAAAGTCTTTTCGTGCTCTCATACAAGCGTGTTTAATGGCTCCTGGGAAAAACTTTTCAAGTCTGATTATCTCGTTTATTTCTGGCCTAGCAAAGAACGTAAACTCTTGAATCCAACTCTTTAATATCTCATTTTCAGGTGTGAGTTCGCTTAATTTCTTTGATTGCTCACTGATCGTTGAGTATATCTCCCTCATTTCAACACTTTGAGTTTTAATTTGTGTTTTCAACTCACATACTTCTTGTAATTCAGTTTGCTGAAACATCATCACACCTCCTCCCCTGCAAGATTCAGAAGATAGAGCCTTCTCTTTTATTGTACACATACTGTTCTAGAGTTTCTTCTGTTTATAGTTACGTCGATTACGACGTTCTTGGTCCCTATCATCCATACGTTTTTTTATTCGTCTATAGGAATTTACAAAGAGCGGATCCGTACCAGAAGTATTGGTAGTGAGGAGAATCACAGCTAACCCAACTACTGTGAATCGGAAAGGGTGATCTTTAAAATGTTGAATGTATATGAGTAGACAAGCAAATAACAACACACCAACCATATGAAAAAGCAAATTATTAATTTTCATGGTTATCAGAAGGACAATTGCTAAACCAGCAATGATAAAAGATAACGGATGTCCGCTAAAATACTGAATAAATGACAACCACACCGTCAGCAGCATCAATCCAACGATAAAAAGTAAGACACTTCTAGGTTTCATTCGCTTTTAAAGCCTCCCTTGCCATTTATATTACAGATTAATTCTTATGACCTTATTTTCAGTGTAACAGAATGCTAATTTAGATGTTCAGAAACGTTTGCTATAATTCGAGCAAGATTTTCGAGCAAAAACGTAAAAAATGCTATTTTTGAGCAAACCATCACCTAAAATATGTAATAGTTACCCAAAGTAAACATAGTTAGCTAAAGGCAACTGTATTTATATGGATAACCTATTTTTAAAGAAAAATTGAATATGTAGCGGCAAAGTCTCTATTTTTCACTCAAAAAAATAGCAAATTAAAAAAAGATAGCAAACAATAGCAAAAAAAATAGCAAAAATAAAATATAGTTACAGAAAATTCAGAAATCTTTTTCATTACTACCTAAACCCTTTATAAACATTGATAAATCAATGTTTATTTATATATATATAATATATATATATTATTATATATATTATATATTAAGGTCTTGAACTTAAAGAATTTAAGGTTTTGCTATTTTGCTCTCGTTTTTTAGGGGGAAGTGTGGGGGGTAAAAAAAAATCGAGTTCGAGGCTGTTTTCCTTTCCAAAATCTGTCTCGTCTTTTTTCAAGATCTTCGCCGCTTCTTAAGAGTTTAAAAACAGGATGGGGGCATTCCTGATAAAACGAACAAAATTAGAGCAAACTTCGTGTCACGAAATATCTCCTTAATCCTTTGTGGCTCTAAGGTTCTCTCCACTTTTCCACAACTTTTTCCACAATGTTAATTCGTCTACTAATATTCTTAAGTTAATTTGTTTAAATTTGAACCAATAAACTTTACCTTAAGCAACATATCATTTTTTCCGCTTTCTTTCTTATATATGTGAACCGCTTTATTATTTACAATTTCATTTTTCGGTAAATAGAGTTGGTCTAATGCAAAAATAAAAAAATAGCAAAAAAAATAGCAAAACTTTTTCCGTTTGCTCGTTTTTTGCTGCTTTCAAAAGCAAGCTGTACTACTCTTAAAAATGATAAACTAATTAAAACTGTACTAATCGAATAGAGGTGATTCTTTTGTGCGAGCATGATTTAGAATTAGTCAGCATGGACTTACTGAATGGAAAGATGGTTACACAGTGTAAAATCTGCAATGTTACTTTCGGTTACTCTGGTGTCGAAGTAACAAAGTATAAAGAAGAGTATTCTGACCCTTCTTCTACTATAGTGCTAGAACACACATTCACCATAAAGGGAGGCGATCAAAATATATAAAACAAGTTGGCAGTTTGAATCTGATCCATCACAAGAAGATTATATACATGCGTTAGAATCAATGCGTGATCAGTTAACAGAATCTTGGGGTAGACCTCCTAACTTAGATAATCATATGTTTGAAGTTCGCGTTGATGAGAAGAATTTGAAGCTAGAGATGTACATTGTGCCAGTGAGAGGAGAGGATGTGTAATGTATGGATTAGCAAAGCTTGCTGCTGGTCAATTAAATATCACCAATTTTGCGTCTCTTGTCCCTCCTATACATGGACTAGCCAAACTTGCTGCATTGAATGATGATGTAAAACTCTACCCTCACCAGCAACGTTTTGTAGATAAACCGGGTAATTCTGTTATAGCAGCTCATGGTGTAGGTAGCGGTAAAACGTTATCAGGCATTGCTCGTTTTGAGAAGCTAAAGGATGAAGGAAAAGCAAATAAGGCATTAGTTGTTGTACCCGCTGGATTACGTAATAACTTTGGTGATCAAGGTGTTGGGAAGTTCACTAATAGTAAGTATCGTATTGTTGGTAATAAGCAAGAACTTAAAAACAAAAACAATAAAGCATATGGAGCTGTTGATCCGAACTCTGATTACAATATTCTTTCATATGAAATGTTTCGTCGTAATCCTAAAGCGTATATGAAAGATAGCGGAGCGGATACATTAGTACTTGATGAATTCCATCGGGGCAAGAATGAAGGTACTCAAACAACCAATTCGTTAAAGGATATAGAGGGTGACTATAAAAACTTCATTGGCTTAACTGGTTCTGTAGTATCTAATAGTATTTCAGATGTGCAGCCGCTTGTTGATGTTGCTTCCAGTGGTCAATCGCTCCTGGGTGATAGTAAGAAAGATTTTGAACACAATTTTCTTAAACGTAACGAAAGCAAAGCCTATAAGCATCTACATGAAAAGCGTAAACCGGTAGTTGGCTTTAAACATCAACGTGAGCTGCAAAATGAGCTCGGCAAGTATATAGATTATGTAGATTATGATGATGTGAAAGATCTGGCCAATATGCCTGATAAGAACATCGAAGTTCATAAAGTGCCAATTAGTAAGGAGCAAGCTCGTATCTATAAAGGCTTATTAAACGACAATCCCTCTGTTAAGAAGATGATTACAAATAAGCGGCTTGAAACACTTAAAGATGATGAAGCAGCTAAAGCCTTTTCCTCACTTATTGAATCACGTAAGCTAATGAACAGTATTGGCTCTGTTCGTCCTGGTATGTCCTTAGCAGAAAGTGCCAATGTAACTCCGAAAACAAATCAACTCCTCGATGACCTCTCTGAACACCTCAAAGAAACTCCCGATGGTCAAGCTCTTCTATTTTCTCACTTAATTAAAGGTGGTACCGATACATTAGAAGCTGGTTTAAAAGATCGTGGTATTGATTATGGCACATTCTTAGGTAAAGGGAATAAAGGAGTGACAGAAGAACAACGTCAACAAGCTGTACGTGATTACAATGACCACAAAAAACGAGTTATGTTGATTTCTTCCGCTGGTGGTGAAGGTGTATCTCTTAATGATACGACATGGGAAGGTGTACTCGATCCTCACTATAACCCTGAAAAGATGAATCAAATGGAAGCACGCGGTATTCGTAGCGGTGGATTAGCTCATCGTCCGAAAGATGAACGTGAGGTAGAAGTAAATCGCTATTTGGCCACTATGCCTAAAACCTTTGGTATCTTCCCTTCTCGATATAAAACTCCAGATGAATTTATTTATGAAATTGCTCAAAACAAAGATCATCAAAACCAGCTGCTTTTTAATTTGCTTAAAGATCAGCAGCGGCGTGAAGAAAGTAAAGGAGGTTTATTCTAATGATTGGATTAGCTAAAGTAGCATTTTATGCTTGGGAGAAAGATGATCCTGAGTTCGCAACACTAAAAGCAGACGTTGACCAAAAATATCAAACATTACAAGATACTCCTTCACCTCATTCAATGAGAGGATTAAAACGTTTATTTCAGCCGAATAAATATCAACAGGTTAGAAACGATTATATGAATGCTGTAACTGATTATTACCAAGCTCACGAAAAGGCTCATAATCGTTCACTGGGATTGTTTAATCAACATTCAGAAGGATTGATTCAACAGATAGTTGAAAACAACAAGTTGCGTGATATCTACCATAGTCTAAATACAGAAGAGGAACGAGCACAATTCCGTAAAGAACATAACTTAGAAGATGTTTATCAAAATATGCCGGAGGATGAAAGGCTATGATTACACCAATTAAAAATCTTGAAGAGTCTCTTTATCACTATAAAGCCTATGTATTCGAAGTAACAGATGGAGACACATTTAAAGTAGATTGGGACCTGGGTAGAAGAACAACAGCTGATGAAATTATTCGTTTTTCTCGTATTAATGCCATTGAGTTAAAAGATGATGGTGGAGAAGCAGCTAAACAGTTTACTGCTGAACGTGTAGAAAACAAAACCGTTATCTTAAAGACTGAACTGGATAAGCGGGGCAAAACAAAGTATGGAGGTTTTGACCGTTTCTTAGCAGAAGTGTATTACGAAACAGAGGAAGGCTGGGTTAACCTGAATGATGAGTTATTAGAAGCTGGTCTTGCTGTTATATATAAGAGAAAATAACAAAGAAAAAGCACTCATCTCTATTATAAAGGGATGAGTGCTTTTTCCACATGATCTTTATATCGTATGCCAACACCTATATTGTTACATAAATTCCAAAATATTTCTAGGTTTATACAGAAAAAACCACTATCTGAAATAGATAGCGGCTCTTGAAAAGAAAGTCTGATAGATAAATATGTTTGGGTTAAACATACCGATTATAGCTATGTATATAGCAGCCAAATATATTATGACAGGTTTTCAGACAAATTTCCAGTGTTTCTAGAAAATTCTGAATCGAGCAGCAAAATTGCTCATCATGTTTAGATAGTGGTCCTTGCGCGCTGGGGCTTGCATCAGGTCATGATTTCAAAACAAAGGGAAAACCGCCCTTTCTTTCAAAATCACAACCTCTTATTCCTCTTCCCTTAAATGAACCGCTATATATGGAGTTCTGTTATCAGGAAATGATTCAGTTTCTGTAATAGCTTCAATACGATACGGCTTTCCAGATAACTTGATCAGTTCTCCCTCCTCTAAAGAACATGGCATATTATATGCTGCGCTAATAGTACCGTTAAGATGAAAACGCATAGGTTTCTTAACTTCGTTCACTGGAGGACTCCCCTTTCACTTATCATCATCGTCTAATGGTAAATAGCAAGCTTCTTCTGCAAATAGATTCACTAGTTCTTCATTTGCAGCAAACTTATAGACTTTGAATCCAAGTTCTTTATGATACAGCATGTCTATACTTCTAATGCCAATTACTATTCCAGGTCTATACATCACGCAATAAGGGCTTGCTAGAAATTCCATTATCCTTCACCTCTTTAGTTAAAATATAACTTATTTGACATTATACCACCCGTAGCGGATTAATACTCTTTAACCAAAACTAGCTTAATAGGAAATTTGTCCCTTTTACTTTTAATCTATGTGTTGTATACTAGATTAAAAGGTAACCACCCACATTTGTGGTGGTTACTAAATATATTCACACTTCGACAAGGATTTGTTATTATTGAGTTTAGTAGACATAAAAAGATAGTCTACTTTTGCTCTTAGAAAATAAAATATCGCATTTTGACATAAAAAAAGAATTTATTAGCGGCGAACTAATAAATTCTTTGGGTAAAACCACCAACTAAGGCAGTTTGCTTATATAAATTATATGCCTATTATACGGTGGAATTCCCTTTATGTCAAAGGGAAGGGATGGAAAAATGAGTAATAAAGAAGAAAACAAAAGAGACTTTCAATTTGAAATGGTTTGGTATGATGATGATCGTAAATCCACTAAGAGATTTGTTATTAATGATCCAGAACAATATAAGATCATTAATAAAGCTCAAGCTGAAGCTTATGCTAAAAAGATGGAGCAAGAAAGTGACCGCATCAAAGATACACGCGGAGATTTCTTAATGGGTAAGAATGAAAATATTAAAAGTTTAGAAACAAAAGGTATTACGGTTTCTGATCGCAGACATTTTATGCAACTTGTACTCTATGCGCAATTCAATGGTGAACCATTGAAGAAAAATGGTATTTCCCTTACTACTATGATGATTGCAGAAGATATCTGGAAAATATCTAGAGAAAATGCAAGCCGTAAACTTAATAAGTTCGTTAAGCATGGTTTACTGGAGAAAGTTAAAGAAGGTAAACAAAACTATTTCATTTTAAACGAATTTTATTTTCAAATGGGCAAAACTAATAATCGTGGTGAAAAGTTCGTTAAACTATTCAAAAATAAGTTAGCGGAAATCATTAATAATGTTGAAAAGATTCAAGATGCAGCTAATAGAAGAGCAAAACGCACAAAGAAACTTGAAATAATTGATGTTATTGGATTATTACATGCTGTTATGCCTTACTTCCATTATCAAACTTATTATTTAGTTAAGAATCCAGATGATAATATTTTAGAGGAAAATGAGACAGTGTTAGATGCTATGAATCGTGATCGTACTCAATTAAAGCATTTATCCAAATCTCAAATTGGTAGAATTCTAGGACACAAAAATGCTAATTTAGCGACGATAGATAAATACATGGATTATCTCCAAAAAGCTGGAGCTGTAATGGTAATGACTAATAACAATAAAACACGTTACCTTATTCATCCTGATTTAATGTTCCGTATGAATACTAACGGATTAGATGATTATACCGAATATGTAAGAGCTTCATTTAATCAGCACAGCTAATTAGAAAGTTAGAGAAAAAAGAGGTTGAGGATTTGAAGAAAAGAGCGGTTTTTCCTTTTCTTCAAACCGCAGACCTAGAGCAAGTGAAGCGATAGCGAAACGCGGTAGAAAAAAACAAAAAGCAGACCACTTTCAAACAGTAACAAGATATAAGAAGAGAAAGCAAACGATTTTAAAGTTATCCACAACCCTCAAGCCTTGATAGTAAAGGTTTTGAGGGTTGTTTAGTTAGAGTTATACACGTGACGCTTAGAGCAGGGTTTTTCTCGTACATGTGACGCTTAGAGCAGGGTTTTTAAAAAACGTGTGACGGTCAGAGCAGAGTTTTTCTTTTAATGTGTGACGCTTAGAGCAGAGTTTTTTCTAAAAGCTTTTTAATCAAATGACTTTTTATATGGTCAATGATTAAAAAGCTTTTTTTATTGAAGTGAGTATTATGTGACGATCAGAGCACGGTTTTTATTAAATAGTCGTCCACTACAACGCGTTTTATAAAACGTGTGACGCCTAGAGCAGAGTTTTTGAAAATAGTCGTCTGTCAGAACGCGTTTTAGCGAGAACGTGTGACGGTCAGAGCAGGGTTTTTGGTAATAGTCGTTCATTAGAACGCGTTTTTTTAGAAAAACTCTGCTCTCAGCGTCACACGTTGAGAAAAAACGCTCCCTAGACGACGACTATTATATAAATAATCTACCGCTAGAACGCATTTTATTCATACAGGTGGTGTTTTTTATAAAACCGTGCTCTCGGCGTCACACGTTAAATAAAAAAACGCTCCCTAGACGACGACTATTATATAAATAGTCTATCGCTAGAACGTATTTTATCTCTTGGATCATTCCCTTCTTTGCACAGAAAAAAGAGCTGACCCCGCATGACAGCTCTTTTTCCCAGTTGAAATTTATAGATGTCCGTTTATTTTAAAGTAGTTACCCTAAATAAAAGGACAAGACAAAAGTAAATCTTACAATCACTATACCACTTCTTATATATCTATAAAACCTTATAAGTATATAAATTCATAAGTATTAAAATATATAATTTGTTAAAATGTACGATAACTAAGGAGGTGCAGTAATGACAGATAACAGGAGGTTTATCCTCCAAATTATATTTGTATTTGTTGTGATCTTTGGTTTCGTTGCCCTTACGTATGTCAACAACCTTCATCAGGAGAAGATGAGGCAAATCAATACTAATTATGATTTGCAGACACGACAGCATGATTTAAAAGTAGCAGAGTTTGAAAAGAATTCATCAGGAGGTAAAAACAATGAGTGAACAATGGGATATTCAAATTAAATCAGAAGTACTTGAAGTACAAGCTACAAGACCTCAGCAAGTAACAGATTGGGGAGTTAGTTTAGTTCAAGCTCCCCAAGTCTGGACTCGTACCCGCGGTGAAGACATCAAAGTTTTAATCCTCGATACAGGCCTCGATTATCGCCATCCTGATATTGCTGCTAATTTTAGAGCAGGTAAAAATTTCACTAATTCAAGAGCTACAGATTATATGGATCGCCATGGGCATGGCACACATTGCGCTGGCATCGTGTCAGGCATAGATAATGGAATTGGAATTGTAGGAGTAGCACCTGCTGCACAAATCTATGTAGGTAAAGTACTTAGTGATAGTGGCGGTGGTTCATTTGAGTGGCTTATCAAAGGTATTGAATATGGCATCGAAAAGAAGGTAGATATCATATCTATGAGCTTAGGTGCTGAAGAAGATCCGGGAGAAGAAGTACATGATGTAATCAAAAGAGCACGTGAGGCAGGTATCATTATTGTTGCAGCATCTGGTAACGAAGCAGGTAAAGTAAATTATCCCGCTGCATACGACGAAGTAATTGCTGTAGCTGCCATCGATCAAGCATTTGATTATGCAGATTTCTCT
>Ga0209463_1000097_pt1 | contig 78878 bp, 74 predicted proteins | sample AgamicMgSfrz_FD_187169 | JGI IMG/M metagenome (GOLD analysis project Ga0209463, IMG submission 187169) | Agave microbial communities from Guanajuato, Mexico - Mg.Sf.rz (SPAdes) (version 2) | ecosystem: Host-associated > Plants > Phyllosphere > Phylloplane/Leaf | place: Guanajuato, Mexico... | reverse complement strand
GAAGTTTTTTTAATACCACGCTGTAAGCTTTTTGGAACCCTAGGCATAGCCCAGGGTTTTCTTTTCTATAAAAAAAAAAAAGGGACGTTTCGAACTCTGTCTAGTAGCGAAACGTCCTCTTTTTATTATTGTCATTATTTTTTTATGACCCACTCACTTAAACTATCTACAGTATAAGCTGGCTGGACGGAATAACTACCTAATTGCTCTTTCGTTGTAACACCTGTATGGACAAGAAGAGTATCCATATTTGCATTGATACCTGCCATAATATCGGTTTGATAATTATCTCCTACCATTAAAACATCCTCTTTAGGTAAGTTCAATAATTTTATTGCTTGGTTAATAATAATAGATTCTGGTTTTCCAACAACGATTGGTTGTTGTTGTGTACTTACAGAGATGACAGAAGTTAAAGCACCGTTTCCTGGCAATAATCCCCGTTCGCTTGGTAACGCTGTATCACCATTTGTAATCACAAACTTTGCTCCATTTCGAACAGCCAAGCATGCTACTGTTAGTTTTTCGTAGGTAATCTGCTGATCAAGCCCAGCAACCACATAATCCACATCTTCTGAATCTTTCACTAGCTTTAAGTCCTTATCCACTAATGCTTGTTGAAGGCCTTCTTCCCCAATCATAAATACTCTTGCTCCTGGGGATTTTTCAGCAATATAATTAGCGGATGCCATGGCGGAAGTAAATACTTCATTCGCTTTTGCTGGTATCTGAAATTCTCTTAGCTTTTGCGCTACCTGTTCTGGTGTTTTCGTTGAATTGTTCGTTACATATAAATAGGGAATTTGCGCCGCAATTAATTGTTTGACAAATTCAGCTGCCTCCGCAATAACTTCTGTTCCCCTATACATAGTACCATCTAAATCAATTAAATATCCTTTATATACTTTCATTGATAAAAAAATCCTTTCCCTGCTAAATATTAATTTTTAAATGCAGAAACAGGTCCTAGTTCATGAGTTAAATAATTACTTACAGATGGGGGAAATGCTTTTATGGAAAGCATTTTCGCTTCAAATGCAGAAACTAGTCCCTTATGATCAATATTCGTATACTGATGAACAAGCTGTTTTCTCCAAAGAATTAGTTCCTTTATATCTTCCCCTATTTTCTGTGTAATAACTTTTTCATCGATAAGTATATCTACAATGTCATCATAACTTCCAGGATCTCTCATAATGAAACCGTCAATCATACTATTTCCCAAATCCAAAATGACTTCAATCACCATATGGGTAATCCTTTCAAGTGCCACCTTTTCCAGGAATGTACTCCAAGTATCTTGTTTTTCAAACTGACTAATAAGCTCATGGTAATAGTTTAACTGTTCTTCTATTTTTTCTCGGTCCACAAAATACATATTCCATTACTCCTTTCGTGCCTTATGAGATTTGTAAATGATTACTTAAACTAGTAGGCTTGGCATAGAAATATCCTTGAGCTAAGTCGACTTTATTCTTCGATAAAATAGAGGCTTCCTCTGCACTTTCGATTCCTTCTGCGACCACAACAGATCCAACTTCTTTTGCTATAAGAAGCAGTCCTTTTAACATCGATTCTTTTACTGAATTTTTATCAATATTTTGAATGACTGAGCGGTCGATTTTGATAATATCCGGCATAATTTCACTTATTGAATTTAAACTTGCATACCCTGCCCCTGTATCATCAACTGCGATTAAAAAACCAAGCATTCTTAATACTTTGAGATTATTAGTAAAATGCTCTAACCCTTCAAAAGAATCTCTTTCTGTAATTTCAATCGTAATTTTTTGGGGAGAAATCCCTTTAAATCGACGAATAACTGCTTTAATATCTTTAATAAACCGAGGATTCCCTATTGTAACCGGTGTGAAGTTAATAAAGATATTATGCCGCCATTTTGTTTGCTGAATTTGTTCAAAAGCTTTTTCGAGAACAATCATTTCAAGCTCGTACAAAAACTTCGTTTGCCTTGCTAAGGAAAAGAGTTGAAGCGGATTTTCTAATGAAGTTCCTTTAGGTCCCCTCGTCAGCATTTCACAGGCATGAATTTTATTTGTTTCTACATCCATAATAGGTTGGGCCAATAAGTGGATGCTTTTATTGGCTACAATATCGCTTAATGTATAGACTAATTTATTGAATTCTGTATCTGATCTTTTATGAGCCATGGCAAGTGCAAATTCATGAGCGGTTTGAATGGCTTCAGAAAGATAGGTATATTTTTTCTCAATAAACATGTACCCTGTATTAAATACTGGGTGAATACTTCCCGAGGCACGTAAGCCACTTTCAACATTATGTATAATTTTTTTTACTAAGCCATCTAGTATGGCTAAACACTCAGTTCCTTGCTCCCATCTAATAAACATGGTCAATCCGTTCGGATTATAATCATGAATAGCAATGATTTCATTAGAAACAGTTGATTGTATCGTTGTACGAAACGATTTTTTTAGCACTCGGATATAATGAAAAAAATCCTCTGTCTCTAACTGTTGCTTTATCCTATGTAAATTCGTTATATCCATCACAATAACGGCTACTTCATATCCATTATTCATCGCTTTTTCTACTTGATGAATGATCGGGTCTCGTAGAACAAATGATGGGGGAAAATACTTTATACATTTTGCTGGAAGGAATAATTTCCCCCAATTCAATAACCTAGCATATACAGTCTCTTGATATTTCATAGCTCCATTCCTCTCAAAAAGCCAACTTTTTCTGTCACTAAAGCAATTATTTCTCTATAGATGGACTTCCCTTTACTTCTACCCTTACAAAGCTAACATTTAGAAGCAAAAAGTCGCATTAGGAATTTTTAAATGTAAAAAGAAAAACATGCATGACCTTGTTTAGGGAGAAAGTTCTTTCCCTGCTAAACAGAGCCATTTCTTGTTTTCTTACAGAATGGAAGCTCCTTCTTCAAGATCAAAACGAAGGATTACCGTATTATTATTTTGTTTTTTTCACGACAAAATAAGCACATCCAAAATTACAATATTCATACAAATATTCTGTTAATGTACTAATTTTCGTATCAAAGCTTGATTTTTGATTATGGTCATCAAAAAAGCCACGTAATCTTAATTGTCCATAACCCCAATCTCCAACAATATAATCGTATTTCGTCAATATATCACTAAATCTATTTTTAAATGCTTCTTCATTAAAACCTGATTTTCTTTCTTCAATCAGTTCATAACAATGGTTATTAATGCAAACCAATCGTATCACCTCAAAACCTGTATATATTTCATATAAAGTGAAACTTCCATCAGTCGGAGTTTTCCTTCATCCCCCACTAATTAGTCGAACCATTCGGACCTTTACGGACAGTATTTATTGGGATAAATAGTCAAATCATAACATTCGTCCACTATCATTATAACCCTAGGAATGATATTTACATAGCACTAACAATAAAATCTTCCTATAAAATACAGAATTTTTATTTTATACGATTAAATATTTATTAATAAATGGGAAATTTTCTTAACGTAAGAATAGGAAGTAATCAATAGGAGTTAAAAATAAAGATCCCTCTGTAAGGGATCTCAATGTTTTATGCTTCTTTTGCATGTTCAGGCATTTGCTGATTCTTTTTTGCCTCGTTTACTTGCTCATCTGCATGGTAAGAAGAACGTACTAATGGTCCAGCTTCACAATGGCTGAATCCTTTACTTAATGCAATTTCTTTCAATTCTTTAAATTCATCTGGATGATAATATTTTTGAACTTTTAAATGTTTTGCAGTTGGCTGTAAGTATTGACCAATTGTCATAATATCTACATTATTTGCTCGTAGATCATCCATTGTTGCAATAATTTCTTCTTTCGTTTCCCCTAACCCAATCATAATACTAGATTTAGTCGGAATATTAGGCTGCATTTCTTTTGCTCTACGTAAAAACTCAAGGGAACGATGGTATTTTGCTCTTGCACGTACTCTAGGGGTCAATCTTTCTACTGTCTCAATATTATGGTTCAAGATATCAGGCTTAGCATCCATTAATAATCGTAGGTTTTCTTCTACGCCTCCCATATCAGAAGGTAATACTTCAATGCTAGTGAATGGATTTTTTCTACGAATGGCACGAACCGTTTCTGCAAAAACAGCTGCTCCGCCGTCTTTTAAATCATCTCTGGCAACAGCGGTAATAACAACATGCTTTAAATTCATGGTAAAAACAGAATCAGCAACTCTTTCCGGCTCCTGCCAGTCTAGTTCTGTTGGCAAGCCTGTTTTTACCGCACAAAAACGACAAGCTCTTGTACAAATATCTCCTAAAATCATAAAGGTAGCTGTTCTTCTTACAGCCCAGCATTCATGAATATTTGGACATTTCGCCTCTTCACAAACCGTATGTAGCTGCTTTTCCTTCATCATCTTTTTCAAACCTGTATAGTTTTCATTCGTATTTAATTTAATTTTCAGCCATTCAGGTTTGCGTAAATGTTCTTGTTTTCTCTCTGACACCATATTCATCTCCTAGTAAAATAATTTTCATCATTTTTACCTATAAACAGTATTGTATAACAGTCTCAAATCACAAAACTTTGTATGTTATACACAATAAAAAGATTGCCTCGCTTTCATTTGTCACTTTAACATAATGGAAATGCCTCTACAAGTTATTCCTTTTAAAGATTACCATTAATTGATAATTATTTTTTTCGCTATAAATCACAAAATATAACGACAGAATATGAAGGGAGGGACTAATCTTTGCGTAGATTAATGTTTTTAATCATTATACTTATGTTTTTACTACCTAACACTGTCACATATGCTAATGAAAATACGGATGATCCTTATACCAAAAGGATGGAACTCTATAAAAAAGTCGAAACATTATATCAAATTCCTTGGTATTATATAGCTGCTGTCGATCAATATGAGCGAAATATTCGCATTTCAAGAAAAGATATCCCAAAAGCGAAAGGATTTACTGGGATATCTTTTACGAAAGAAAAATGGGCCGGTATTATCAATCCAAATTCAGAGGACACGAATCCTTTAACCATCCCATTATTTGGAGGGCTTGGAGCTGATGGAGATGGGGATGGAAAAGCAGATAGATTTAATGATGAAGATATCCTTACCGCGTTCTCTAATTATATAAGCCAATACGGAATGGATGAGGAAAACTTTAAAATTGGTTTATGGAATTACTATAAAAGAGATAAAACAGTAAGTATCATAATGGGTAAAGCTGCCATATACAAGAATTTTGGTAGGCTAAATTTAGATGCTCATGCCTTTCCTCTTCCTCTAAGAAGTAATCACAGCTATCGTAGTACTTGGGGTGATGCTCGAGGATGGGGAGGAAAACGAATCCATGAAGGAACAGACATTTTTGCAGACTATGGAGTCCCTGTAAAAGCGACTTCTTATGGAATGGTAGAAATGAAAGGATGGAATAATTATGGTGGATGGCGAATAGGAATAAGGGACATTAATAATAACTATCATTATTTTGCCCATTTAAGTGGATTCTCGAAAGAGATTAAGGCGGGAATGATTGTTGAGCCCGGCATGATTATAGGTGGAGTTGGAAGTTCAGGGTATGGACCACCAGGTACTTCTGGGAAATTCCCGCCTCACCTACATTATGGGATTTATAAAGATAATGGCTATACGGAATGGTCTTTTGATCCATATGCCCACTTACGATTATGGGAAAGACAAGAACAGATAAAAGCAAAAAATAAAAAATAATGACTATTCTTCACTTCCTTGGAGATAAGAATGAAGTTATTTCATTCTTATCTCCTTATTAACTTTTAGAAAGGATGTTGAATGGTATCACATTCCGTTATCACAATAGAAAGATGTTCTTTTAAATCTAAGTCATATGGAGGAATTTCTCTTCCCTCGCTCTCGACAATTCGAATAATGGGCCTTTCATTCATTCCTTTATTTTGTTTGCAAACAATGCCTTTGTCTCCATTGGATAACTTCACGCTTAATCCATTAGGATAAAGGACAATAGATCTTCTAAAAGCCTCGACAATTGTTGCATCATATAAACGATTAGACCCTGTATATAAAATTTCTAGCGCTTCATGGGGCAATAAGGCATCATGATAAACGCGATTAGATGTAATCGCATCAAAAACATCTGCTACAGCAATGATTTTTCCAAATAAGTGTATATCCTCTTCTCCCAAACCTCTTGGATAACCAGAACCATTTAAGCGTTCATGATGCTGGTAAGCACAATGGGCAACTAATAGTGGCAAGGACTCCACTTTTCTTAAAATCTCAAAGCCTGCTTCTGCATGGTTCTTTATTATCTCAAATTCTTCTGCTGTTAGTTTTCCAGGCTTCGTAAGAATTTCTAAAGGAATGGTTGTTTTACCAATATCATGCAAAATAGCACCTAACCCTAGAATTTCCATCTGTTTAGGTGAAAGTTTTAACTCTAACCCTAATGCCAATGTATAAATAGTTACATTTAAACTGTGTGAAAAAATATAATTATCATAAAGATATACATCAGACATAATGGATGAAAGACCTTCATGATTTTTTAATTCTGACAATACTTTTCCAACTAGTTTCTTAAAAGCAGGAGTGTTCTTCTCCATTACCATTGAAATATTTGCAGAATCAGCACTTTTTATCATATCGAAACTTTTCTCAATAGTTTGCATCGCTTCTATCTTAACCTGCTCTGAAATAATATCCTTTACTTTAATATCCTGTGTGTGCTTATCTTCTAAATAAACATAGCTGACACCAAAATCAAGCAACCTTTTTATAATTCTTTGCTCTAATCGGACTCCACTATTTACTAACACTTTTCCATGATTATTTAATATGGGCTTAGCTAAGATTGCACCCTCTTTTATATTCTTTGTCCCAACTAATCTCATGCTTTATTGGCTCCTAATAATTTGTATACAAACTATTATACCGTACTTTCTCTCCTGTTTCTTTATACCTATAGAAAGAAAATTAAAAATAATGTTAAGTAGTTAAATCGTAGTACAGCTTCTTTCTTTAGCAAAGACTATTTTCATAAAGTTTGTTGCATAAAAAAAGAAGGCTTAACGAAAAGATAAATATCCTTCATTCGTTAAACCTTCTCTATAGCTTTTTTTAAACCATTTGTAGCAATGCATCTTTTCCAATCATACCTTTATGAATTCCATATGCTTCAGCTTCTATTGTCACTGATTCTAAAGGTGCCTCCAGTAATTGTTCAATCGTTCTAACACCAACAGCTCTGCCAGCAATTATTTTTCGGTCTTTCAGCTTATCATTTAATAATCCTACATCTAGCGCTCCGCACATGATATAACCTTTATCATTTTTCACAGCAAGTAAAGTAGTTTTAGGCAATAGTACTGAGACCGCAATAAAAGTATGTCCCTTGATATCAACAGGATACACATCAATCATAATACTTCGTGCTCAACTCCTCTCTTTACCTTCATGGTAATTATATTCAAGAGAGAAGAAATTGATTCAGTGATTATTATGTCTCAAGAAAAATTTTAAGCCTTTACCTTATCGCGTAACGTATCAGCAAGAATATTTCGCATAAATTCTGGAAGAAAATAATCTTTCTTTGTTGCACGATAAATAGATGGGAAAAAATTACCGAACGTAAGCATATCAGGAACTGTAACGATGTATTCCTGATATGCTTGTATTTCTTTGGAGTGTATATAGAATTTTTCTCTTTCCCCATTCATCTCGCGTGTAATTCCTGCTGCTATCATTCTGCCCATTAATGTTCCACGGAATCCAAGACCCTTTACAGGCAATGTCTCCCATTTTGCCGCTTTCATATCGAGCAAAATTTCTTTTAATTCAGCTCCTGTTAAAGTAACATTGCACGGATTAATTGGATGTGGACAAATCGATAATAAATCAAAGTAAGTGACATCTCCTTCATCCAATCCATTTAGTATTAACCCTTCATTAATAATCGCGCAATCTGAATGACACCAAGAAACTAATTTCTCACAGAGCATTTTTGCTAGGACTTCTCGAGAAATATGCGCATCTGTTGTGACTGCTTTTTCAGCTAATGCTTGCTTTCCTTGTAAATAATAATTTTCTATAATAGCTTTCTCTTCATGCGCAATTGGTAATTTGCTTGTATCATATAATATCGCTTTTTTATCGATTATGTTTTTTGAGTCATCGACCTTTAATTCAATATGACCAATATAATAGCCGTACTTACCAGCAGCACCTTGAAGATTATTATTGATTAATTTCCCTTGGTGAAAAATATGATGCGTATGTGCACCTAAAATCACATCAATTTCTGGATAATTTGTTGCAATAACTTCATCATCGTTTATTCCTAAATGGGATAACAATACTATGATATCAACATGTCCTCTAAGCGCTTCTACTTGTTGAGAAAGTTCTTGAATTGGCTCAGTCAATTTCCAGCCTAAGAGCTCATATAACCGCTCGAAATAGGCAGTAATTCCAATCACGCCTATTTTTGTCCCTTGGTCCGTCTCGTATATTTGATGAGGAATCGCCCAGGCTGGTCGTTTCCCATCACTCATATAAAGGTTAGCAACAATTACATCAAATAAAGCATCATCATATAAATGATCTAATGCCTCATAGGAGAGGGTAATTCCTTCATTATTTCCTATTGTCACAGCGTCATATTGTTCTTTATTTAAAAGCTTCGTATTAATTCTGCCTTTTGTCGCTTCAGTATAAGGATGAGACAAATCCAAATGGTCACCTATATCAAATAAATAAACAGCTTCGCCAGCCTCTTTATGCCATTTTTTTCTTTCACGCAGCAATTCATAAATTCTTGGCCAATTTTCAAAATGGCTATGTAAATCATTGGTATGATATATGTGGATGACTTCCATCTTCTCGCCTTCCTTATTTTGTATTTTCTCTATTTGTTGGAGATGATTCCTCTTGCCTTTTCTCCCATTTAAAATAAATCTAATTGTCTTGGAGCTAAATCCGTATATTCTATATTTAGTAATTCAATAAGCTCTTTCCCATTATCGGCAGCATCTCCACCAGAGTTATTATTAAAAACAACATAAATATCCTTACATTTCTTTTCAAGCTGGCAAATATTTTCTGCCCATTCTTTTAATTCAACTGTATTATATCGGTATAAATAACGAACTTCTCGCCAGTTTGGATTATTGTTTTGCTGCCATCCATAATGATTTCTACCATGAAGACGAATCAGTACTTTTTCTTCACCACCAACTTCCAGTACAGTAGGAACAGAACCTGGCTTTACTTGTGGTTCATCACAAATACTATGGATCCAATTTTCTTCCTTCATAAACCGAAGCGTTCCTTCTCGATACTTAGGCTCAAACCAAGACTGATGCCGAAATTCAAGAGCACAAGGAATATCTCCCATCTTTTTCCTACATGCTCTTAAATACTGGACATTTCCCTTTGTACAATCAAACCAAGGTGGAAATTGAAACAAGACCATTGCTAGTTTCCCTGCTTTTCTATACGGTACTAAAGAATTGATAAATACAGAAAACATTTCTTCATTCGAGGAGTACGGAGTTTCTTCGCGATTATGTCCTGTCATTCCTTGATATGCCTTTACAATAAACTGAAAGGAATCAGGTGTTTTCCTTACCCAAGTTTCTGCATTATGGATTGATTGCACCGCATAAAAAGAAGCATCCACTTCTACAGTAGGAAAATAACCGGCATATTCGAATAACTTATTTTGCGATGAAGTATTTTTTCCATAAAGACTAGTATGGTCTCCCCAACCTGTTAAACCAATATGAATCAATTAAATCACCTCTAAACAATGTCTATCTCTAGGTGGGATTTATATGGATTAGACATAATTACGTTTAAAATCAAAACAATATTATTTAATCTTCCATACTAAATATCATATCATAATTACCTTAAATAACTAACAAAAAGCAAATGGACATAACTGCATTGCTCTATACCTGTTGCACGCCTTTTTTGATAAATGAATTAGTACAAAAGAAGTTGGGAAATTTTTATCTAGTTTAAATATACTTATACATCTTAATTGTCATCAACAAATTCGGTAATATCTCCATAAAGTGAAACTTCCATCAGTGGGGGTTTTCTTACCTTCCCCACTGATGGAAGTTTTTTATACAATTAAGAACACATGAAATGAACAGATTGAGCTCGTGTTAACGTCAGAGGATGAAACATGGGGTGCTTATATAGATTATTTGGAGACAAATTTGTTTTATCTATTATATATGCCGCAAAATCCTGGTGAACACTTCGACCAGGATTTTGCGGCGATACTAATACTATATTGCAGTTTCATCAAGATTATTGATTACTGCGTTTTATAAAATTAATTGATTAAACAAATGTTAAAATAATATTATTTTATCTTTTTATCATTAAGGCTGTTTACCAATATAAGCCAATATACCCCCATCAACATAGAGAATATGCCCATTAACAAAATTTGATGCTTCAGATGCTAAAAATACAGCTGAACCAGCTAGGTCCTCAGGATTTCCCCAACGAGCAGCAGGGGTTTTTCCTATAATAAACTGATCAAATGGATGACGGGATCCATCTGCTTGCTTTTCGCGTAATGGCGCTGTTTGTGGTGTCGCAATATAACCAGGTCCAATTCCATTACATTGAATATTGTATTCTCCATATTCAGAAGCAATATTCTTTGTGAGCATTTTTAGTCCGCCTTTTGCGGCAGCATAGGCACTTACCGTTTCACGACCAAGCTCACTCATCATGGAGCAAATGTTAATGATTTTACCGCCACCATTTTGAATCATATCGGGAATAACTGCTTTTGAAACGATAAACGGTCCATTCAGATCTACATCCACTACTTGACGGAAGTCTTCTGCTGACATTTCTACCATAGGAATACGCTTGATGATCCCAGCATTGTTTACTAAAATATCAATCGGACCGACCTCTTCTTTGATTTGCACAATCGTTGCTTGTACTGCTTCTTCGTCTGTTACATCAAAAACATAGCCTTTCGCTTCTATTCCAGCTTCTTCATAACTTCGAAGAGCTTGTTCTACAGATTCTTGATTTAAGGAATTAAATACAATTTTTGCTCCCGCTTTTGATAGGGCGCTTGCAATTTCAAAACCAATTCCATAAACTGCTCCTGTTACTAATGCAACTTTTCCGTCTATGCGGAATTTATCCATTCCGAATGTCATTTTTCTCTCTCCTTTTATCCCACTCTTAACGAACAGTAAGACTCCCCTCCTCAAGCTTATGAGAATAAGAGGAAGATAGGTGGGAGATCAACTGTCCGTAAAGGTCTGATTGGTTCAACTAACCATCAGTGGGGGATGAAGGAATCCCCCCCACTGATGGAAGTCTCACTTTATTTCAATTTATCCATCGGAATCATATCCATATCCGTATATGTGATATTTTCCCCGCACATTGCCCATATAAAAGAATAATTACTTGTACCAACTCCGGAATGAATAGACCAGCTTGGCGAAATAGCTGCTTGCTCACTACTCATAACTAGATGCTTTGTTTCATCTGGCTTGCCCATCATGTGGAAAATACGCGTATCCTCTTCCATATCAAAATAGACATATGCTTCCATGCGTCTTTCATGTGTATGGGAAGGCATTGTATTCCATGCACTTCCAGGTTCTAAAATGGTATAACCCATTTGCAATTGGCAACTTTCACATACATTTGGATGTATGTATTGATATATTTTTCGTTGATTTAAGGTTAACGGTTCACCGGTTTCCATCGGTTTAATGTTATCAATACTAATTTTCACATTTGGATATTTGTGGTGAGCTGGCACAGAACTAATGTAAAATTTAGCTGGATTTGTTGGATCTTCAGAAGAAAAGACTACATGACGTGTTTCTTTGCCAATATAATAACCATCTTGCTTTTTCATTTCTTCTTTTTCTCCATCGATTTCGATATAACCAGGTCCTCCAATATTAATGACTCCAAGCTCACGACGTTCCAAGAAATAATCTACACCTAATTGTTTATCTAAACTAACTTCCAATGACGTTTCCGTTGGCGTAACTCCACCGAAAATCATGCGGTCATTATGTGTATAAGTCAAACTGATTTCTCCAGGTATAAACACTTTTTCTACTAAAAACTCTTTTCGTAATTGTTCTGTAGAGTAATGACGAATATCCTCTGGGCTATGTGTATAACGCGTTTCCATATTTTGCATTTTAAAGTCGCTCCTATCGATTTATTTTTCCAGAGCCAGCTAATAAAAAGCTTTTGACCTCTGGTTCACTAAATTGATTGCAATCACCATAAATAGTATGTTTTAAAGCAGATGCAGCTGAAGCAAAATTAATAATCTCCTGAGGAGTGTTTTGAACTAATATTCCATGTAGAATGCCTCCCGCAAAAGCATCCCCTCCACCTACTCTATCAACAATGGGATTAATTAGATGTTTTTGAGATTCATAGTAGCTGTCATTCATCCATAGCGTTCCTTTTAATTCATTGCTACTAGCTGAAAGTACTTTTCTTTTCGTAGAATATAAAATAGCGATATTTGGAAACTTCTTCTGTATTTCTTGATAGTAGTATACTAATTCATTATCATCACCAGTGTACTCAGGAATTCCTAACAGATAGATAGCATCAAGCTTGCCCGCTGAACAGTAGTCTACAAGCGGCAAAATTTCTGTAATTGTCTCTCCTGCTTCTTTTTGCGACCATAATTTTCCTCGATAGTTAATATCAAAACTGATTTTACAGCCAGCCTCTTTTGCCGCCTTTATGAGCGTAATAGTTGTTTTTTTCCAATTCGAGGATAAAGCAGGAGTAATACCTGAAATATGAAAGATATCGACATTTTTAAATAGTTCTTCATTTCGCCATTCGCTTTCAGCTATTTCCGCAAAACTCGAACCTGCTCGATCATAAATGACATTCGCTGCTCTTTCACCAATTCCCGCTTCCATATAATAAGTGCCTAATCTAGATCCCCCGCTTAAGAGAAAATCGGTATGAACGCCATAACGACTTAAATGCTTTTTTACTCCTTCTCCTACACCGTTGTCTGGAATTTTGCTTGCAAAATAGACATCGTGGCCAAAATTAGCAAGTGAAATTGCTACATTTGCTTCTCCCCCACCATAGTGAGCATGTAGATTTTCGGCCTGTGCAATGCGAATTCCAGAATCAGTCGAAAGACGAAGCATGATTTCACCTAATGTGACAACCTTCCCCATATTTATGCTCCTTTAATTTGATGAAATTTTTCCATGTACTGACCAGCAACCTCTGTAACTTTGTCAAAGTCTCCATTTGCTACGGGTGCTAATAGATTTCCTCCAACCCCTACAGCAACTACCCCAGCATTGAACCAGTTCTCCATATTTTCCAAGCTTACCCCGCCTGTTGGCATAATATTTAATTGAGGCATCGGCGCTTTGAAAGCGGAAACGATACTCGGTCCATAAGCACTACCTGGGAATAGCTTAATAATGTCTACTCCAGCCTTTAATGCCTCTTTCATCTCCGTAATCGTTAAACATCCAGGAAGATAGGGTATTTGATAAAGATTACATAGTTCGGCCGTATCTTTATCAAAGTTTGGACTAACGATGTATTCAGCTCCAGCCATGATTGCAAGACGAGCCGTTATTGCGTCTAAAACAGTACCTGCACCAATTACAATTTCTGATTCATGCTTATACATTTCCACTAATTCACTAATCGCTTTATCCGCATTGGGAACGGTAAAAGTTAATTCGATTCCCTTCATGCCTCCCTTGACGACTGCACTACTTGCTTTCACTGCTTCTTCCTTACTGTTACCGCGAACTACCGCGATAACTCCAGCACTCTTTAAACGTTGTAACGTTTCAACTCGTTTCATTTCTACCACTCTTTTCTTATTTAGAAATACAAATTTATTATTAAGAAATACACAACTTGATTATACATACTTTTTCGAAAAATGTAAACGCTATTCCTCAAATAAAGTGAAACTTCCATCAGTGGGGGTTTTCCTTCCTCCCCCACTGATGGTTAGTTGAACCAATCAAACCTTTACGGACAGCTGATCTCCCACCTTTCTTCCTCGTATTCTCATATGCTTGAGGGGGGGCTTACTATCCGTTAAGAGTGGAATAAAAAAAAAATCGTCGAAACGATTTAGTGAGTCACAGCTTGCGTTAACTCATTTTTTGTCTCGACGATAGCCTTAATTATTTGGTTTTTAAAATCTTCTGTGAGCCTATATTTTGGCATACTTACACTGAATGCTCCGATGATTTTCCCATCTTTTTTTAAAGAAGCTCCAATACAGAAAATATCTTTCTCCATTTCTTCATCATCAAAGGCAATGCCAGTCTCTCTAACTTTCTGTAATTCAGAAGCTAATTTTAAAGAGTTGGTTATTGTATGTTCTGTATACGGAACTAATGTGGTTGCCTTTATATAATTTAAGTATTCTTCTTCTTCTAATTCTGCAAGAACTGCTTTTCCCATTGCAGAACTATATAAAGGTCTTGTTATCCCTACTCTTGATGACATTCTTATTGTCTGATGTTTAGCCTCTAACTTATTAACATATAAAATTTCATTGTCTACGAGAACACCTAGATGAATTGTTTCATCAATCATCTTTTGCAGTTTTTCTAAATACGGCAATGTTAGCTCGACTAAGTCCAGTTGGTCCACACCTTGATTGGCATATCGAATAAGCTTCGATCCTAATCGATAATTTTTATTTTTATCCCTGCTAACAAAGCCAATTAACAATAAAGTATCTAATATTTTCAATGTAGTAGAAGTGGTCATCTCTGTGTTTTGAGCAATGTTTTGCAAAGACTGATTTGGATTTTCTGAAAGATGATCCATAATTTTTGCTGCTCTTAATAGGACCGTTCCATATGGTTTCGTTTTCTCCATTATACACCCTCTTTTCCAATAAAGAAATTATATACGAAAAGTGGGTAAAATAAAAGTCCTCTTAACCAAAATGCAAGAAAGAAAAATTTTCGCAAAGAAATAGCTGTATCTACAAGGACGTATTGAAGATATTTTTATCATAAGGTCAACATTTGAATAATTGTTTTCATTACAGCATCCTCTTCATTCGTACGGGTAATAAAATTTGCTGCATCTTTTAATTCTTCCACTGCATTCCGAACAGCAAAGCTATAGGTACTACGCGTCATGAGTTCAATATCATTATAACCATCGCCAAATGCCATCGTTTCTTCAGGTGTAACATTCAATATCCGCTGTAAGTGCTCGACCGTTGTACCCTTATGAACATTTGCATTAGCTATATCAATCCATGCCGCTTCAGATGCTACAATATAAGCAGATTCAAAAAAGGAAGATAGCTTTTCCTTTATTTCAAAACATTTAAGTAGTGGATCATGAATCGTTATTTTCACAAAATCATCTGTTATTTCTTCAAAGTCAGATACTTTGCTTACTTGCGCATAAGATTTTCTGACAATTGATGCTTCTTCAGGTGCAATGCTATCCTTTATATATGCACCATTTCTAGTACAAGCAATAATAGTATAATTTAGACTGATTTCTTCTAGTAAACGAATAATTTCTAACCCTAGTTCATTACTTAACAGAGATTCATAGACAAATTTGCCATTATGTTTTATTCGAGTTGCACTATCCCCTAATATCCATATATCTTTTGCATCTTCTCCAAATAGCTCTTCGATGCGTTCGCATTGTTTGCCAGTAACAGGCGCAAAAGCAACACCTTTCTCTTTCATTATTTTTTTTACATCTTTATAAAGTTCCCTATTAAAATCACCGCTATTAGACAAAAATGTTCCATCCATATCTGTTAGAACTAATTTAATCATCGGAATTCCTCCTAAGCTAGTATCTACTCCTCGATTCGTTTAAGAATTCTTGCTGGATTCCCACCTACAACAACATTATCTGGTACATCCTTTGTTACAACAGAACCGGAAGCGATAACCACATTACTTCCTATGTTTACTCCAGGATTGATAACAGCTCTTCCGCCAATCCAGACATTATCGCCGATATTCACTGGCTTTCCGTATTCGACTCCTGCTATCCTTTCTTGCGCATTTAACGGGTGTGTCGCTGTATAAATATGTACCCCTGGAGCGATGAAGCAATTATCACCAATTCTAATCTCACAAACATCTAAAAATACGCAATCAAAATTAGCAAAGAAATTTTCTCCTACATGGATGTTATAACCATAGTCGCAACGAAAAGTAGGTTCTATGAATAGATTATTTCCGGTGGAACCAAATAATTGTTTTAATAATGTTGTCCTTTTGCCTTCATCCGTTTCGAGTGATTCATTAAATATTCTTGTTTGTTTTCTAGCTTTCATTCTTCCCTGTACCAGTTCTGGATCTGCAGGGTTATAAAGGTCTCCATTTAACATCTTTTCTTTTTCAGATTTCATTCGTGCCAACACCTTTTCCTTTAATTTACTTTTTTTACACAGTCAATTCTAAAAGATTTCCTTCTGGATCTTCTATTACGCTTTCATAGTAGCCATCCCCTGTAATTCTAGGACCATTAACTAGGAGATACCCATCCTTTTGTAAGCGTTCAGTCAGCTGATTTACAACTTCCTTACTTCCTACAGAAAAAGCAATATGAGCCCAGCCAACCCTACCATTAACATCCGGCTTATCTATACCTAATTTGCGCATAAGTTCTATGCGAGCTCCTCCTTTGTATGAAATAAAATATGACTCAAATTTCTTTTCTGTATTGTGATATTTTGCGTTTGCAATCCCATCAAAGTATGTCGTATAGAATTTTTTCATTTCCTCTAAATCATGTACCCAAATGGCTATATGTTCTATTTTCATCACTTTTCACTCCTTAAATAATTAGATGGCTGTAGAATTACTTTTTTTCACCTTTTTATAATCCTTTTTATTTAATACAGCATTTAATTTTTCAGTACCCCATAACATCATGGCAATAAAGCCTGCAATCATAAATGGAAAAATTCCTATTGTCGAGTGGGCAGCAATAAAACCAAGGAGAGGGGGTAAAAATGTACTACCAGTATAAGCAACAGCCATCTGATATCCCATTATTGTTTGAGAATGTTTCTTCCCAAATCTTGCTGGTGTTTCATGCAACATACATGGAAATATCGGCGCTAATCCTAAGCCGACCATAATAAACCCTACCAATGACCAACTAGATGGAAATGGCAGTAATAGAAGCATTGCCCCAACTAACGCAATTAATTGTCCCAATCGTATAAGCTTGCGATTACTCATTTTCAAAGTAATAAAGCCAGTGATAAATCTACCGATTGTAATTCCAGCGTAATACATAGAAACCCATTTTGCCGCTACGTCAATAGATATATTTTTTACATTAACCAGGTAACTGCTTCCCCAGAGCCCCACTGTTGCTTCTGCCCCACAATAAAATAAGAAAGATAGCAAAGCTAGCTTAATTCCGCTAATTTCCCATGCCTTTTTATTATCAAATTCTGTCTCATCTAATGAATTTTGGGGATTTTCTCGCTCTTTCTTTTCATTAATCTTGCTGTTCTCTCCAACCTTTTTCCATAGAGGCAATGTGAAAAATAAAATAACCACTAACGCAAATTGCATACCAGCAATAGCCAGATAACCACTTCTCCAGGAATTCTGCGTTAAGATAAACTGAGCCATAATTATCGGACCCATTGTGGCGCCAACGCCCCAAAAGCAATGAAGCCAACTCATATGATGTGCTTTATAGTGTGTGGCAACATAATTATTTAATCCCGTATCAACTGCACCAGCTCCCAATCCAAGGGGGATAGCAAATAGAAACAACCATGTGATTGAAGGTGCCATATAAAATCCCAAAAGTGCTCCTGCTGTCATCAAACAGCTTATAAACGTAACCATGCCAGTTCCAAATTTTTTAAGTACTGCTCCGCTTATAAAACTGGAAATAATCGTTCCACCAGCAATTGTCATAAACAGCACTCCTGCTGTTTCAAGTGGTGCCTCAAAATCTAATTGCATTAAAGACCATGAAACACCCAATAATGAATCCGGTAAACCTAAGCTGATAAAAGCTAAATAAATGATTACTAGAAAGAATGTTGCCATAGATACCCCCAGCCTTACGTTTTATAAAAGCATTATTTTGTCCTACTAAATTCCAGCAATCATTAAATTAAGCCCAAGACTTTGTAATCCATAAAGATAATCTTGTTCCCAATCACTCCTTATAAATTCTGGGAGATGTTCTGCTGGAATATAATTGGAGCTTTGTTTTTTAATTTGGTTAATTGTTATTTGGTTGACTTCATCATCACAGAAGATAATCGTATGGGGATTAATAATTGCTACAAATGAAGCTACAAGTCTGCTTATTGCATCTATTTCAACTTCTTTTGTAAAGAATTTCTTTTTCCCAATTTCATTTTCAATGACCTCTCCAAAGTTTCGATTATCGTATTGGGGGACAAATGACACCTCCCCTGAAAAATAAGAGCTACCTCTCACTACATCCCTATTGATGAGAATTCCAGCTCCTGGTCCATTTTGCCCTGAATATAGATAGATAAGCGATTTATTTTTCTTATTCTCCTTACGGGCGTGATATCCTAACACGGCCGCATTCATATCATTTTCTAATACAACAGGAATTGAAAAATGATTTTCTAAGTATTCCTTCAAGTCGAAATTCTGGAGGTGTTTATATTCAGGGATATAAATAATTCGTCCATTATCGACTGAACCAGGTACACCTATCGATATAGACCGTATTCTTGGATGTTTATTTTTTAACGCTTCCACATACTCGGTCAGCAACTTTACATTGTCATCCTTTAATGCACTGGAAGTTTTTCCAGCATCCTTCACTTCCCCGAGACAGTTAAACACAATGTAATTTGTCTCTGTCCTTTCTAAAAAAATAGCTAACCCCAACATATACTCTTGGTTATATGTATATCTCTTGGCCCTTCTACCGCCACTTGAATCATCTAGACCAGCTGATAGCAGTTCTCCATCCTTTTCCATCTGCGATATGAATTTACTAATCGTCGGGAAACTAATTCCCAATTTATTACTAAGCTCCACTTTCGTAGCACTTCCATTAGATAAAAGGAATTGTCGAATATTTTGTGGAATGATAATTTTCATCGACTTTGGAGTTGCATCCACATCATTCACCACCTTTTCTATGCAACTTATTAAAGGTATTTAATAAGTATCCAAAACAAAACTTATTAAAGATATTTAATAAGTACTGAGGCTAATATAGCACACAAAATTACTGAAAGCAATTACATTTTATTTGAAATTTTCTATGCTGAAAATTGAGATTAAACTTTACTTTTACGAAAATGTAACCATATTATTATTTGTTCTTCATAGCAGAAGACTTCGGAAAGCTTCTATCAACATTAACACTTTTAGAAAAAGTCACAACTACAACTATCACATCAATAATTTAGGAAGTATCCTTTTATAAAAAAGAAGAAGGCGAACTTCAAAAGTCCGCCTTCTTCCCTAAAAATATTAACCAATAGAACCTTCCATCTCGAACTTGATCAAACGGTTCATTTCTACTGCATATTCCATTGGTAATTCTTTTGTAAATGGCTCGATAAAGCCCATTACGATCATTTCTGTTGCTTCTTCTTCCGAAATACCTCTACTCATTAAGTAGAATAACTGCTCTTCTGATACTTTCGAAACTTTTGCTTCGTGCTCTAATGAAATGTTGTCATTTAAAATTTCATTGTATGGAATTGTATCAGATGTAGACTTGTTATCCATAATTAATGTGTCACATTCGATATTAGAACGAGCACCATCTGCTTTACGTCCAAAATGAACGATACCACGGTATGTTACTTTTCCGCCTTGTTTCGAAATAGACTTAGAAACAATTGTAGAAGATGTGTTTGGAGCTAAATGAAGCATTTTTGCTCCCGCATCTTGGTGTTGTCCTTTACCAGCAAGTGCAATCGATAAAGTCATCCCTCTTGCACCTTCACCTCTTAAGATTACAGCAGGGTATTTCATCGTTAATTTAGAACCAATATTTCCATCGATCCATTCCATTGTAGCATTCGCATCACAAACAGCACGCTTTGTAACTAGGTTGTATACGTTGTTTGCCCAGTTTTGAATCGTAGTATAACGGCAATATGCGTCCTTTTTGATAATAATTTCTACAACCGCACTATGAAGAGAGTTCGTTGTATATACTGGTGCTGTGCATCCTTCTACATAATGAACACTTGCACCCTCATCCACGATGATCAACGTTCTTTCAAATTGCCCCATATTTTCTGAGTTAATGCGGAAATATGCCTGTAATGGCGTATCTACTTTAATTCCTTTTGGAACATAGATGAAAGATCCACCAGACCATACAGCTGAGTTTAATGCAGCAAACTTATTATCCGTAGGTGGGATAACTGTCGCCCAATGCTCACGGAAAATATCCTCATTCTCTCTTAAGGCAGAATCCGTATCTTTGAATACAATTCCCATTTTCTCTAGATCTTCCTGCATATTATGGTAAACAACTTCGGATTCATACTGAGCAGATACACCTGCTAAGTATTTTTGTTCAGCCTCTGGAATACCAAGTTTATCAAACGTTTGTTTGATTTCATCTGGTACCTCATCCCAAGAACGCTCTGTTTTCTCTGACGGCTTTACATAATACGTAATTTCATCAAAGTTTAAAGCGGACAGGTCGCCACCCCATTGTGGCATTGGCATTTTGTAAAAATGCTCTAATGATTTCAAGCGGAAGTCTAACATCCATTGTGGTTCAGCCTTCATTTTTGAAATCTCTTCAACGATTTCTTTCGTTAATCCACGTTTAGAACGAAAGATAGAAACGTCTTTATCTGAAAATCCATATTTATAATCCCCAATATCGGGCATCTTTTTTGCCATTTCATTTTCCTCCATTCTACATGCAACCTTGGTGGTAAGTTACGAATTCAATCCTTCGTTTACCCCTTTTTCCATAGCCTTCCAAGCTAATGTTGCACATTTAATTCTTGCAGGGAATTTACTAACACCTTGAAGTGCTTCAATATCCCCTAAGTCAATATCCTCAGCGTAGTCTTTCCCTTGAATCATTTCAGAGAATGTTTCAGACATTTTTAACGCTTGCTCGACTGTTTTTCCTTTAATTGCTTGCGTCATCATCGATGCAGAAGACATGCTAATGGAGCATCCTTCTCCATCGAATTTTGTATCCGTGACAATCCCATCTTCTACTTTCATCGTAAGAAGAATGCGGTCCCCACATGTTGGATTATTCATATTGACGGTCAAGCTACCTTCAAGAACACCTTTGTTCCGAGGATTTTTATAATGATCCATGATAACACTTCTATAAAGTGAATCTAAGTTATTAAAAGACATCGCTAAAATACTCCTTTGTTTTGCCAATCCCTTCCACAAGCTTATCAATATCTTCTTCCGAATTATATAGATAAAAACTTGCTCTAGCGGTTGCAGAAACATTTAGCCATTTCATTAATGGTTGTGCACAGTGGTGTCCTGCACGTACAGCAATTCCTTCTGCATCCAACACTGTTGCAACATCATGCGGATGAACATCTTCAATATTAAACGTGATAACTCCAGCCCGATTATTTGCACTTTGTGGACCATAAATAGTTAAACCGTTTATAGAAGACATTTTCTCGATCGCATAGGCTGCTAATTTATGCTCATGTTCTGTTATATTCTCTAACCCAATCTCTTCTAGAAAATCGATTGCTGCACCTAAACCAATTGCTCCTGCAATGATCGGTGTACCAGCTTCAAATTTCCAAGGAAGTTCTTTCCAAGTAGATTCATATAAACCGACAAAATCAATCATTTCACCGCCAAATTCAATTGGCTCCATATTTTCTAAAAGATGTTTCTTTCCATAAAGTACCCCAATTCCGGTTGGCCCACACATTTTATGGGCTGAGAATCCGAGGAAATCACAATCCAAATCTTGCACATCTATTTTCACATGTGGAGCTCCTTGTGCTGCATCTACGACGAGTACAGCTCCATTCTTATGAGCGATAGCTGCAATTTCCTTTATTGGATTGATAACTCCGAGTACATTGGAAACATAAGCAATGGATACTACCTTAGTAGCTGGTGTGATTGTTTTTTCTACATCTGCAATGGCAATTGTGCCATCTGCTTGAAGGGGCAAATACTTAAGTGTTGCTCCCGTTTTTTTGGCAACTTGCTGCCAAGGAATAATATTACTATGATGTTCCATCGGGGTGATGACTATTTCATCCCCCTCTTTCACATTTTCCATCGCATAACTTTGAGCAACTGTATTCAGCGCAGTTGTAGTTCCACGAGTGAAGATAATTTCCTCTATAGAAGAAGCAGAGATAAACTTTCTTACCTTCTCCCTTGCTCCTTCGTATGCATCTGTTGCTCTAGTTCCTAAGGTGTGAACGCCACGATGAACATTGGAATTATATTCTCGATAGTATTTCTCTATCGTTTCAATTACCTGAACAGGCTTTTGAGAGGTAGCTGCACTATCAAGATAAACCAATGGATGTCCGTTGACTTCTTGGTTTAAAATTGGAAAGTAAGAGCGAATATGTTTGCTATCCATTATCTTACTTTCCTTTCAATTACCTCAACTAATTGCTTTTTAACACCTTCAATTGGCAATTGTTCCACAACAGGAGCTAAGAAACCATGAATAACTAGTCTTTCTGCTTCTTGTTTTGGAATACCACGGCTCATTAAGTAATACAATTGTAAAGGATCTACTCTACCAACTGATGCTGCATGTCCTGCCGTTACATCATCTTCATCAATTAATAGAATTGGGTTTGCATCGCCTCTTGCTTTTTCGCTTAACATTAGAACACGAGATTCTTGTTCAGCGTTTGCTTTTGTTGCGCCATGTTCAATTTTTCCAATACCATTAAAGATAGAAGAAGCTTTATCTTTCATTACACCGTGTTTTAAGATATAGCCTTCAGAACTTTTACCATAATGTACAACTTTAGTTGTGAAATTTTGCTTTTGATCACCGCGACCAACTACTACTGATTTTGTATCACCGAAAGATCCATCGCCCATCAAATAAGTTGTATTATCAGAAATCGTATTACCATCATTCATGAAGCCTAATGCCCATTCAATTTTCGCATCACGACCTGCAATACCTCGACGATTTACATAAGTAGTAACACCATGCGCTAAATTATCTACAGCACCATATTGAACTTTTGCATTTGCATTTGCAATTACTTCCGTTACAATATTGAACACTGCTTCTTCAGGATCAACAGTAGAAACATAGTTTTCTACATAAACAACAGAGCTATTATCTTCTGCCACTACAATAACGTGGTTAAAAAGGTTCGCTTCTTTATCATCATGTAAGAAAATAGATTGAATTGGTTCTTCCACTACTACATTTCTCGGAACATACAAGAATACTCCGCCATTTAGAAGCGCTGCATGTAATGCAGTTAATTTATGCTCATCTACCTTAACAGCAGCTTTCATAAAGTATTTTTGCAATAAGTCACTATATTCTCTTGCAGCTGTAAATATATCAGTAAAAATTACGCCATTTTCTTTTAACTCATTAGAAACAGCTAAGAAAGTTGGACGATTGTTTCTTTGAATATAAAGGGTTTTATTTTTTTCTAAATCAATAAGTGCTTTCACTTGTTCTGGCAAATCATTTACATCAGAAAAATCCTCACTGCTTACAATGTGTTTTTCAAATTGTGTAAAGTTCCAGTTTTTAATATTTGTTTTGTCCGGTCTTGGCATTGGGAGGGCATCTGCTTGTTCTAATGCATTTACACGCAGCTCCGTTAGCCAAGAAGGTTCACTCATATCTTTCGAAAAAGAGGAAAGATACTCTTGGTCAAATGGTAATTTAATATCCGTTGTCATTGGTCAATCCTCCTAACGATTACGCTTCTTGTTCAACAGTTTCGTCTTCAATACCTAGCTCTTTTTTAATCCAATCATATCCTTCTGCTTCTAAGCGTTGAGCAAGTTCTGGACCGCCAGATTTAACAACACGACCTTGCATCATTACGTGAACGTAGTCAGGAGTGATGTAGTTTAATAAACGTTGATAGTGAGTAATAATTAAGCAACCGAAATCTTCTTTACGCTCTTCACGCATTTTGTTGATGCCTTTTGAAACAACTTTCAATGCATCAATATCCAAACCAGAATCGATTTCATCTAAAATCGCAATTTTTGGATTTAACATCATTAATTGAAGAATTTCATTACGTTTTTTCTCTCCACCAGAGAAGCCTTCGTTTAAATAACGTTGAGCCATATCAGGATCCATTTCTAAGTATTCCATGTTTTCATCCATTTTACGGATAAACTTCATTAATGAAATTTCATTTCCTTCACCTAAACGGCTGTTTAAAGCTGAACGTAAAAAGTCAGCATTTGTTACACCGCTAATTTCACTTGGATATTGCATTGCTAAAAATAGACCTGCACGAGCGCGCTCATCTACTTCCATTTCTAATACATCTTCATCATCAAGACTTACATCACCGCTAGTTACTTCATATTTTGGGTGACCCATGATTGCAGAAGATAAAGTAGATTTACCAGTTCCGTTTGGTCCCATGATTGCGTGAATTTCTCCACCCTTTATTTCTAAGTTAAGACCTTTAATAATTTCTTTTTCTTCGATTGAAACATGTAAATCATTAATGACTAATTTAGGTTGACTCATATTATATACCTCCATAGTAAAAAGAAGTTTTGTTCACAAAATTGTCGAAACTTCATTATCAATTTATTATCATTCTAATCTTATAACAAATAAAATCTGATAGCAACCTATTGATTCCTGTTACATAAGGAAAATTCCCCTAAAATAAATAAATCCTTCCTGATTCACTTTAAAAAAATATCTTTTCCTCAAAAATAAATCAATTTCTTCCCTTATTATAGAAAAACAATATATTAACATAAATGATTGCCCTTAGACTTATTTAATATAAAACTGCCCTCAGTAGGAAATTAGTTGCACTTATCAGACCTTTACGAGCGAGTTTCAACACCTAGCTTCCTCGATTTTCCACAGCTTGAGATGGGAGGCTTACTGCCCATTAAGAGGGGGATAAAATCCGTTAAATTATATATATCAACAGCTTCGTTTTAGTATTTATACACCCATTAAATTTAGCCCTAGTACTTATTGGAAAAGTAATCCTGAAAACTCATTTCTATGTAAAATAAACATTTTGATAGCCAATAATCTTTTCGAAATAATAAAAAAAGCCCCTATAAAGACCAGCACACAAGCTATATCCATTATTGATAGAACTGACTTAATTCTCAATTGGATATACACTTTGTGTTTTGGTCTTTTATAGGAACATCTTTTTAATCATTATTCATTAACTGGTACAACTGCACCTTTATATTCCGTATTAATGAAATCTTGAATTTCTTTTGAATGTAATACTTCTACTAAAGTTTTGATATCTTCTCTATTTTCGTCTCCTTTACGAACTGTAATGATATTCGCATACGGAGATTCGCTACCTTCAATTTCAATGGAATCTTCCACAGGGTTTAGACCAGCATCTAATGCATAGTTTGCATTGATAACAACAGCATCCCCTTCATTATTATTAAAAATTTGTGGAAGTAGAGCTGGCTCATAATCCGCTTTTAATTGAACATTTTTTGGATTTTCAACAATATCTTCGATTGTTGCATTTACTTTGTCGATTCCATCTTTAAGTTTAATTAATCCACCTTTTTCTAAAAGAGAAAGCACACGACCATGCTCGGCAACAGAGTTACTTAGAATAATAGTTGCTCCATCAGGAAGCTCATCTAAACTTTTATATTCCTTAGAGAAAACAGCCATTGGCTCAATATGAATTCCGCCAGCATTTACAAAATCATAACCATTCTCTTTAATTTGTTGGTTCAAATAGGGAATATGTTGAAAATAGTTTGCATCGATTTCCTTTGATTCTAAAGCTTTATTTGGTAATACATAATCTTGGAAAGGAACGATTTCTAAATCAATTCCTTTTTCTTCAAGAATTGGCTTCGCTTTTTCTAAAATTTCAGCATGTGGTACATTGGAAGCACCTACTACTAATTTAGTTGTTTCTTTGTCTGTGTTAGAAGCACCATTTTCCTTGCTATCATCGTTAGAGCTTCCGCATGCAGCAAGAACAAATACAAATGTTAACGCAATAAGTAAAGACCATAATTTTTTCATGTGTTATTCTCCTTATCTTTTATCTATTTTGTTTGTTATAAAATCACCAATAAATTGGATGATAAAAACAATGATTAATATAATAACAGTTGAAACAAGTGTCACATCACCATTACCTCTTTGGAATCCTTGTAAGTAGGCTAAATTCCCAAGTCCTCCTGCACCAATAATTCCAGCCATTGCAGTAGACCCAACTAATGCAATTGTCGTAACAGTAATCCCAGACACAAGGGCAGGCATGGATTCTGGTAATAAAACTTTAAAGATAACAGTAGTTGGTTTTGCACCCATTGACTTTGCTGCTTCAATAACACCTTTATCCACTTCTCGAAGTCCTATTTCCACAAGCCTTGCATAAAATGGAGCAGCTCCAATTATTAGAGAAGGTAAAGCAGCTTTTGGTCCAATCATTGTCCCAATTAGTAAGGTCGTTAATGGGATTAATAAAACTAATAAAATAATAAAAGGAATAGACCGGAAAATATTTACGATTGCACTGATGATTCTATTAAAAAAGACATTATTCCACATATTTCCTTTATCCGTTAAAAACAACGTAATTCCGAGTATAATTCCGAGTATAAAGGTAAAAATAATCGAGAATCCAGTCATAAAAAGGGTCTCTTTAGTGGCATTCCACATTATTTCCCAATTTACATTTGGTAATAAGCTTTCCCTCATCCTTCAATCACCTCCACACTAATTTCTTGTGCATGCAGGTATTGAATTGCTTTATCTATTTCCTCTTGCTCTCCATCCAGATGGATATATAATGTTCCATATGAGCCATTTTGAGTCGGAGAAATTTTACCTTGAATGATATTCACAGAAACCGAAAAAGCGCGAATAAGATTAGTAATAACAGGCTGTTCAGCACTTTCGCCAACAAACCCTAACATGACGATGCTTCCTGTTTTATATTGTGCTATTAAATGTTCAATTGTATCCTTCGCATCTTCTGGTTCAATTACTTGTTGAACAAAACGTTTCGTGATTTCTTTCTTCGGCTGTTTAAAGACATCAATCACTGGCCCCGTTTCTACTACTTTCCCATCTTCCATCACGGCTACTCGATGACAAATCTTTCGAATAACATGCATTTCATGGGTGATAAGAACGATAGTAAGACCAAGACGTTTATTAATGTCTACTAACAAATCTAAGATTGCATCTGTTGTTTGTGGATCCAATGCAGATGTTGCTTCATCACAAAGAAGTACTTTCGGATCACTAGCAAGTGCTCTTGCGATACCAACTCGCTGCTTTTGCCCACCGCTTAATTGAGAAGGATAAGCATCCTCTCGTCCTTCCAATCCAACTAGCTTGATTAACTCCAATACTTTCTTGTCTCTTGCTGTTTTTTTTACTCCTGCTATTTCTAAAGGAAAAGCTATATTTTCTTTTACCGTTCTTGACCATAACAGATTAAAATGTTGAAAAATCATACTGATTTCTTGTCTCGCCTTACGAAGCTTGCTTCCCTTTATTTTGGAAACTTCGTGACCTGCAACCGAAACACTTCCTTCAGTAGGAATCTCCAATCCGTTCAGCATTCTGATTAATGTGCTTTTCCCTGCACCACTATATCCTATTATTCCAAATATCTCTCCTGAATGGATGTTTAAGTCCACATGATCAACCGCAGTGACCTTCCCACTTCTAGAGGCGTATATTTTTTTTACTGAGTTGACATTAATCAATGTGTTCACCTACTTCTATTTAAAATTACTCTATCGATCACTATATTAAAATAGTTTTTAACAAAGCACATCATATCATTCCAAATAATAAAAAACCTTTCTGCAAGATGAGCAGAAAGGTTTTTTTATTAATAATATCCCTTTCTCTCATCTATCAAAGCTAAACGCTTTGTGTGAATTGGCACCGTTTCAGTATACTGACGGTTGCCGGGTTTCATAGGGCACATCCCTCCACCTCTCTTGATAAGAGTTCTTTATCTATATGAAATTTTAAATTCGTTAATATGATAGATGTAATTTACCATTTCCCGATATTAGTGTCAATACATTTTTTAATATAATATTTTTTCTGAATTTTCAATTTATTACGTAAGATTTTCTAACATAATTAATCAGGGAAGCACAGTTGGATTTAGTGATGAAGCTGAGAAAGATTCCCCTAAAAAAACAACCTGAAATATACTTCATTTTCTGTGCGAAAATGAGCTTCCAGGTGAGCATCAACTCTTATTTTCAGTTTAGATTTCCATCTTTAACCGGTTCGATTTACAGGCTGTGAATTACTTAAGAAAAACAAAGATTCCAGTAAAAGAATTTTTCTTAAAGAACCTTCTAATTGAATCAATTCACTTTTTTTCGCTTTTCTAAGAAGAATCTCACCTGTCGAAACCTTCATTATACTATCTCTTTCTCCCGTTAACCATACATCTGGATTTTCATCTGTCATCCTTCTCCATGAAAAACGATTGTCCCTTAACTCCATTATATAGACATCATTTTGGCATGATATCGCTAATAAAAGCGAAGTGTTTCGAAATAATGGTTTTAAAGACTCTTTACGATTCAACTTATCTACAAAACTTTTCATCCACTCCTGCAAAAGCATCTCCTACTTTCTGCCGAACAATCTTATATTACTTATTCTTGCAAGCATAGAAAAAAACCTTTTTTGTTAAGGACAATCTTTGGGAAAATCTGTTTTGGAATAAAATCAATATTGGTAGTCGGGGATTTCAAAGGGTAGCATCTTTGAGAAGAGCCGGTCTATTACCTTATTGCTCCTCTTGTGAGAAAAAGGGCTCTGATCGGGCTTCTCTGTTCCCTTCTTCTCTTCTCTTGTGAGTAAACGGGCTTTGATCGGGCTTCTCTGTTCCCTTCTTCTCTTCTCTTGTGAGTAAACGGGCTTTGATCGGGCTTCTCTGTTCCTTTCTTCTCTTCTCTTGTGAGTAAACGGGCTCTGATCGGGCTTCTCTGTTCCCTTTTTCTCTTCTCTTGTGAGTAAACGGGCTCTGATTGGGCTTCTCTGTTCCCTTCTTCGCTCCCATTCAAGGCAAATTGACTTTCATTGATTGAAATACTTTGTATTATAATCGCAAATAAAAGAAAGACCCTTTCATCCACGGAAAAGGGTCTTTCTACCTCGTGTATTTATTAATCACTTCCAGTAAATGAGGAACCGATTCAAAACGATATACTTTTTCCTTTAACTCCCCATTTTCGATAATAACTAGACAAGGAACACTTTCAACTTCAAACTTTGTTGCTAAATATGGAGCATAATTTAAATCCATTTTTCCTAAGTTTAAATCTGGCTTCATTGTATGTAATACCGTTAGCATCTTAGAAGCAACCATACATGTTCCACAAAGAGGAGTATACAAATAGAAGAAGGCAGTTGATGCATCTTTTATTTGCTCCTCCCACTGATCTGGCTTCCACTCTATCATAAACCATTCATCCTTATATCTAAATATTTGGCTTCAATTTCGATGTTTGCCTGCAATAAGAGTGTTGCTAAATGATGTTCTGGTGAGGCGGCCACTTCTTTATATTTTCGATCTATATAAAGAAATTCTGCTTCTGGAAGTTCTCTTTTAAACTGCTTCCTTAACTTATCTCCAGACTTGTCTGCATCCACTAAAATATACACATCTTTATCCATTAACTCTTCTAGCAATTCATCCAATTTCGATACACCTATTGTTCCATTAGTACAAATGATATCAACTGGTTCACGCACAATCTTTTCTACTTTTCTTTTATCTGATTTACCTTCAACAATGATTACTTTTTTCATTTTGATCACCTAAAGGAGTTATTTCGTTTACTTTAACATATTTCAAACAAGAAGAGAAAGAAGTATGAGTTTTGAAAAAGAACTATATAAATTGGCCATTGTAAAACCTCATTAACCCCACTATTTTTTACCCTTTAACTAGAAACGCTCTCAAGAAAAAGACATCGGCAAATTACCGATGTCTTTACTAGTCAATTAACCTTCGTTCGTCATTTCTTCGTATTGTTCTGATGACATAAGTGCCTCAATGTCCGCTTTATCGCTTGGCTCGATAACAACCATCCATGCTTTTTCATAAGGAGATTCGTTAACATACTCTGGATTGTCACTAAGTTCTTCGTTTACTTCTACTACTTTTCCACTGATAGGAGCATATAATTCAGAAACTGTCTTAACAGATTCTACACTTCCAAAAGGCTCATTTGCTGTTACTTCATCGCCTACTTCTGGTAGTTCAACAAATACGATATCACCTAATTCAGATTGCGCAAAATATGTAATTCCTACACGTGCGTTTTCTCCCTCAACTTTAACCCATTCATGCTCTTTTGAATATCGTAAATCCTTTGGTACTGCCATTATAACCCCTCCGTATTTATCATATTACTCTGTTAAAACAGAGTCACTATTAAAAAAAGCAGGTTCCTTATACCCAACTTTCTTCAAACACTTCCTCTTTAAACCCTAATATTACTTTATTTCCATCTGTTGTTAAAGGGCGTTTAATTAGCATGCCATCAGAAGCAAGTAAATCTAGCAATTCATCTTCTGAAGCTTCGTTTATTTTGTCCTTTAATCCTAGATCTCTATATTTCTGGCCAGAGGTATTGAAAAATTTCTTTAATTCAAGACCGCTGTTTTTATACAAATCCTCTAATAATACACGGGAAGGAGGATTATCTACAATATGTACTTCTTCATATGACACATGATTTTCATCGAGCCACTTTTTCGCCTTTCGACAAGTAGAGCATTTTGGATACCAATAAAAAGTAACTTTCATTCCATCACCCATAATCTATGTATTTTGAAACATTCAACTAAATATTATCATAATTTTGTATAAAGTAAAACTTCGATTACTGTCTACTTTTTCGGTCAGTTATTTTCTTTTCTGGATTTCTCCGTTCTTTTCTCCTCATGCAAGAAGTGTATATACTATTCGAAATTACAGGATTCTCTCGTTTTGACTCGGACTATCTTAAAATTCTCTATTGTCATGTTAAGAGAAAAAGGTTCTTCATTATTTTCAACTACAGACAAGAACCTTTTTCATCATAAAGTGAAACTTCCATCAGTGGGGGGTTCCTTCCTCCCCCACTGATGGTTAGTTGAACCAATCGTCCTTTACGGACAGTTGATCTCTCAGCTTTCTTCCTCGTATTCTCAGAAGCTTGAGATGGGAGTCTTACTGTAATTATTATACCTGATATTCTCCTGCCCTTAATAGACTCTTTGCAGCCTCTCTTTTACTTGTAATCAGCGACTTTGGCGTATATCTAGTATATTTTTTCAATACGGAAAGGGCTAATTTTAATTCATCGCCACTAAGCATATATGCTAACGTATCTGTTGCTTCTCCAATAACTTGTTGAAATGCTTCTTGGCAATATATTTCTGTATAAAGTAATTTTTGCTTCTCCTCTTGCCCACTCTTTGCCATTGCTTTTTGTGTTCTTACTATACAAGAGTCCATCGAAAAGATAGCATTGATAATATTGGCTAGATTCACCATAATCTCTTGTTGTTGTTCTAACTGCTCTTTATATTTTTTAAGCATCATCCCAAATAAGATATAACTTATTTTTCTAGAATTTGAAAGAAGCATTTTTTCTTGGGATAAGGGCTTCTCATCTGGTTCTTCTGGAAGAAAAGCGATCATTTCCTTTTCCATTTTTGCAGCGAGTGACAATAATGGGATTTCCCCTTTCAAGCTCTTCTTTGCCAAGGTAGGAGGTATTAGTAATCGGTTTATTTCATTTGTTCCTTCAAAAATACGATTAATTCTGGAATCGCGATACATTCTAGCAATATCGTAGTCTTCCATAAAACCATTACCGCCATGGAGTTGAACACCTTCATCTACTACCATATCTAACACTTCAGATGCAAAAATTTTATTTAGACTACACTCAATAACGTATTCATTAATTATTTTTGCCATCTCTTTCATATCTACTTCATCTGGCAATCCATCCATTGCTTCTGAGAGCAATCCTGCTGTTCGGTAAACAGTACTTTCGGCAGCATATATATAAGATGCCATCGTTGCATATTTCTCCATAGTAAGCGGAAAGCGAGAGATTGGGGTCGCGAATTGGATTCGTTTATCTGTATAGGCTATCGTCTTTTTTAATGCTTCCTTACTTGCACCAATTGCTCCAAGACCAAGCTTATAGCGTCCAATATTTAAAATATTTAATGCGATTAAATGACCTCTTCCTACTTCGCCTAACACATTTTCCACAGGTACTTCTACTTGATCAAAACGGACTGCGCAAGTTGACGAGCTCTTAATTCCTAATTTATTTTCTTCTTTTCCTACTGAAACCCCAGAAAATGCTTTTTCAACGATAAAGGCAGTAAAATGGTGTTGATTTACTTTTGCATATACGATAAAGATATCCGCAATTCCTGAATTCGTAATCCACTGCTTTTCACCAGTTAATAAATAATGTGTACCCTCTTTATTTAAAACTGCTGTTGTTTTTACACTAAGTGCATCTGATCCCACAGTAGGTTCTGTTAGTGCGTATGATGCTATTTTTTTACCTGTAGCTAAATCTGGTAAATACTTTTCCTTTTGTGCTTTATTTCCGAATAAAACAATCGGTAATGAACCAATTCCTATATGAGCTCCGTGAGTGACAGAGAAGCCACCTGCAACAGACATCATCTCAGAGATAACAGCAGTACTAATTTTATCTAAGCCCAAACCACCATATATTTCTGGAATATCTGAGCTTAATAATCCTAGCTCTCCTGCCTCTTCCATCAATTGTTTCGTAAAAGTAAATTGATGATTTTCCATTTCAGCCAAATGTGGTAATACTCTTTTCTGAACAAACTCACTCGTCATTTCTGCAATCATATGATGCTCTTCTGTAAAATCTTCTGGTGTGAAGATAGCTTCTTCGGTGACTTGTTCTGTTAAAAAACTTCCACCCTTTTGCATATTATTTTTTTCCTTCCTTTCTATATCCACTTCATCTTCATTTGAAGAAATGGTTATATCTTTTTTCTAGCCAATAATGGCTTCCCTGTCTGCAATACATGTAGCATCCTTTTTTGTGTCTCCTGTTCCTGAATTAATCGAATAAACGCTTCTCTTTCTAAATCTAATAAATAGTCCTCCTCCACGAATGCGCCACATTCTACCTTGCCTCCTGTAAGGACGGTTGCAAGATTACTTGCAATAAATGCATCATATTCGGAGATAAAACCAAGTTTTTCTAGTTTCTTAATTTCTTTCATTAAAAATTCATAACCAACTGTTCCTGCAACTACTATCTTTTCTTTTTGCTGTGGTTGATACTGCTCAATAGCTAATTGCAAAACCGCCTTTTTAGCATCTCTTAATAAAAATCGGACATTATTCGTTATCCCATCTTTATTAGTTAAGAATCCCAGTTCCTTTGCATGAGCAGCAGAGGTAGCAACCTTCGCAGTTAATACCGTCTGAAAGATCTCTGCGGTAAGCTGTAATATTTCTTCTTGTGACGGGTTTTGGTATTGCTTAATCTTATTACAATATAATTCAGTTGTACCTCCCCCACCGGGGATAAGTCCTACCCCTGTTTCTACAAGACCAATATAAGTTTCTAGCGATGCTTGCACTTTGCTTGCCGCTAGACAAATTTCTGCTCCTCCCCCCAAAGTTCTTTGATATGGAACAGCTACAATTGGCTTTTGGCAATATTTTATGCGCTTCATTGCTTGTTGAAAACGGCGGACGGCTATTTGTAGTTCTACAATATCTCCATTTTGGGCTTCTAATAGCATTAAAGCTAAATTAGCTCCAAGACTAAAGTTCTTTTTTTCGCTGCCGATAATGAGCCCTTTATATGCTTCTGACTCTACTTTTTCTATCGATTTTTCAATCATCGAAAGGATATCCATACCAATGCTCATATTTGAACTGTGTAATTCAAGTAATAATACGCCATCCCCTATATCGATTAAACTTGCTCCATTATTAGAAAGAAGTACACCTCTTCGCTTTTTACTTTCTTGAATATCTATTTGGTCTACACTTTTGGGAATAGGCAAATATTCTCCTTGGTGATAATAATGAATGACCCCATTCACTTCTTTATAAAATTGCTCAAAACCAGCATTCATCATTTCTTTAATCCATTTAGGAATATCCATTGACTCTTCTTCCATCCGTTTCACTGTGTCTTTTAAAGATAATTCATCCCATAAGCGAAACGGTCCATTTTTCCAATTGAATCCAGACTGAACAGCTTGATCTATTTCAAAAATAGAGTCGGTGATTTCTCCGACCATTTTTGCAGAATAAAGTAAAAATGGTGCAATTCCTTTCCAAAGAAATTGTCCTTTTTTATTTTGTTCTTGCAAAAACAAAGTCAGTGATTTACCTTCTGTTTTCCCTTTCATTCGAGTTAACTCTTTGTATGTCATTGTATGGTAATCTAATACCCTTAGTCCTTCTTTCGTTTTTTGATAAAATCCCTTTTTCGCCTTTCTACCGAGCATTTTCATCTTGATCATTTCGTCTAACAATACTGGGGGTTGGAATGTCTCTATTTCTTCGGGATTCTTCATTTTCCCTTGCATATTTTGAATTACCTGATAAAACGTGTCTAGCCCTACCATATCTAAAGTATGGAAAGTAGCACTTTTAGGACGACCAATAAGTGGACCAGTTAATTGATCTACCTCCTCAATCGTTAAATCAGCTTTTATCATTTCGTTAACAATATTTAAAAAAGCATAGGAACCAATACGATTAGCAATGAAATTAGGGGTATCACTTGCTTTTACTACCACTTTTCCTAACGTTTCTTCTGCAAATTCACTTATGGTTTTGACAACAACTGGGGCTGTTTCTTTTGTAGGAATTATTTCAAGTAATGTAATATACCGAGGCGGATTAAAAAAGTGTGTACCTAAAAAATGTGCTTGAATATCAGGAGAAAGATTTTCTTTCATTTTATTTATTGATATACCGGAAGTATTACTACTTACGATAGAGCCTTTTTTTCTATGTTGATCTAACTTTTTAAAGAGCTCTTTTTTTATGTTAATATCTTCAATAATGGCTTCCACTATCCAATCTACATCCTGTAATAAAGCAAAATCATCTTCTAGATTTCCGAGCGTTAATTTTGATAAATTATGGACGGAGGTGAGTGGACTTGGGAAATCTGTTTTCATTCTTTCGACGGCCCGCTGAACAAATCGATTTCTTACCACCTTATCCTCTATTGTTAACCCCTTTTCCTTTTCTTCTTCCGTTAGCTGATTTGGCACAATATCCAGAAGAATCGTTGCTATCCCAGCATTAAGAAACTGTGCTGCAATCGCTGCACCCATTACTCCAGAACCAATAACCGCAGCAGATTTTATCTCTTTCACCTTACATCCTCCTTGAAAAAACAGATTAAATTGGATTTTCTAAGTTTAAATGACTACTTATTGACTCATTGATTTTTCATACGTACATATGACTTTTAGCAAGTCTGTACAAAAACAGCTATAACAAACAATAGATTCATTTATTTCTCCAAGCTGAGCACTCATTAAATAAGAAAAATAGGAAATGCTAGTATGGAATAAGAAAAGGGAGGTGAATAGAAAGATGGCTCGTCTTAAAAAGAATCCTTCTAAAGCAGGAGTTAGTGCAGCAAGTGTTAAAGGAAATGCTGGTCCAACCGTTGAAAATGATGGTGGTGGAAAAGTTAATAGTCAAAATAATCAATATAAAAAGCAATAGATTTTTAGGAGGTCGAACTTAATGCAACAACAACCAAATAATATGACTCAACCAAATGGAATGATGATGAAACCACCTATTATGGTAACAGTCAAAGATTCCCTTTACTTAACAGATATGCTTTCTTGGAATTTACTAGCAATGAAAAAGGCACATTTTTTTGCTCAAAATGCCCAAGACCCGGCAATAAAAGCACAGCTTGAAAAATGTGGACAAATGCATCAGCACCATTACGAAAGAATACTTAATCACCTAAATGCTAACAGTCAGCCAGTGTCACAACAACCACAATAAGTATTTACAAAAAATTAGTGATTGTTAATTTGTCATGCTCATTCTGCTAAAGAGAATGCCAAACCTCTTTGTTGACATTGCCTTTTGCAGAATGGGCACCTTCTCACATAGTGGAAGGGTATAAATTAGCAATAGACTTTTTAAATCATAACCTTGTGAGGGAGGACAAATAAAATGAACCAACAACCAATTCAAAATCCTGAGGCACAAGTTCCAAAAACGCCACAAATGAATGACCGCGATTTTACTAATGATCTGCTTTCAACAGAAAAATATATGACTGACTCTTATTCAACAGCCTTAAATGAAGCTAGTAATGAACCACTATATCAAGATTTATTAGCGATTTTTACAGAAACACAAAATATGCAAAGAGAATTGTATGATTTAATGTTTCAAAAAGGTTGGTATAAGCTTGAGGCAGCTGAGCAACAAAAGCTTCAGCAATCTTATCAACAATTTAAAGGTTATAGCAACCAATTCCCATACGGAAATACTAATATCCAGTAACCCTTTTTCTATCATACCACCCAACTGACATAGTAACAGGTGGTATGATTTTTTTACGCTTTGTCCAGTTCTCCTTATAGCATATGTTTTTACTCTCGATTTTGTTTGCTCATCTCGTTCATTTTTTTTATTTCAGAGACAATTTGAATAATTGTTTGTTTGCCATCTGGAAATTTAGCATTCCAATGCTTCACTAAGCCTGGCATATTTTTCGACATAAAAGTATAGAGCATCCATACTTGCACTTTTTCTTTTAACTTGTCATCCTCCTCTCCAAGTAGTAATTCCGTATAATTACTTAACAAGGAATCAAATTCCGCCATAAATTTTTCATTCATTTTTTATTTTCCTCCTTACTATTTGCGTTGACAACGATAATAAATTGTTTTATTATAAGATTACACCTAATGATAATGATTATCAATATCATTAACTTCCCATATTGATATTCTTTCCTTTTCTTACCCCCTCATTTTAAGAATCGAGAAAGAATAAACGAAAAGAGGCTGCTCCCTGTCAGCCTCTTTTTGTCGTGAAAGTTTAAACGGTTATTCATCACTAGAAAACATATACTTTTTATAATGATATCTAATCGAAAAAATTAATCCCATTGAAAGCATATTCCCCATTAAAGAACTACCACCGTAGCTGATGAAAGGGAGTGGAATTCCTGTAATCGGCAGGATACCTACTGTCATCCCAATATTTTGGAAAACATGAAAACAGAGCATACTAATGATTCCAACACTCATACAAGTATAAAAAGAATTTTTTGTTTCTAATGCTACTTTTGTAATATGGTAAATAAGCAGAAAAAACAAACTGATAATAATGCTAGCACCGATAAAACCAAACTCTTCTCCAACAACGCTAAAAATAAAGTCCGTATGATTCTCTGGAAGCACTACTTCACTAGTGCCAATCCCCTTTCCTGTCGTTTGTCCAGATCCGATTGCCAGTAAGGATTGTGTTAAATGATAGCCTGTTGTGCTTTGATACGTATATGGATCCAACCAAGAATAGATTCTTCCCATTTGATATTCCTTTACGCCAAAGTACGTTGTAATCCAATCAGGATGCCAAATGACAAGATACAGTACTGCTGTTGCAATAACAGCAAAGCTTGAAAAAATAGGCATTAATATCTTCCAAGAGATACCAGAGATAAAAACCATTCCTAGCATAATAGCAAGAAATACTAAAGATGTTCCTAAGTCAGGTTGTAGCATTACTAGAAATAACGGAAGTGCTGTTACACATCCGATTTTGAATAATAGAAAAAAGTCACTTTGTATCGTTTTTACTATATATTTTTCTTGATGATCCACAATTAATCGGGAGAGCGCTAGTACTAAAAACACTTTAACAAATTCAGAAGGCTGCAGGGAAAAACCAGGTAATGTAAACCAGCTTTTTGCCCCATTAATTTCTCGGGCAATACTTTCTGGTGCCAGAATAAGTAATATTAATAAGACAAGACCAAATGCATATAAATACCAAGTCAGTTTTTTTAACTGATCGGAATCTAAACGAATCACTCCAATGATAATTCCTATACCAACTCCATAAAACAAAACTTGCTTTAACACATAAGATGAATTTGCTCCATATATAGCAATAAGACTTGTTAAACATAAAAGCATTAATATTAGAACAAGTGTATAATCTATTTTCGATGAATTTTTTGGGGACATATTGTCATTGCTCCTTGTTCAGTAAAACTTTTAACAGTAGGTTATTATTTTTCACTCTAAAAACAATCAATTTTTTCCATTTATATTTACACTAAATGAATAGCATAATTCACATATTTACAATTCTTCATTATATTTGTATTTGCATAAAATAACAACTTTCGACAATCATTTTCGCAAAATTAATTATTTTGATTCCTAACTTTAACCAAATTGAATGAAAACTGTTTAAATTGTCATAAATTGAAACTTCCATCAGCCAGGCTTTTCCTTCATCCCCTACTGTTGGTTAGTTGAACTATTCGGACCTTTACTTACAGTGGATCTTCTACCTATCTTCCTCGAATTCTCATAATCTCATGGTTGAGTCTTACTGTCCATTAATAGTGGGATAAAACGATTCATTTTTATTCTCCCCCAAAAAAAGAGAATGATCAAAAGAGTTTATCTCCAGAAAATGTTTCTGTGAGATATTAACTGTCTCTTTTGATCATTCTTTTTTATTTGGCTGTTTTCGTAAAGTTTGTTGCGATTACCCGCAGCCGGAATACACTTCGCTTTCCGTAGGGCTCGCGCTGAGCCTCCGGGGTCTCAGACTGTCTCGCTAATCCCACAGGAGCCTACCTGTATTCCGGCTGCTCCATTTTTTCAACTAATTCTTTTTTTCGATTAAAAAACAACAATCCTTTAGAAAACAGCCTTTTATTTAAACTTTTTCTTTTCTAGGCACTTTCATTTACATGAATTGTTTTTGTTAATTCCACTAAATCATCAGCAATTTTAGCTAAAGATTTCGTGGAGGAAGTTATTTCTTCAATCGCCGCTAATTGTTCTTGGGAAGCTTCTGATACGTTCATGGAATTTTGACTGTTTTCCTTCGCAATACCAGTAACTTGATCTACAGATCCTGCAACCTCGACTATATTTGTCGAAATCTTATTGGCAGCCTCTAGAATATTTTTCATTTGGTCACTCATTGTTAACATGGATTCAGAAATGATCGTAAACTTTTCTTTTGTATCATTGGTAATGTTAATCCCATCTTTTACTTCTTCTGTTACTCTTTTCATCGTTTTAACGGAAGAAAGAGTATCTTTTTGAATTTCATTTACTAATACAGCAATTTGCTTAGCCGACTCATTGGATTGCTCAGCCAATTTCCTTACTTCTTCTGCTACTACCGCAAAACCTTTGCCCGCCTCACCAGCTCTTGCTGCCTCAATAGCGGCATTTAATGCCAATAGATTTGTCTGATCAGCAATTTCCGTTATAACATTTAAGAACTGCCCAATCTCTTGGGAACGCTCCTGTAATAATACGATGGAATTATTAGATTCTTTCACTGAATTTTGGATTAAGCTCATTTGGGTTACAGTGTTATCCACAACGGCTTGTCCTTCTTTTGCTTTCAAAACAGTATTATTTGTACTTTTCACCATTTCTTCTGTATTCTTCGTAATATCTTTAATTTCGTCATTAACAACTGCTACTGCATCAACTATAAATTCCATTCCTTTTGTTTGTTCTTCAGAACCAGCTGCAACACTTTGAATAGCGGAAGAAATTTGCTCCGATACATAGCTTGTTTCCACTGTATTAGCAGTTAGTTTTTCAGCAGAAGTATTTATGTGTTCCGATGTTTCATTTACTTTCTGAACTAAGTTTCTAATAAATTCTTTCATCAAAATAAATTCATCTGTTAATTGGCCAATTTCATCATTGGAAGTCTTGCTAATTTCAATATCCAATTCGCCTTCTGTAATCTTCTTTGTAGAATGCAATAATTTTTTAAGTGGAGAGATGATAATTCGTCGCGTAAATAATGCAACAATTACAGTTACAAACACTAAATTAATGATAGTATTTACAAAAATACTGAATTCTGGAGGAATCATCCCAAATTCTCTTATCATTTCATGAAGCTTAAAGGAGATCATTGTGCTAAATAATGTAGCAAAAAATATGATGACAATCATTTTTGTTCTTAAACTACGAAAAATTCTATATTTCTTCATAAAAATATTCCTTCCTGACCTTTTATAGTTCTTTATACCCTATCATTTTTATTACCATCCCACTTTTTTATTTATAAATATTTATATCGTGATAAAAGATTCATAAATCCAAATAACTTTTCACAAAAAAATAGTGGTTTATACCTATTTTACAAAAGATAATTGTTTTAAGCAATTTTAAACGTGAATAAAAAAAAGAGGTATAGCCAAACGAACGGCTATACCCAAAGTGAGAGGAGGTTATGGGGTTACGGTATAAAGAATATAACTGTGTATTCAGCTTCTAAGAAGGTGATACAAGCTATTCTTTATACTTATTAGATATGCTTTTTTGCAAAAACAGTGAGGGCTTATCCCCCTTTATCTATAAAAAAGGGCAATCATCCTTTCGCGGTAGTATATTTCCTATTCTCTACATATACTAAAATATATGAATAGCGGAAAGAAGGTTTCAAATGAAAAATACCTTATATGTAAACTCCATCATCTATTGCTGTTTATTGACCATCTTCACAACGTTTCTTTTCTATGCCATGACTGGTTTGTCGGTATACACCATTGCTTCCTTGATTTCAGGAGTAATCGTAGCTTTCTTTAGTTTATTAGAAGAGGAGGTCATACATAAGAAAATTCACGATGAACAATAATTTACTTTTTTCAAAAAGGCTGTTTTTGTAAAGTTTGTTGCGATTACCCGCAGCCGGAATGCACTTCGCTTTCCGTAGGGGTCTCAGGCTGTCTCGCTAATCCCCGTCGCGTCTTCGTGTATTCCGACTGCTCCATGTTTCCAACTAATTCTTTTTCCTATTGAAAAAACAACAATCTTTTAAAACAGCCTTCAAAAAAAATGATCAACTTATGTATAAAAAAAGAAAAAGGGGTCCACAATGATACTACAAAGTGTAATTCCCCCTTTTGTTTTAGAGTTGTTACGGAAACAAATCTCCTTACCGAGATTCCTTAACAACTCTTTTTTTATTGAATTAATTGTAGAAATTGCTTCGTTCTTGCTTCTTTAGGTGCAGAAAAGATAGCCTGTGGATTTCCTTTTTCCACAATATATCCACCATCCATAAAAATTACTTCATCTGCAACTTCTCGTGCAAATTTCATCTCATGTGTAACGATAATCATTGTCATGCCCTCATTAGCAAGTTGTTTTATTACTTTTAATACTTCGCCAACAAGCTCTGGGTCCAGGGCAGAAGTTGGTTCATCAAACAACATTACTTCTGGTTCCATCGCAAGTGCTCTCGCAATGCCAACACGCTGTTGCTGGCCCCCTGATAATTGAAATGGGTAGTAATCGATTTTGTCACCGAGTCCCACTTTATTCAATAAGTCAGCAGCGATATTTCTCGCCTTTTCCTTTGATTGCTTTTTCACCGTGATTGGACCTTCCATCACATTTTCAATTGCTGTTTTATGTGGGAAAAGATTATAGCTTTGAAAAACCATACCGGTTAATTTCCGAAAATCTGTGATAGCTTTTTTCGTTACTTTTTTCGAAAAATCCACTTGTTTATTTTCAATCGTAATATGACCAGTCGTTGGCGTTTCCAAAATGTTTAAGCAACGAAGCATCGTCGTTTTTCCCGAACCAGACGGTCCGATAACAACGATTACTTTCCCTTTTTCCACTTCAAGATTAATGTCCTTTAGCACTTGTAAATCACCAAAATGTTTAGACAACCCCTTGATCGAAATCATACTGTACACTCCTTTCTATGTCTTTTATCTTTCTGGACAATGGAAATTCCCCTTTACTTACTTAAGTGACGTCCGAATCGATTTTCCAGTCCCTGCTGAATAATAGAAAGAGGGAAACAAATGAGCCAATACAAGAAGGCAACCTCTGAATATAACAGTAGAAATTCATAATTAGTGCTAGCAATTTCTTGTGCTTTTCGAAACATTTCTGTCACCAGAATTAAGGCTGCTAAAGACGAATCTTTGATTAAACTTATAAAAGTATTCGACAATGGAGGGATCGAAACACGAGCGGCCTGTGGCAAAATAATTCGCTTTAAATTTTGAACATAGCTCATTCCGATGGAATAACCAGCCTCCCATTGACCATTAGGAATGCTTAAAATAGATCCTCTCACTATTTCTGATCCATATGCTCCTACACTTAAGGAAAAACCTATAATTGCTGCTACAAACGGTTCAAGGGTAATACCAACATTCGGCAGCCCATAAAAAATAATGAATAACTGAACAAGTAAAGGTGTTCCACGAATGATCGAAACATAGATGCCAGCAATAATTTGCAAAATTTTAATACTTGATAATCTAGCTAAAGCGGTTAGAACAGCTAAAATTAGCCCAATAATAAAGGAAATAATCGATAGTGGTATCGTATATAAAATAGCCCCCTTCACCAAAGGGAGAAGGGAACTAACTGCAATATCATAATATCGCTGAAATGCTTCTGGGTCTGTGAAGATATTATTTAAGTACATCTTCTCCGAACCATTTCTCAGATATTGATTTATACGTACCATCATCAATCATTTCTTGTAATGCTTTATTTACCGCTTCTACTAACGTATCATTTCCTTGTCTAAACATTAATCCACTTTGGGCTACATCATCAGCAGTATCAGCAATCACAACTTTTACATCAGGCTTTTGCTTTTTAAAATCTAAGAAAGACAATTTGTCATTAATTGTAACATCTACTCGCTTAGCATTCAGAAGTTCAATCGCTTGATTGAAACCATCAACTCCAACTAACTCTGCCCCGTTAGTTTTTGCTATTTCTGCGTAATTACTTGTTAATGACTGTGCTGACTTCAATCCTTTAATATCTTTAAAGCTTTTCACATCTGAATCTTCTCTCGTAATAAGGACAGCAGCAGAAGAAATATATGGCTCAGAGAAAGCATATTTCGCTTTTCTTTCATCATTTATCCCTACTTGGTTTGCAATCATATCAAATCGTTTTGCATCAAGACCAGCAAACATTGCATCCCATTGCGTTTCTTTGAACTCAGCTTCAACACCTAAACGTTTTGCAACCTCTTGGGCAATTTCCACATCAAAACCAGTCAATGTTCCTGAATTATCATGAAAAGTGAAGGGAGGATATGTACCTTCCGTACCAACTATTAATTTTCCATTTTCTTTAACTTGTGCTAATAAATCAGTGTTATTATCAGCATTTTTATCTGCAGAATCATTTGATTGATTATCTGATTTACTACCACAAGCTGCTAAAACAATGGTGAGACTCAATAATAAACTAAATATTATACTTAATTTTTTCATATTATTCCTCCTAATTCCGATAAGACTTGTCAGCAATTGCTATCATATTATATGGGATTACCTTTTGTCAAAGCTTTCATTCTCCTTTTTATTTTCACCAAAAGTTCTGACATTAACCTTGGTTGATATATCCATTTCATACCAAAAAAAGCGACCTTTTAAACGGTCACTTTTTTCCAATTTTATAAGAATCAAAAAAATAATAATAATAATTGCTTTACGCTGCTGTTTTTCTAAACACAAGTGGATAGAGATGTAATTTTCCTTCGTAAACTCTTTCCATTTTGTATTCGTCTAATAAATCATACGGAGTGATCAAACATGGCGGTTTATTAAAAAGTAATACCCCACTATCATGCAAGATTGATGCAACAAACTGAGAACAAAAATAAGCATTCTTTCGATTATACTGGATTTTAAACAAAATAAATAAAAGTCCCAGTAAATTATAACGATAATTTCTTTGTTCGATCTCCATCTGTTCAATTTTATTCTTCATTTTTTCATATTGAACTTCTGTCACGGAGATGGAATAAATAATACAACGGCTATTTCGAAAAAAATCATGCTGTACGTTTTCTTTCACAAATCCACCGATGAAAGGATTGCTGGGCTTCCTTCTTCCAAAACTATAGACCTCATTTAATTGCGGATCAAAGGAAATAGATGCATGATTATGGGGCTTTCTTGTGAATAATTTAATGCAGCGAGTGAATAAAGTGCCCGTATCTGTTAATATGATATATACTTTTTTACTAGTCACACAAACATTCCCTTCTTTCATTTAAAATTGCTAATCACTCACTTGTGTTCTTCTTACTTTCCTCTTTTCTATCATATAAAGATTAGCCAAAACTTGTAACAAACTCTTGGATTATTTTTATCTACGTCTTTAGCCTTAAAAAGGTTACAAAAAAGCATACTTCCCTTAGAATTCTGCCATTCAGATGATTCTTCCTTCTAAGAAAGTATGCTTTTGGTTATATATTTCCATTTGTCAATTAGCTTTTAAATAATTCTGTTTCGAATCCACCATTTGTTAACAAGTGTTCAGGATTACCTTGCTCGTTTTGCGTCACAAAAGGATATCTAAATCCTCGAACTCCAGTTAATCTCTATAGCCTGGCCCTTAATCAACTCTGCTTAGTAATAGTTTGATAATCAGGAAGTTTAGGCAATGAACCAGCTTTAGTTGCTACCATTGCTCCCAGCTTATTTGCACGACCTATATAATTCTTCAACTCTTCTTCAGAAGTAGGAAAGCCCTTTTCATGAATACAAGCTAAAATCGTTGCCATAAACGCATCACCGGAACCATTAGTATCTATTGTACTTACTACCTTACCAGGCATATATACTTTTTGCTCATACAATTGGCCAACGGCACCCTTTTCGCCTACGGTGATTAGTTTGAATGGTATCTGGATTCTCTCCAAATTTGCCAATCCTTCCTTCACTGAACTTACCTCTAAAAGAAAGCAGAGTTCTTCTTTTGATAATTTTAGGACATCAACAAAAGACGAAAATTCCATAATCACTTGTCTGCATTCTTCTTCACTATTCCACCTTTTGATGCGAATATTTGCATCAAAAGCAATGATTAATCCTTTTTCTTTTGCAATGCCTATTGCCTTTTTTGTCGCAGCCCTCGCTCTTGGATGAAAAAGTGTACCTGACCCAAAATAAAAAATGGCTTTGTTTTCAAAAGCTGATTCTTTAATATCTGTTTCGAATACAACTTCATCAGGGGTTTCATTTTCATATTTATGAAAATATCTCTCCCCTGAAGTATCTAGATGAACATATACTTTCGATATTTGCTTTGTTGGTGTACGAACACTATCATCCAAATATATTTTTTCTTTTATCATCTCTGCTTCTACAAATTGACTATCTTCTCTCTCCCCTAGCTTCGTAATATAAAAACTCGGAATTGCAAATCTACTTATATGTACAGCAACATTTACAGAAGCTCCACCTAATTTTCTTTCAAAACGATTATTATCACTCGATCGTGAAACATAATCGATAAATGCATCGCCAAGAGATAAAACTCCTTTTCGAGCCATATGTTATCTTCCTCTCTATCAGTTCTACCTTTATAGTATATCTCCTTTATTCCATCAGCAGAGTTTAGACAATAAAAATAGTTTCATTAAAATGGTGAAACTTACTTATCTATTTATGCGTTATACTTTATGTATTTTTTAAACTGGAAAATCAAATATTTAGCGTTCAGCTTTTGCTAAATATTTGATATGATAGATAAGCGTATGTTTTAAAAAGAAGATAATTTTTAAATTAATGGATAAATAGGAGTGAACAAAGTTTGGATAAGTTATGGGAATTAATAGTTGCCTTTATTTTAGGCATAGTAGAAGGTTTGACTGAATTTGCACCGGTATCGTCGACCGGTCACATGATACTTGTTGATGATTTGTGGTTGAAATCAGGAGAGATATTTTCACCTGAAGTAGCGAATACTTTTAAGGTTGTTATCCAACTAGGTTCAATTTTAGCTGTGGTTATTATCTTCAAAGATCGTTTCCTAAATATTCTTGGTTTGAAAAAAACGATTAATGGTGAAAAAGTAACGGGACATAAATTAAGCTTAGTACAAATTCTTATCGGGTTAATCCCAGCAGGTGTATTAGGACTACTGTTTGATGATTACATAGATGAACATTTATTTAATTTTGAAACAGTTGCGTATGCTTTAATTGTTGGAGCGATTTTGATGATTCTCGCAGACTATACGCAAAAGAAGAAAAAACCGACAACTACTTCTTTGGATCAAATTACAAATAAACAAGCATTTTTCATTGGATTATTTCAATGTATTGCCTTGTGGCCAGGGTTTTCAAGATCTGGCTCCACTATATCAGGTGGGGTTTTGATGGGACTAAGCCACCGTGTTGCAGCAGACTTTACCTTTATCATGGCTGTTCCGATCATGGCTGGTGCTAGCTTTATTTCTTTATTAAACAATTGGGAATATATCACATCAGCGGCTCTTCCGTTCTTTATTGTTGGATTTATCAGTGCGTTTATTTTTGCGCTAATATCCATTCGATTCTTCTTAAAACTAATTGATCGAATTAAATTAACACCATTTGCGATTTACCGTATTATTATCGCTATTATTATCATGGTCGTGTTCTTTTAAAAAACTTACTAATTATGCAATCCTAAATCAAAAAGTCATCTCAAGTTTGAGATGACTTTTTGATTAGGGTAAAATACTTTCTCCCTTTTTTAATCGCGTTTTATCACTTTTTACTTCTAATAGATCAAGCAAGAATATGAAAATAGGGATTCCTACAATTAAGCCCCATACGCCGAAAAAGTGCTCGGAGAAAATTAGAACGATAAAGGTGAAAAATACTGGTAAATCCGTTTTGGAAGACATTAATTTGGGGTTTAGTATATATGCTTCTATCGCATGGATAACCATAATTAAAATAATCACTGAAATGACGTGTGTGATTCCTCCGACCGTATATCCGATAATACATAACGGGATAAAAGAAATAATTACACCTGCCACTGGTATAAGCCCCAGTAAGAAAATCATAATACCTAAGCCAAACAATTGAGGAAAGCCTAGGAAATATAAAGAAGTTGTTGTTAAAACACAATTAATGATGGCGATAATAAATTGTGCTTCAATTACTTTTCCAAAAGTAGCCACAAATTTCTTGCTGAAATACTTACATTCAAAGTATATCGGTGCTATTTTGCTGCTATGGAAACGTTTAGCAAATAACCGTAGTCTTTCTTTTTCCAGCAGAAAGAAAAGACTTAGTACAATCGCCATAAATACTTGAAGTAAATTTCCCCAAATATTTGTAAAATATTTAAAAATAAAAGTAAAGCCCTGATGCAAATAAGTCGTAATGCTAAAATTGTTTAAGGTGTTTACGACAAAATTTAATACAGCATTTTCATGTGGCTGCATATAAAAATCTGTCATTTGAATAACTAACACTGAAATCTGTTGAATGATAACAGGCAAATAAGTGGAAATCCCATATATAAGCAATGATAAAACAGAAAAATAAAGCACGATAACAGCAATGGTCCGTTTTATCGCAAACTTGCTTGTAAAAAACTGAACAAGTCTATCCATTAAGTAAGAAAAAATAAAAGTAAATAAAATCAGATTTATCATACTCCGAACAAAGTAAAGGCACAAACCAATTAAAAACAAAATAAAAAATCTTTTTATCCCTTTTTTCTGAAAAAATTGAAGCACCATTTCCATGCAAAAGACCCCTGACGATTTAAAATACCTAACTAATAGGAAAATATTTTTCCTTTATAACTTATTATCAATCCAATAATGAAAAATAACAAGAAAAAACGATTGAATTTTTTATTACAGTCTTTCTCTTTGCGTGTTTTAGGAACACTGTACTTTATCCTTTCATTTTCACGAAATTGTAACAAAAATATACTATTTTATAATAAAACTTTTTATTTTTTTGAAAAATCTTTCTTTACAGTTAAGTCGATAATTAGTAAAATAGGAAAGTCGTTTTCATTTAGTCGACATTTTTAGGGAATTTTCGCAATATTTTTTCAACAGGAGGTTTACATGAATATCTTTAGAAAAAAGACAGTAACTGCAAACACTAACACGTCACTAAATCGTGTTCTTGGAGCATTTGATTTAACAATGTTAGGGGTCGGTGCAATTGTTGGTACTGGTATCTTCGTATTGACAGGTGTTGCTGCCGCTAAATATGCGGGACCTGCTCTTATTCTTTCATTTATAATAGCAGGTCTTGCCTGTACTTTTGCTGCTTTATGCTATTCTGAGTTTGCTTCAATGATTCCACAGTCCGGTAGTGCCTATACCTATAGCTATGTGGCATTTGGAGAAGTCATCGCCTGGATTTTGGGGTGGGATTTAGTATTAGAATATGGACTTGCTTCTGCAGCTGTTGCGAGTGGCTGGTCAGGTTATTTTCAAAGCCTATTATCAGGGTTTGGTATTCACCTACCTACCTTTATGACAAGCGCTTTTAACCCAGCTAACGGAACATTTGTCGATGTCCCAGCCATTATTATCGTCTTTATAATTACTCTTTTATTATCGAGAGGAATTCAAGAATCCTCTAAATGGAATATCATTATGGTATTTATTAAACTTGCAGTGGTATTACTATTTATATTTGTCGGCGTTTGGTACGTTAAGCCTGATAACTGGGTACCTTTTACACCATATGGTTTTTCTGGTGTTACAACAGGGGCTGCTGTTGTCGTTTTTGCTTATTTCGGCTTTGATGCTGTTTCCACTGCCGCAGAAGAAGTAAAAAATCCACAAAGAAATCTTCCTATCGGGATTATTTCTGCTTTAACGATATGTACAGTACTTTATATTATCGTTTCCCTTATACTAACGGGAATTGTTCCTTATGATCAATTAAATGTAAAAGATCCAGTTGCCTTTGCACTCAGCTTTATTAATCAAAATTGGGTAGCCGGATTTGTTTCTCTTGGTGCCATTATCGGAATAACGACTGTCCTAATGGTAATGATGTTTGGACAAACTCGCCTTTTCTATGCTATTAGTAGAGACGGTTTACTTCCAAAATCTATGCAAAAGGTTAGTAAAAAAACACAAGTTCCGATTGTTAGCACATGGATAACCTCTGCTTTAGTAGCGATATTTGCAGGTTTTGTACCACTTGATCGATTAGCAGAGTTAACCAATATCGGTACACTATTTGCGTTCACAATGGTTTCACTCGGTGTCGTTGTATTACGTTATACACAACCAGACTTGCAACGAGGATTTAAAACACCTTTCGTACCATTTATCCCGGCACTAGCTGTTATCTTCTGCGTTTATTTAATGCTTCAACTAAGCACCTTTACTTGGAAGGGATTTGCCGTTTGGTTAGTTATCGGTTTAATTATTTATATTGCATATGGTTATAAGCATAGCAAATTAAATGACTCCAGTGAAAAATCAATTCATTAATGCTTTAATAAAAGGCTATTTCAAAACAGCCAAATAAAAAGAGGAGGACACTAGGTTTATAACCTAGTGGTCCTCCTCTTTCTTATTAGTCTTTTACTCGTTTAAATGGCCACCAGTTTGCTTCTCCAAAGTTCTTTACAAGTACGGGAATAAGCAATGGCAAGATGATAAATGCATATAAGAATAATCCAACCAATACAATACTAGCTATTTGCAATAATGAAAGCATTCCCGAAGGCATCATCGCCGCGAAGGTTCCACCTAAAATGATCGCTGCTGATATAATAACAGTTCCCATCTTCCTCATTGCTTCTAACATTGCATCTTTTATCGTTAAGTCCTTATATTCATTAAAGCGATCCATAAGGAAAATACTATAATCTACTCCTAAAGCTACTAGAATAACAAAGCCAAAGAATGGGACTGCCCAGCTGATTCCTGTATAGCCAAGCATATTGACATAAATAGCTTCATTTATTCCAAGTGCTGTGTAGAAAGTTAAAATCAATGATCCAATAATATAGGCTGGCATAATGATGGAACGGAATAAAAAGATTAGTACAATCGAAATTCCGATCATCATCCAAATAACGGTATTAGTATAATCAGCATTTGACATCGCCTGAAGATCGGCATTCGTACTCGTAATTCCCGATATAGCAACCTCTGCGTTTTCTAACTTCGTTCCTTTTGTCACTCGATCGACACTATCCTTTATTGTATCAATTTGATCGATTGCTTCATTCGAATAAGGATTTTCAGCGAATATCACATCAAACGTTATGATTTTGCGATTTGGAGATAGATACGTATCTAATGCTCCTTTAAATTCATCACTTGTTAATACTTCTTCTGGAATATAGAAACTATTTGTTTCATTCTTTGATAAACCTGATAAATAATCAGTGGCTGAACCTAGCCCATCGGAAACTTGATCTAATCCTTCTGCACTTTGTGTAAGTCCATCAGTTAATTGTCCAAGCTGTCCACCAATATCACTAAATCCATCTAATAATTGTTTTTGCCCATCATTAATACTGCTTAATCCATTCGTTAATTTAGGCATATTGCTAACAATTTGACCTTGACCATCTGCTAATTGGTCTAACCCTTTTTGCTGTTGGTCGATACCATCAATTAATTGCTGTAGTCCAGTCGAAATATTGCTTTGATTTTTTAGGATTTCTGCATAGCCGGCATTTGCTTTACTCATTCCAGTTTGTAATTCGGCTAATCCTTTATTCAATTTATCTATCCCAGCACTAATTATAGGTAATTGCTGCTGAGCTCCTAGGTATCCTTCTTTAATACCAAGGTAACCTTCCTCATCAGCCAAACCAGTATATTTATTTTCTAAATAACCAAATGTTTCTTTTGGAACTTTATTTAGACCACCTGCTAATTGATCTAGACCAGAACCAATTTTTTGATATTCCCCAAGAATAGTAGATAAATTTGTTTCCACATTTTTATAACCATTCTGTAAATCTTTATGAGAAGCTAATAATACTTCTGCCCCTGTTTTTGCTTCTTGTAATCCCGTTTTTATTTGATCAGAACCAGCAGAGCCTTGGCGGATACCTTGTTCAATTTTCTCCAGATTGGTTTGAATTTCTCCCAATCCAGATTTCACATCATTTGTTCCTTTAATGAGTCCATTAATTCCATCAGCCGCTCCATTTAACTGTGGTTCTGATTTTTGCAGCTCATCTCCTGCACTGTGAAGTCCATCGCTTATTTGATCAATTCCTTCTTTTCCTTGCCCTAAACCTTCTTCCAATGTCTTAGCTTGGTTAGAAATATAAAGATCTTCAATCGATTCTCCCATTGGTCTTGTTACAGAACGAACTTTATCGACTAAATCTACTTTAGCTAATTCATTCGTAATCGAGTCTGCTAACGATAAATATTCAATTGTGTCTAATTCATCATCATTTTTAATGATAACAGTTGTTGCCATCGATTCTCCTGGACCAAAGCTGTCAGAAATTGCATTAAAGGCTTTAATAGACGGATAATCATCACTAATTTCTTCTAAAGAATTAAATGAAAGGTCCCCATCATATGTCACTAGGAATGGTACACAAATACACGCAACAACTAGTAAGGATAGCAACGGTCTTTTTAACGAGAAGTTACCTGCCATTTCCCAGATCTTGCTATCCCCATGTTCTGCTGACCCTTTTGATGGCCAGAATAATTTATTGCCCAATAGCAGCATGGAAATTGGCACTACTGTAAATAAAGCAATTAATAAAATAGCTACCCCTACCGCTACTGCAGAAGCAGATTGGTAAAGCACAAATTTCGAAAATCCAATAGCAGCAAAGCCAATCATTACAGCAACACCACTAAAAAAGACTGTTCTTCCTGCGTTTTTATACGTTTCTACTACCGACTCCCAAATACTTTCCCTATGCATCATTTCCTCTTTAAATCTACTTAATAGAAGGATACAATAGTCCGTCCCTATCCCAAAGAGAACAGCAACTAAGAAAATTTGTGTATAAGTGGAAATCGGGAAATTGAATTGATCCACTAGAATAGACACAATAGATTGGGATGCTAAGTACGTAAGCCCTACTGTAATTAATGGAATAAATGGGGCAATTACCGATCTAAAAACAATTAACAATACAGCAAGAATAAAGACAACCGTTATCCCTTCTGTTTTCTTTAATCCTTCTTGTGAACTATTTACTAAATCCTGATCGATCATCCAATTGCTCGTATAATAGTGATCTACGTCATATTTCTCAATCGTTTTATATAATGCGTCACTTACCTCATCTGCTTCTCGGTCATTCCAACTGATGGTTATTGAAGTGAGAATCGTTTTTCCATCATCTGAAACTAATTGATCTTTTAAATCTTCATCTTTAAATGACGAAAGAATATCGGTAATCCCTAACTCTTCCTTATTAGCTTCTAATGCCTCAACCGCTTTTTTCGCTTCCGCTATATCTTTATCAGCCAACTTCTTCTCATTATGAAAGACTAGTGCTACCGTTGACTGTTCTCCTACATTTTTCCGGTTCTGGATTTCATCTAGAATTTTTCCAGCTTCGGAAGAGGAATATTCATCAGGTATCGTAATCTGCCCTTTTTCCTTAACTAAATCTCCCATATTCGGAGCTATGATAAACAAACCGACTATCGCTATAATCCATGCTCCAAGAATAAACCATTTTCCTTTTAAAATAGCATTCACTTTATTCCCTCCAACTTCTATTCCTTATTTTCTTCTATCAGTCTATCTAATTTCGCAAAAGTATCTAAGAAATTTTGGATTTCAGTATGATCAAATTTCGAGATAACAGATTCAATCACACTTTGGATTTTTTTCTCCATTTCTCCAAAAATCACTTTTCCTGCTGATGTTAAAGTTAAATAAATTACACGTCTATCTTTTTCATCCCTTGTTCTTTCTACCCATCCCTTTTCAACTAGACGATTGATAATAGGAGTAATGGCGCTTTTCTTCACACCGAAGACAATTGCAAGTTCTGAAGAAGTACATACTTCCACATTGTTTATATGACGCATCGTAAAATGCTGTTCTGTTGTAAGAACATCTCCTATTTCCTTCCTAATTAACTGATCAAATTTACGATTAACCGAAAAATTTATACTGACGTATCGGTCGATGATTAGATCTATATCTGTTCGATTAATAACGGTCACCTCTTGTTTTTTTAGTTAAAGAGTTTAACTATTAAACATTTTAACTTTATTGCTATTTTTATGTCAACAAAAAAATTTCATTCCAAAAAGATAAGAATAGATAGCATTTTCCTTTATCTCTTAGCGAAGGAAATGGTTGGAGCAATAGCGCCTATCTTTAAAGATTTACTATGCTATAATAAGGAAAAAATGAACGGAGAATAAGATTATGTTTCCAAACATTTCAATGAAAAATACACTTATGGAAAGTCTAGGAATCAAAATAGTAGAAGTTAAAAAAAATGGGGTATGTATTGCATCAATGCCAGTTGATGAAAAAACAAAACAGCCCTTTGGCTACCTACATGGCGGAGCTTCAGTAGCTTTAGCAGAAACAGCTGCTAGCGTTGGAGCAGCAAGCCTCATTGATGGGAAAAAACAAGCAGTATTTGGGCAAGAAATAAACGCAAACCATATTCGGTCGGTAAAAAAAGGTGTTGTAACAGCAACTGCTACAGTTATACATCAAGGAAAATCCAGCATGGTTTACGAGATAAAAATAGTGAATGAGAAAGAGGAACTAATTTGCATCTCACGTTGTACGATGGCGGTAATTAGTTTAGAAAAGTGATTCATTAGTTTGGCTGATTTATTTGGTTTTTGGCTGATATCTCGCTCACTTTGGCTGATTTATTTGGTTTTTGGCTGATATCCTACTCACTTTGGCTGATTTATTTCCTTTTTGGCTGATATCCTACTCACTTTGGCTGATTTATTTCCTTTTTGGCTGATATCCTGTTTGCTTTGGCTGATTTATTTCTTTTTTTGGCTGATATCTCGCTTGCTTTGGCTGATTTATTTCTTTTTTGGCTGATATCCTGTTTGCTTTGGCTGATTTATTTCCTTTTTGGCTGATTTATTTCTTTTTTGGCTGATATCCTGTTTGCTTTGGCTGATTTATTTCCTTTTTGGCTGATATCCTGCTCACTTTAGCTGATATCTCCACTATTAAGCTTTAATCCCACGCAATTTACTGATTAATTTCACTTAACACACAAATAAGTGCATCTAAAATGCCAGTTAATCTGACTTTTAGATGCACTTTTGCCATTAAACTAAATGTTACTTGCAAATATATAATCTTGCTTCGTATGGTTTTAAGGAAATCGATGTAGTTGGCTCATGTTCTTCTACTGGATAGTTTGTTAACAGTAAATTTTCATGTTCTAACTCAACGACACGATTTTCAAATACTGCCTCTTCTGCTGATAGGTTCGTAATGATAACCATCTTTTTATCATCCAAGGTGCGAGTATAAGCAAAAACCTGTTTATTATCTTCATCGACTAAATCAAATGTTCCATATGTCAAAATTGGACCTGATTTTTTCAACTCTATCATTTTCTTATAAAAATGATAGATAGAATCCGTATCTTTCTTTTGACTTTCTACATTTATATCTAAATAATTTGGATTGATTCCCATCCAAGGTGTGTGTTTAGAGAACCCGGCATATTCATCACTTGACCATTGCATCGGTGTTCTGGAATTATCGCGGCTAGTGGACCAAATTATCTCCATTATATCTTTATGGCTGACGCCTTCTTCACGTTTCAGTTTATAAAGATTTTTCGTTGCTACATCATCATATTCCTCGATCGTTGGAAATTGAACATTCGTCATGCCAATTTCTTGTCCTTGATAAATGAATGGAGTTCCCTGCATAAAGAAATACATCATTCCTAAAGCCTTGGCACTTTCTTTCCAATATTCCTTGTCATTTCCCCATGTGGAGACAGATCTAGCTTTATCATGGTTTTCGATAAACAAAGCATTCCATCCTTTGTTTTCTAAACCTTTCTGCCATTTATTTAAAACTTGTTTTAGCTCCATGACGTCTACGCCATAATTTTTTTCATTATCCCATAAATCCAAATGCTCAAATTGGAAAACCATATTAAATTTCCCTTTAGTTTCTCCAACCCATAGCTCTGCTTCTTCAACCTTTACTCCATTTGCTTCTCCAACTGTCATAATGTCGTACTTCGCAAATGTTTCATTCTTTAATTCTTCTAAAAATGGTTGAATTCCCTCTACATTCATATGTTTATCAAAGGAAGGAACGTAGTCTAACCCTAAAGGATTATCCATATCCTTAAATCCTGCTTCTTTTTTAATATGACTAATAGCATCAATTCGGAATCCGTCAATCCCTTTGTCTAACCACCAATTAATCATGTCGTATAACGCTTTTCTTACCTCTTCATTTTCCCAATTTAAATCAGGTTGTCTCGTAGAAAAAATATGCATAAAATACTGTCCCGTTGTCTCGTCTAATTTCCATGCAGAGCCTCCAAATATGCTCTCCCAGTTATTAGGCTCTTTTCCATCGACACCATCGCTCCAAATATACCAATCTCTTTTTGGATTATTAAGGGAAGAACGTGATTCTAAAAACCATTTATGTTCATCACTTGTATGATTAATAACCAAATCGATAATTAATTTCATTCCTCGTTGATGCACTTCATAAAGAAGCAAATCAAAATCTTCCATCGTTCCAAACTCATCCATAATATCTTGATAGTCACTAATATCATAGCCATTATCATCATTTGGCGATTTATACATTGGACAAATCCAAATACAATCAATACCAAGTTCTTTTAAATAATCTAATTTTGTAATAATCCCTTTTAAATCCCCAATTCCATCTCCATTTGAATCCATGAAACTTCTAGGATAAATCTGATATGCTACTGCTTCTTTCCACCACTTTTGTGTCAAAACTTTTCTCCCTTTCTATATCTAGTTTCTGTTTTATTACCACTTTAAGGCTTGTATTACTCCGCTGCTTTACAACAAGAGTTTCTTTCCACCATTTTCGCCGGCACTGTAATTCGCTTCGTTACCGAATTCGGATACTTTATATCATCTAGTAAGCATTTTGTAGCTTCGACACCAAGCTGAAAAATATTAATATCAACACTTGTCAACGATGGCTTCATATACTTCCCTGTTGAAATATTATTAAACGCTACTATGGACAAATTTTCTGGAATAGATATAGATAGTTCCTCGGCATAGCTAATTAACTCAATAGCTATAAAATCGTCAGAGACAACAAGTGCTGTCGGCCGATTCTCTAAATTCAATATCTCAGTAAGCTTGTCTTTTGTTCGACCAGCTAGTTCCTTGTCATAAACAATCAGTTCCTTTTGATAAGCAATTCCGTTTTCTTTTAATGCTTGTTTAAAACCTTTCAAACGGTCAATTGTAAAAACCATTTCCATATTTGCGCCAATAAAAGCAATTTTTTTGTGGCCTAATTGGATTAAATGCTCGGTAATTTGTTTTGTAATAAACACATTATCATTATCAACAAATGTAATTCTTTCAGCATTTTGATATGGTCTACCTATGACCGTAAACGGAAATTTATTGTGTAACAGATAATCCATAATCTGATCATTGGTTTTACTATATAAAAGAATAATTCCATCTACTCTTTTTCCCTGTACCATCTCGACTACTTCTTGTAATATTTCCTCTTCAGATGCCCCAGTTGTCAAATAAATCCCAAACTTGCTTTTTCGTGCCTCTAGACTAATTCCTCTTAATACTTCTGGAAAGAACGGGTTTTCTAACACCCTTTCCGTTGAATGTGGCATAACAATACCAATGGTTTTCGTGCTCTTTACAACTAAACTTCTTGCTTGTAGGTTCGGATGATATCCTAATTCCTCCATTGCTTCTCGGACTTTGCGCTTTGTTTCATCACTTATTTTAGGATGATTTGCAAGTACTCTTGAAACTGTGGAGGGAGAAACATTTGCCAATTTACCAACATCTTTAATGGTTACTGCCATATTTGCACCTCCATCATTTTTAGCACTATTATGGTAAACGCTATCATTTACTATTAAAAAAATTATATATTTATACACCTTTTCATGCAAACGATTGCACTAACATATGTTGAATATACCATAGGAAAAAGCTTATATCAATAATAAATTAAGCTTGAGGTACAAGAAATCCAAGGATATACATTAAAAGCCCTCACAAAGAGGGCTTTTCAGTTTGTCGACAAAAAGATTTTTAGAAGCTTACATTGAATTTTCATGCGTTGCTTGGAGTGGAAGGGGTGAGACTCCTGTGGGATTAGCGAGACAGCTTAGACCCTGCAGGCTTTAAGCCGAAGCGGCTAAGCGCGAGCCCCAAGGAAAGCGAACCCCTGGAGTGGAAAGCAACATCCCTATTCAAAAGGACTAATAAATATACTATAAACAAACCTCTATATCTAAAATTCAGGGGTTTGTCTACAGTCTGAAAAGCCCTCACAAAGAGGGCTTTTATATTTATCGTTTCTTCCACGATTACAGTTCCTTTATTACAGGAGGATTCTCTAGTACTGTGTCCATATAGTTTTTCCCCCAGCTATACATAGCATCTAATATAGGCATGAGAGATTCCCCTTCCTTTGTTAAGGAGTATTCCACTTTTGGTGGGACAACAGGGTAGACCACTCTTTTTACAATATAATCATTTTCTAATTCGCGCAATTGATTCACAAGCATACGTTGTGTTATCCCAGGAATCAAAGCTTTCAATTCTCCAAATCGCTTTGTTCCTTCCTTTCCCAAATGCCAGAGAATAAGCATTTTCCATTTTCCGCCTATTATGCTTAAGGTCAGTTCTTTTTCACAATTAAATTCCTTGCCTGCCATTCGTTCCATCAACAAACCCCCTTCAAAAGATACTTAGTATACTTTTTAACACTATATAAAAATAAAGTGCGTACTTACTTAAAAGGATTATAAAACGTATAATGGCGATTGTACAGAAATTAACCATATTTCCAAAACATCTAAGTCCATACAAAACTTAAAAAGAAAAGGAGCAAATCAAAATGAAATTACAATTAGCATTAGATTTAGTTAATATCCAACAAGCAATTGAGGTTGTTTCACAGGTTGAACAATACGTTGATGTCGTTGAAATTGGAACTCCTGTTGTAATAAACGAAGGACTTCATGCTGTAAAGCAAGTAAAAGAAGCGTTTCCTAACGTGTCTATTTTAGCTGACTTAAAAATTATGGATGCAGCTGGATACGAAGTAAGCCAAGCTGTGAATGCTGGTGCAGATATTGTGACAATTTTAGCTGCTGCAGAAGATGAATCCATTAAAGGTGCTGTGGCAGAGGCAAAGAAACTTGGCAAAGAAATTCTTGTAGATATGATCGCTGTTAAAGATATTAAAGCACGCGCGCAACAACTTGATGAATTCGGCGTTGATTATATTTGCGTTCATACTGGCTATGATTTACAAGCTGTTGGCAAAAACTCTTTTGACGATTTAAAAGCAATTAAAAGCGTTGTAAAAAATGCAAAAACTGCTGTAGCTGGTGGAATTAAATTAGAAACATTAGCTGAAGTTATTGCTGTACAACCTGATTTAGTTATTGTTGGTGGAGGAATTACTAGCCAAAAAAATCTAGGTGAAGCTGCTTCTAAATTTAAAGAACTAATTGCTCAAGGATAAGACCATGAAAACAAGCGATTATCTAGGCCAAGTTATTCTGGAAATATCTCAAGCTGGTGCACTTATTGCTAATGAGGATTTAGAAAAGCTTGTTGAGCATATTCTTCATTCAAAAAAAGTTTTCGTCTATGGAGCTGGTCGTTCTGGATTTATGCTTAAATCATTTGCAATGCGAATGATGCATATGGGAATTGACGCTTACGTGGTAGGGGAAACCGTTACTGCAACCTATGAAAAGGACGATCTTCTCATTGTGGGAACAGGTTCTGGGGAAACAAAAAGTATTATTACTATAGTGGAAAAAGCAAAAAGCATCGGTGGGAAGATTACAGCTTTTACTATTTCTCCTGATTCTACTGTTGCGAAATTAGCTGATCAAGTTATTAAATTGCCTGGTTCTCCAAAAGATAGAGGAAAGGAAGAAGCCAAAAGCATTCAACCAATGGGTTCCTTATTCGAACAATTACTTCTAATTGTCTTAGATAGTGTAATCTTAAAATATATGAAATTAAAAGAATTAGATTCCAATAAGATGTATGGAAAGCATGCTAATTTAGAATAATATTTTTTCAAATAATAAAAGGATAGGTAAAAGCATTTTCTATATGCTTTCTCTATCCTTTTTACCTTTTTTAATCAGAACCCCCGCCACAGCTAGAACAAGAGCTACCTGACGAGCAAGAGTTATCGGACGAACAAGAATTACACGAGGAAACTGATCCAGATCCGCAGCTTGTGCAGCTTGACGAGCTAGCATTGCTTCTCATATAACTTGAAAATTCCTCATAATGAAAATAAGAAACGGATAAAAAAGGAACAAGCATGGAGTTAAATTTTTGTTCACTTTTACTTTTTTTCATTCTGTCATAGATGACGCTTTTCTGATAATCTCTTACCTTTTTTACTGTTTTTTTCATGGATACGATAAGGGCAAATACCGTATTTTGATATTTCGTATCACTTTTAAAATATAGGTTAATCAGTTCTTCTTCAGTTAAATTTTTAAAGTTCTCTATAATAGTTGGATGGACAGGATGCCGGAAAAAGCCTTTATACAAATAGATATTCTCTGTTCTTACAAGAAAAAGCTCTGCATACACCCAATCAAAGAATCCTCGCAAATCTGGATTAGACTCTACCTTGACATTAGGGCTGTGATGTAGGGTAGTTCCAAGATATTCCCTGGAAAAATCATCGTATTCACGAGTGAACATGAGCATGTGATGCCATAATTCATCGACTTTCTTACTAAACATTGGTGACTCTTTTAGAAGAGATGTTAAAACAAAATAACGTTTTAAATCAAGCAAACGCCATTCATATTCATTTTCTTTTAATCTATTCTCTCTCCTTACTCTCTCTTCTACATTTTCCATGTAACTTCTTGTAAGGGAGCGTTCTAGATCATCATTTAATTTTTTTAATCCTTTAAGTGGCTTTATCTCTAACACTTTAGGAGATACACTAAATTTAAAGGTGATTTTTTTGCGTAAAAATAGAATAAACCAAATAATAATAACCGCAAGTAGAAGCAACCACGCCATCCAACTTCTCCCCTTCCCATTAAAACAAACAATTTAATAAGTTATTTACCTTGGTTATAACTATTACGATTTACATTGTAGAAAGTTCCATCTTTACTTTTTTTAATATTTAGCTACGCTGATTATTACTCGAAAGGTTACAAAGATAGTTCACGATATAAAAAAAGGTACACCACGAAATAATGAGTGATGCACCAATAAATACTATGTGTGACATTTCGTTAATTTTTACAATGATCTATCTTTATTTTTAGATCCTTACATTCTTTCTGCATAAATAATATAACGCTGTGGAGCATTTCCTACAAATCGGAAAGGATAACATGTTGTTAGTATAAGTTCTTCTTTTGAATCATCTAATGTAATAATCGATCGGTCATCTGCTTCTACTATTTTAGTCGAAGTGATTTGATAAGAGAATTCACCATAAGGTAAAATAATTTTCAGCTCGTCCCCGATTTCTAATTCTCCTGCTCTCCTAAAGACCGTATCTCGATGACCAGATAAGACAATTTGTCCATTTTCATCGGGATAGAAACTGCCTTTATAATGGCCGACTCCTTTTTCAAGATCGTCTGGGTCGGTACCTTCTACAATTGGTAACATTCCATCGATCTTCTCAATTTCTAATAACCCTACTGCATCGCCAATGGGTGGTACAAATCGTTCACTTTCTTTATCCACCCATTTTTCATTTTCCTTGTTGTTTATGGCTGCCTTAGCTTCAGATAAAGAATTTTCCGTTTGTGCTTTCGTGTCCATAATATTCCAAACACCATAACCAATAAAAAGCACTCCTCCTACTATAAGTAAAAGAGATAACCATTTAGTCCACTTCATATTATCTTATGCCTTTCTTCTATTATTTGTATAAAAGCCATAATTCCTATATTGAACAATAACAATCCTACTATGATTAAATTGTAAGTCATTGTCGCTGTATTTGACAATAGATTTCCTTTTCCGAGCTCTGACTGTTTTATAGCTTTGCTGTCAGGCAAAGAAGCTTCTATTTATTTTTTATCAGGAGTTTTGCATTCCCTTTTGTTTCTTCTGCTCTTTTACCACTTTAATAGAAGCAGGGTACTAGATAAAAATAACTGACTAATGTAAAATCCACACTATCTTTTTGTAAATTTATTAATGGAAAGGAGATATTTCGTTATTCTGTAAAGACAAAGTTTACTTAAGGAAACTTCACTATTAGTAGAAAAAAGGGGAAAAGCTATTCTAACAGCCAATTAAAAATTCGGTTTTTGTTCAAATTATCATGAAGCGATTTATGTTAAGATAGTTATGTTTTCCTAGCACTTATTCAGGAAAGACTTATCCTGCAAGGAGAGTAATTTTTATGATTGATAAAATTAAACCGATCCCTTCTTTATCTTCCAACTCCGTATTCTTAGCTGCTTTATTAGGGATGGTTGGCGGTTTTTTAGATGCATATACATTTATAAGTAGAGACGGGGTATTCGCTAATGCACAAACAGGGAATATCGTGTTATTCGCGGTCAATGCGGCAACTGGTGAATGGAAGGAATCACTTATCTTTATTCCCCCACTCATTGCTTTTATACTAGGAGTTTTAGTTTCTGAAATTGTAAAAATTCCTTCCATCAGGGAAATTTTGCATAGCTACCGACGTTCCATCCTTATTCTGGAGTGTATTGTGTTAATTATTGTCGGCTTCTTGCCAACATCTGTACCGAATATTATTGTTACAACTAGCATATCTTTTGTGTCATCATTACAAATATCTACTTTTAATAAGCTTGATAAATGGGCGTATAATTCGACCATGACTACTGGAAATTTACGGACTGCTACTCAAGCTGCTTATGCTGCATTTACAAAGCAAAGTCAAGAAGCAAAGATTCAATTTAAAGAGTTTTCCATTATTATCGGCTCTTTTTTATTTGGAGCACTATTAGGCACATTTACTACAACACAATTTGGCAATAAAGCCATATGGGTATCTGCCTTCATCTTAATTATCGCACTAGCCCTCTATCATAAAGACAAAGGTTATATACGCAAACGTTGTGTATCATAATGAAATAAAAAGGGGCTGGGACATAAGTATTCCAGCCAAGGATAAATCCGAACATTATACGAAGCTACTAATGAAAGTTCCGTATAATTGTTTGGTTTTTTATTTGTTTTTTAAAGGATGTTCCCATGAAGTTTAGTGCGATTCCCCGCAGCCGGAATACACTTCGCTTTCCGTGGGGCTAAGCTTAAGCCTCCTCAGCCTCCGGGGTCTCAGACTGTCTCGCTAATTCCACAGGAGTCTGCGTGTATTCCGGCTGCTCTGTTTAACCAACTAATCATATTTCCTCTTGTAAAAAGAGTGCAAAAGCAGCCACATTTACTAGCTAAATTAGAGATTGTTCGTCTTTACAGCATATCTATTTAGTTATGTCCCAACTTCTTTTTACTTTTCATTTATTTGTCCATATAGTTCCTCCCACTTTCTCTCGAGCTCTTCCTTCTCAGAAAATAACTGCTCCAATTTACCCCATTCTGACTCCTTTTTCATTCTTGTTTCTAATTCTGTTATCTGTTTTTCTAATACATCTAACTCTTTTTCCCAATAAGTTTGCTTAAATGTTCTCTCTCTCTTTTGCTCTTTCGAAACCACCGGTATTTCCTTTTTTGATTTTGCATTAGTGATTACTTGCCCCTTTATCCGTTGCCTTTCCTTAGACTTTTCTCGGGCATACGTATAATTCCCTTCAAAATAGTGCAGTCCTTGGGATTCAATCCAATATATCTTTTGAAAAAGTTTATTTAGAAAATAACGGTCATGGGAAACAGCAAGTATTGTACCATCAAAATCCTCTAGTGCTTCTTCTAATACTTCACGAGAATCAATATCTAAATGATTCGTTGGTTCATCAAGGATCAACAGATTAATCTCTTGATGCATAAGCTGTGCCAACCGTAGCCTCATTCTCTCTCCACCACTTAAATTGGAGACTTTTTTGAAAACGGAATGTCCGTAAAACAGAAATTGTGCTAGGATATGCCTCGCCGCTCCCTCTGTCACCTGCACTTCATTGCGAAACGCTTCAATCACTGTTTCTCCTTCCATCTCTGCCAATACATGCTGAGAAAGATAACCGATTTTCACATTGCTTCCTATCCTAATCTCTCCTTCATCTGCTTCCAGTTGTTGAAGAATCATCTTTAATAAGGTTGATTTTCCAGTACCATTCTCTCCAATGATTGCAGCTCTATCTCTATAGCTAATCCGCATATGCACATCATTAAATAAAAGTTGTTCTCCGAAGCTTTTTGATACATTGCGAAGCTGAATAACATCCTTCCCGCTTCGCTCACTTGATTCCATTTCAAAATTCATTTTTTTCCTATTAAGAATAGGACGAGATAACTTCTCCATTCTCTCTATCGCACGCTCCATATTTCTCGCACGTTTATGAAGTCCTTCATTAGGTGGGTTGGCCCGATTTGCCCACTCGCGAAGGCGTTTAATTGCTTCCCTCATTTTTTTGATTTTCTTCTGCTGTTCTTCATATGCCTGAAATTCTCTTAAGAGTCTTTCTTGCTTTTCCTTCGTATAATTGGTGAAATTAGAATGATAGGTAGTTACTTCCCCATCTTCTAAATCAATGACTTTCCCGATAACCTCATCTAAAAAATAGCGATCATGGGAAACGACTAAAATTGTACCATCATATTCCTTAAGATATTTCCCAAGCCATTCTACTGCCATTAAATCCAAATGATTTGTTGGCTCATCCAGCAAAAGAAAATCAGGTTCCTTTAAAAGAAGCATTGCTAGACCAATCTTTGTTTTTTCTCCGCCACTCAATGCTCCATACTCTTTTGTAACTAAATGCTGGATAGTTAAGCCGTTAACAATCTTTTCAATCTTTGCATCTATTTCATATCCTCCAGCATTCGTAAAAAATTCCTGCAATTTACCATACTCATCTATTAATAGCTGTAATTGCTCTGGGGTATTGTCTCTTGCCATTTCTTGTTCTATTTGCTGCATCTTTTCCTCTAAAGTAACGAGACTTGAAAAGGCCCTTTTTAAAACTTCCTTAACCTTTAATGATTGCTCAAAGTTAGGTATTTGCTCTAAATATCCAATTTTCAGTCCTTTTTTCCAATGAATTTGTCCTGAATCAGGAGTTTCCTTTCCCGCTAGTAGCCGAAATAATGTTGTTTTTCCACTTCCATTTCTACCAACCAATCCAATTTTCTCTTTTTCTTTAATCTCAAACGAAATATCTTCAAAGATGGAACTTCCTCCATACATTTTCCCTATATTATTTACACTGCAAATAATCATATTACCGCTCCTTTTATGATGATTATCTCTTTCTCCCTCCGTCTGTAATGGACGGTTTTGTCTACACAAAAAAGCCATGGAAAATAAGTTCTCCATGGCACATTATTTTTTAGAAAAAGTTCATTCACCTTTTCATCAAATATAAATACCTCTAAATGTACAATTAGAAAGATGCGTTTGCATAAGCATACACGACTTCCTTTTATAAAAAATGACTATTCCCTTCATTTAAGCCATTTAAAAAGGAGCGCATGAAAATGCACTCCTTTAACCGTCCATATAGATGTGGGTAAGAGATGTTTTCACTGTTTTAGTTTGCTATTTAGTTGTTTAAAAAAGGGCATACTTATCCCGTTAACAACTACCATCGCAAATTTTGCACGGTTAATATAAAGGCTTTCCATCATATAACCTTGCACTAAAACAGTTGAACTTAACATCCTTCCCCACCTCTTTTCTTTGTAAGATACTTTTATTATATCGTCTTTAATCATTTCACACAAGAATAATAACAAGAAAAGTCATTACTATTCGAATCTATCGACTTTTCACATAACTATACGTATGTGAGCTCATCGTACTGAGAAAGTAGGTCCGACTATTCCAAATACAGGACCTTTCAAATTTAAAGACTATTTGCAAATCCGCTTACCGTTTATACATCCCCTACTAAAATTTCACTAGCGAATCTAATTTCACAGGTCTTCCTGTCTTAATAGAAATATTCCCTGCGATTCCCGTTAAAATGGACTTTACTCCATCAATATGGGTAGCTGCCCGATTAAATCGATCCTCGATTGCCTCTCCAAATATATCCCGAAGCAGCACTGGATCGCCTCCACCGTGTCCACCTTCTCCTTCTTCTATATCTACCTCATAAGGCTTACCTACCATTGGATGTACAGTAAGACTCATTGAGGAAAGTGCACCTTCTTCCTCTTTAGTGCCACCAGAATTAACATACGACTTTTCCACCACTCTGACTTCGATTCTCCCTTTTGTTCCATTAAAAGCAACATTAAAACCTTCCCATGGTGCATAAGCATGTAGGGAATAAGTTAGAATAGCTTTATTTTTAAACTTAGCAATTAGCCCTAACGTATCTTCCGTGCTTATCCCATCACCAAAAACACTTTGGTCGCGTTGATAGCCATCTTCTTTCTCTGCATGAAGATACATTTCCCTTAAATGTTCGTTTTCCTCTAACTGTAAGGCAAAATGATCCGACTTTGCGTAATCATTTCCATAAGCTCTTTGATAAAACTTAGTTTCTCCCCTTTTCTCTGCGTTTTCTCTGCCATAAAACATTAAGTCTCCCATAGCCAAAACAGTGTCTGGATAGGATTGCAGCCAAAAATTCACAAGATCAAAATGATGGGTTGATTTATGAACAAGTAAACCACCGCTGTTGCGTTTGTCTCGATGCCATCTTCTAAAATAGTCCGCTCCATGTTCTGTATTAAGCAACCATTCAAAATGAACCGCATGCACATCTCCAATAACTCCATCTTCAATTAATTCTCTGATTTTTGTATTGTGCGGGGCATAGCGATAGTTAAAGGTAACCCGCAGCTTTCTATTCGTCCGTTCAACTGCCTCTAAAATCGATTGCGCTCTTTCTTCATCTATAGTCAATGGCTTTTCTGTAATGACGTCACACCCTAATTCCATTGCCTTTATTATATATGTATGATGAGTCCGATCCATTGTCGTAACAATACAATAATCTGGTTTCAGCTCTTTGAGCATTTGTTCAAACTGATCCGCTTTATAAGTTGGAACTGATTGATAGGAGTACTTTGCTTCTAATAAATGATTAGCATAATTCATCCTTGTTTGATTGATATCACAAAAGCCTACTAAATCTGCAGTATCTCTAAAATCGCGTGCAATAGCTCCATAGAAAAACTCCGCACGTCCTCCAGTTCCTACTAGGACATATGTTTTCTTCGTCATGCGTATCCTCCTCCATTTAACCTTTTATAGTAATAGTATTTTCACAAAGATTGTTGCCAGCATCCCCGCAATATTTTTTTTAACAACCCTATAATAAATAGGCTCCAAAGTTAAAAATCGTACTTTATTACTCTATAATCAAACGGCGGAATTTCATATGTCCCACTTACTAATTTTTTATTACTTCTCCATTCCATACTATTTTCGGGAACGGTAATTTCGCCTGTTTTCCCATTCATATTTACTGCAACCCAATAAGTAGCAGCTTCTCCGATTCGCGGAATAAGAACAGTACCTGGAGTAGTTTCCATATCTCTGTTAATAGCAGCTTCTTTTGCATAATGAAGGATTAACGCTTCTATCATTTTCTCTCCCTGTTCACCAAGTGGCATACTACCAAGCATGACAATCTTGCCTCTACCTCTTTTCGTCTCTTTTATAAAAGAATAGCCAGTACCTAGTCCTTCCTTGATTACTCCTATATTCTCTCCTTTTTTGGTATCAAAAATAGTACTCCATAAGCCTAATTCGGCTGTTATACCAAATGCTTCACCAAAAGTATTAGTTCCATCTAACGGATTCGTAAATAATGTATCTACCTCTGCAAGTGTTTCTAGCTCTCCAAGTGCGCAATCTGTATGAATAGCATGTTCACCGCTGCGTCCTCCAGTTAGCGGACCTGCTATCCAAATCCCTCCATTCTCTACAAATGCTTTCGCTTTCTGTATATATTCATCAGAAAGATAAGGGATAAATGGCGTAAACAATAACTTATACCCATCTAATTCTGCTTGTTCCATAATTATGTCTCGGTAAATTCCTAATGAAATAAATCGTTCATAAAAACCAGTTAGAATTTGTTTATACTGAATCCCATTGAATGGTTCTGTTTGAAAATAGGCTTTTGCCCGGTCCGAATAACAAATGGCCACCTCTGCTTGCATCGGCTTTGTAGAAAGAAGCAATGGTTCTAGTTCCTTCCGTACTCTTTCTACTTCTAATACATTTTGATACCCAATTGTCGGTTTTCCCCATGCGCTAATAACAGACCCATGGGTAATCTCACAGCCTGTACGCTGTTGTCTCCAAAGCCAGTAACAAAAGCCTTCTGCTCCAGCTGCATAGGCATACACTGCTTCAGCTTGTAAATATCCATCTGGATGTGGTGCTGCATATCTTTCAAGGGAAGCACTAAAAGAAGTACTTGTTTCCATCAGCCAAAAAGGAGTATTTTTCTTTATATTTCTATACAAATCACATAGCATAAAATAAGAGCTGGCATTTTCCTTTACTGCATATGTATCAAAAGATGCAAAATCGAGATTTTCAAATAGTAATGCTTGATCTAAATCAAAAAAGACTGTCGCATTATGTGTAATAGGTATATCTGAATAAGAACGAATAATAGTGGCTTGTTCTTTAGCAAACTCCGCTATTTTCTCATGTGTGAATAATTTATACATTGTTTGCAAAGAGGCATTATGTAAAAATGGCGTTGTATTAGGCTGCGGTATTTGCTCAAATGATTGATAATATTGGCTCCATATCTGTGTACCCCATGCTTTATTTAACTGTTCAATTGTTTTATATTTGCGCTTTAACCAACCATGCCATTCGGATTTACAGGTATCACAATAGCACTCTCCAACATGGCATTTAAATTCATTATCTAGCTGCCAAGCAATTACACCTGGTAGTTTCCCTAAGCTTTTGGCAAGGGCCTCTGTAATAATAGCAGCTTTCTCACGAAAAAAGGCATTATTTGTGCAAACGTGCTGCCTCGCTCCATGGCTCATAATAGTGCCATTTTTATTTACATGCATTCGTTCAGAATGTTGATACGACAACCAGATAGGTGGAGTTGCTGTCGGGGTACATAAAACAGTATCGATTCCATGATCATTTAATCGCTTAATTACATCGATTAAGTAGGAAACGTCTATTTTTCCTTCTTCTGGTTCTATAAAAGACCAAATAAATTCTCCTATTCGAACAACATTAATTCCAATTTCTTGCATATGCACAATGTCCTTCGCGACTACATCTTTCCCCCATAATTCTGGATAAAAAGCAGCCCCGTGATATAACTTCCTCAAGTCTGTCTCCTCCTTTTTACAGCTTATTAATTCTAGCAATAACTATATAAAAATTCAGATAGACATAGAATCGCTAATGATTGTCCATAAGGCATGGTAGTCATCGGAATTTGACGATAAAAATCTAAGGAATCACCCATTCCTGTCCCAACAGAAACTTTTTGTAATGCACCTTGTTCATTTATTTCCTTTATAATTGCGTTTACTGCTTTAAGAGCAACCTCTTTATATTCTGCTCCAATATACCTTTTGTGGATGGACTTTAATATCCCATATGCAAAGCCGGCTGTTGCTGATGCTTCTAAATAAGAAGTACGATCGTTTATTAATGTATGCCACATACCCGTTTCATGTTGATATTCTTTCAATGACTCTATTTGTCTAGCAAGTGTTTCCAATAAATACGCACGAAAGAAATCTCCCTGTGGCAGCTCAAGCATGTCGATTATTTCAGGAATAGCAATGGTAATCCAGCAATTACCTCTTGCCCATAATGCTTCGGCAAAATGATGATCCCCTTCAAATGTCCAGCCATGGAACCATAAGCCTGTTTTCCGGTCAGAAAGATATTTTATATGGATAAGGAACTGCTTTTTCGCTTCTTCGATATACGCTTGATTATTAAGAAGTTTTCCAATTTTCGCTAGAGGCAAGACCGTCATCATTAACGTGTCATCCCATAGTTGATTCTTATTTTCAGGTCCATAGGTCATGTGCTGCAACCCATCTTCTTTTGTCCTTGGCATTTCGTATAATACCCAGTCAGCCCAAGCCTCTAAATAAGGCAAATATGTTTGATCTTTCGTATCTTCATACAAGTAAGCTAATGTAAGCAGGGGCGCCATCGTGTTTACATTTTTAGGGGGAACCCCTTCTGTTAATCTGCGTTTATACCATTCTGTCATTATTTGCTTTGCCTTTTGATCATTCGATATTTTCCAATAGTTATAGATTCCATATAAGCCTACACCTTGGGGCCAATTCCATACTTCCCAACTTTTATCATCGACAACAACTCCGTCAAAATGGAGCAAGTATTCTCCTGTTTGGTCCTTAATACTTGCGAGATTCTCCATTAGTCTTTCAATCGAAACAATGACATATTGTTTATCCAAAATTTGCTTAGTATCAACCATCTCTTTCCCTCCATAAAAAAAATATTTGGACGAATAACTTCAACTATTTCAAACCACTTGTACTGATCCCTTCCACAATATATTTTTGAAATAAAAAGAAGATCAGAATAACAGGTACTAACGAAACAACAGACATTGCAAACATTGCTCCCCAATTTGATGCGGATTCTGTATCTAAAAATAATTTTAAAGCTAGGGAAACTGGATATAATTCAGCCTTATTTAAATATAAAACTGGATTGATTAAATCTTCCCATTTCCAATAAAAAGAGAAGATAGCAGAAGTAGCTAATGCTGGTGTTATTAAAGGTAAAATGATACGAAAGAAGATACTAAAACGGCCACAACCATCTATTCTAGCTGCTTCATCTAGTTCTACCGGTATCGTTCGAATAAACTGGACGATTAAAAAGATGAAAAAGGCATGCCCAAAAAATTGAGGGACAATGATTGGCTTAAAACTATTAATCCAGCCGATTTTAGCAAAGATGATATATTGAGGAATCATTAATACTTCATGTGGAAGCATCATGGTCACCATCATACAAGCAAACCAAAAGCTTTTTCCCTTAAATTGAATTCTCGCAAATCCATAAGCAATTAGAGCAGAGGACACTACTGCCCCAATAGTGGAGAGCCCTACAATAGTCAATGAATTTTTAATAAACGTTCCAAAGGATTGCCCGGCAATTCCCTTCCATCCATCTGCATAGTTGGTCCAAATAAATTTATCGGGAATAAGGGAATGAGCAGTCACAAAAATAGATGAACTTTCTTTAAAAGAACTCATGATTAACCATATAACAGGATAGAGCATTATTATGGCGATAATACTAGTAATTACATGAAAAAGTATTTTTTTAGGCTTTATTTTTGTGCGTTTCTTTTCTATCGTTGGCTTGATGTTTGGCTCGATAACATTATTTGTCGGTTGTTTATATGTCTCCATGTCTATCAATCCTCCTTCGACTCGTAATAAACCCATAAGGATGATGTCTTAAATAAGATCAGTGTTGTAAGTCCAACAATAATTAACATGACCCACGCCATAGCAGATGCATATCCCATTTGAAAAAAGTTAAATGCTTTTTGGAATAAATAAAGTGGGTACAGTAACGTTCCATCAAGAGGACCACCTTCCCCTTTGGAAATAATATAGGCAGGTGTAAAAGTCATAAATGCAGATATTGTTTGCATAACTAAATTAAAGAAAATAATTGGGCTTAATAATGGGAGCGTAATTTTGAAAAATTTATGTACAGCACTTGCTCCATCTACACTTGCGGCTTCATAATAGGTTGGCGGAATATTTTTTAATCCTGCAAGAAATATAAGCATGGAAGAACCGAACTGCCATACAGCAAGCAATATCAATGTCCATAACGCGCTTGTCGGATCTTGATACCAAAGGATTTTCTTATCAATTCCCATAAAGAACAATAATGCATTGATTACTCCTTCGTTGCCAAAAATATTACGCCACATAATAGCAACTGCTACACTACCTCCGATAATCGACGGCAAGTAAAAAAGAACTCGATAAATCCCAATTCCTTTCCTATTTTGGTTTAAAAGCATTGCCACAAATAACGCAAACATTAAGCGAAGGGGAACACCTGCAAGCACATAGTAAAATGTCACACTTAACGACTTCCAAAACTTTTCATCTCCAAAGAGCATTTCTTTATAATTGGCAAGCCCTATCCATGTTGGTGTTGTAAATAAATCATAATTAGTGAAAGATAAATACAAGGAAATAAGCATCGGCACAACGGTGAATGCAGTAAAGCCGATAATGAATGGCGATATAAAAGCATAGCCAGATAAATTATCTTTTAAAGCACGTGACTTCATTTCTAAAACAACTCCTTTCTCTATCAGAAATAGAGCACGAATCATTCAAAGTTGAACTTTTCGTGCATTTATTTTTGTGAATTTTTCATAGGTTCTAAAATTATATAGAACGGAAGGAAAACTGTTCTTTTAAACGAGCGGTCGTCTCTCTTAAATTGCTTAGTAAAGCCAACTATCGCTAAGAAAACGTTGAGTAACTCCCTATTTATTTCTTCCTAAAATTTCGTTTGCTTGTTCTCTAAATTTCTTCGCGCCTTCTTCTGGCTTAATTTGTTTAAATAAGATTTGATCGGAAACGTCTTTTAGTGCTTTCATTACTTCTGCACTCCCAATCGGATCTGGTGGATCAGCTTGACTAGCATGCTGTGTGGCAGACTCTACGTACTCGACAATTTTTGTTTCTGATTCGCTTAATTCTGGTTTAATCGCATCAGATACTTCTGTAGAAACTGGAACTCCTCTTTCTCCCTTAATAATCTTATTGGCTTCGATATTATTTACAAAGTAGTCAATAAACTTAGCTGCCTCTTCTTTCACCTTTGAACTTTTTGGAATAGAGAATAACATACTTGGCTTTAAAAATAAGGCACTTTCCGTTTCTTGTTCTGGTGGAAAGTTAATCGTAAGAGAATCATCTGTTAGTTGCGAAAATGCTAAGTATTGATTGGAATAATTCCAAGTAAACCCAGTAGCACCTTTTACAATGAAATCATCTTCCATTCCTTTTATTTGAGCTTGTTCATCTGGAGTTGGAGATGCATCGGCATCAATTAAGCGCAATTGTCTCTCGAAGTAATCGATAAAAAATTGATCATCTGTATAAGCTAATCCTGTACCATCTTGATTATAAAAACGCTCACCTTGTGTTCTTAAATAGTACGGGAAAAATACATCTGGGGGATGCATCCCATTTGATCCGTAAACCCCTAGTTTTTCTTGTAGCTGTAATGCTATTTTTTCATAGTCGTCCCATGTCCATGTTTGACTATCCATCTCAATCCCAGCTTCTTTTACTAATCGATCATTAGAAATAACCGACAATACATTCACACCAGCTGGCAATCCATAAAGGCTATCTTTTATTTTTCCACCTGAAATATTATTTTCTGGGATAGAGCTAGTATCAATCGTTCCATTATCCAGATAAGGTGTTAAATCTTCCAATTGACCCTTTTCTCCATATTGCGATAAATAGGCCATATCCATTTGAATCACATCTGGTAATTGGTTTGCTGCAGCTTGTGGAGCTAGCTTTTTCCAATAGTCGTCCCAGTTAGCAAATTCGGGCTCGATGTTTACATTAGGATTTTCTTTTTCATACATTTCAATAACTTTTGTCGTGTAATCATGACGAGGCTGCCCACCCCACCATGCAAATCGAATCGTAATCTTTTCACTGCCATTTTCTCCGCCTGATTCATTACTACTAGATGCACTACAACCACTAAATGCCGTTACCACAAACAGACTCAAGGCTAAAATGAGAATCTTCCTCATCCAATCCCCCTCTTCCTTCTTTATTGTAAGTGCTTTCATTTAGATTTTACGTGTTATTCCCACTTGATGGAATTTAAAAAATAGAGATATCCTGTTCAAAAAACAGAGATATTCTTTTTAAAACATCGCTAAAAAATCCTAATCACTTCTTTCCCAGAGTAATTAGGATTTTTTAATCTAGCGTACATTTTTGTATTCGGAAGGCGTATAGCCCGTATGCTTTTTAAATACTTGGCTAAAGTATTGAGGATTATCGCCAAATCCACTCATTTCCGCAAGGGTAAATATTTTAATTTCATCCGTCTTCTGAATCTCTTCCAATGCTTTATTCACTCTCATTCTCGTTACATAAGTCGAAAACTTTTCACCTGTTTCTTGCTTAAATAATTTCCCTAGATAATCTGCATTCATATAAACTTGTGTAGCAACCCATTTTAAGGAAAGCGCCGGATTACTTAATTCCTTATTAATTAATTCTTTTATTTGCTCGATTACATGCGACTGCGAAGATTTGTGCTTATCATAGTATGTAAAGGTAATTTCTTTTGTATGATGAAGCAGAAACTCTTTCATCGCCTGAATGCTCTTCGCTTCTAATAAAAAAGATATTTTCCCCATATAGTCAGAAAGGCTTTTAGCACAACATACTTGGATGATTGAAAGAAAAAGTTGAATGATGTGAGTTCTTGTTAAGTGAATAGGATCTCGTTTGGCTGAAACCTGTTCGAATATTTCGTTCATTTCTTCCTCCGCTTTGGGCCAATTACCTGACTTGATTTCTAAAAATAATGGTAAATCTCCAAAGTCTAGACTATCTATCTCCTGCTCTTGCTGTATATCCTTCTTGGTAATAATGCTTCCCTCTCCTAAATAGAAACGATGACTTAGACATTCAAGCGCTTCTTGGTAAAGCTTTCTTGTGAGGGTTATAGATCCTACCCTGCTTACTGCGACCGTCATATCCATCTCATATACTAAAGAAAAGTTTTTTCGAATTTGCTCTATTCTATCTTGCAGTTCATCTTGACCGCTCTTTGCATCGACAATAAACAAAATATGTTCTCCAATGTTGGAAGAAAGAATAGGAGATTCAAAGATATCATTTCCTACATTCTCCAACATAAATAAGTGTTCATAGTTAAAGTCTCCCTCTAAATGAAACAGGACAACACAAATCTGCTTATCCTCCAATTTGGTATGAAAGATCCGTTCATAGTAGGCCAAAACCTTCTTTTCTGATTTTTTGCTAGTAACTAGCTCTGTCAATAATTGCTTTTTCACAAAGGGCTGCACAGTTTCCATTTTCTTTTTCATCTTGATCAAGTAATGTTCTTTTTTCTCTTTCATACGAATTTCGCTAATTATCTGTTGAATCGCTTCGATAATTTGGTTTTCATTACAAGGCTTTAATAAATAGTGTTTAACTCCATATTCCATCCCTTTTTGGGCATAATGAAATTCGGCGAATCCAGATAAAAGAATAAAATGGATATGGGGATATTCTTCTTTTATTTTCGAAACTAACTCCATTCCATTCATACCAGGCATTTTTATATCACTAATAACAATATCAGGCTGTAAATCAACAATTAATTGATATGCTTCTATGCCATTGGTTGCCTTCCCTACTAACATGGTATGTAGCTTTTCCCAGTCAATAATCCTTGAAATACCCTCTAAAATGATTCTTTCATCATCCACTAGAAGAACCTTATACACGTTATCACCGCCATCTATTTGGAATGATTAAATGAACTTGGGTTCCCATTCCAGATTTACTTCTGATTGTTAAACCAAATTCCTCACCATATAAAAGCTTAATCCGTGAATCAATATTATAAAGCCCGATTCCAGTCCCTCTCGTTTTTACCTCTTGTTTTCTAACCTTTGCTAATAGTTCCTCCTCCATCCCAGGTCCATCATCTTCAACGGTAATATGCAAATTACTTTCTTGAAGATAGCCAGAAACCTTTATTTCACATGGCTCTATCATCATTTCAAGCGCATAATGGATCGCATTTTCGACGAGAGGCTGAATCATCAATTTAGGAATATAGCATTTCTTTGTCTCAGGAGAGATAGTTTCGTGAAAAATCAAGCGATCACCATATCGATATTTTTGGATTCTTATATAATGGGAAACGATAAACAGCTCTTCTTCGAGCAATACTACGTCATTTTTAACACTAATTGCATTTCGCAATAAATAGCCCAAAGATTCAACCATGCTTGATATATCTGTTTGCTGATTCATTTTTGCCTGCCAGTTAATCGATTCTAACGTATTGTACAAAAAATGAGGGTTAATCTGTGCCTGCAAAGCCTTAAACTCAGTATCCTTGATTAATAACTGTTTTTCGTAATTTTCTTTAATTAACGTATTAATTCGGTCAATCATCAGAATAAAATGATCTGTGAGAATGCCGACTTCATCCTTTGATTCAACAGGTTGTAACGTATTATTGATCGATAAATCTCCTTTCTGCACATTTTTCATCGCAAACACAAGCTGCTCAATTGGCTTTGTTAATTTACTAGAAAAAAGAATTGCCATGAATAGCACAACTAAGTTTAGTAAAAGGAAGATTGCTATCATAACATATTTTGTTGTTTTCACTTTCGAAATAATCGTATCAAAGGAAACAATGTTCCAATAAACCCAATCAACATAGGAGGAAGTTGTATGGGTTATAAAGTATTTCTCTCCGTCTAATGTCTGTATTTGGTAGCCAACCTTCGTATCCGGAAGATACGGAATTTTTTCTATCTCATGAAATAACCCATTATAAAAAAATGGATTGTTTCCACTGCTAATCATCATATTACTAGTCATTTTATTATTTGTTGATGCGCTATCTTCCACTATTTTATCTAAATTAACTTGAATAAGCAGTGTCCCTAAAGTTTCCAAGCTTAAATTTTGATGTCTTCTTATTTTTCGAATAGCAAAGATTTTATTACTGTCGGTCTCTGTTATCCATTGATTCGCTCCATTACTCCTTTCGCCAATTGCGATCCATTCATTTTTCTGCTCGGAAATAATAGGGGATGTATACCCACCAGCCCGATATTCATCTCCATTTACATCGAATAAATGAATGGAATGAATATACTTAGAAGATCCTACATACTCCGTTAGTAAATCCCAAAGTTCATTTTCCAACTGATATCGTTGATAGGGATTGGCGTTCTCCTTAACCTCAACTAAATTTTTCTGAATTTTATTATCTGTCATTAAAGAATAAGAGATTTCTTCGATATTTTTTAATTCTTTTTCTAATTGATTGGTAGACATATGTAAAACTTCGGTTGTTTTTTGATAATATAGCTGATCATAAACATGAAAGGCATATTGGAAGCCGATTAATAAAAATGACAGAGAAGCAATCATGATTAATAAAATAGTTAGAATGAGCTTATTTTTTATTTTTAACTGCCGATACTTATTCATTGCAGAAGAAATCCAGTTTTTCATATGAAAACTCCTCTTTGAATTAAACGAGCCTTTGCTGATTTACCTTACGCAGGCGATGATCAATGCTGACAAAAGCTTTATTGGCAATCCATGTGATGACAAATGCAAGAGAACTAATACTAAAGAATAGAAGGAGCGTAATATGAAGTGAAGCAATTAAAGTTACACCTAAAACAGCTATGAAGATTCCTACCGTATGAAACGGACGTAAAAACCCGATAATAAATGCATATTTTATATACTCTAATAACCTAAGATCGTAATAAGTGAAGACAGGTAGAAGATAAAAAAAAGTAGTACTAACGGACAGAAACAAGCCAAGCATAACGAAAAGCAAAAGTGTTGTATTTCCTTCAAAAGTTCCGATAATCCGAAAATCCAGATAAAATAAAAAGAAGGTAATGGCAATAATTATTCCAAGAATATTGCCTTTCCACCAATCTTGCTTATAGCAATTCCAAAAGACAGGAAAAATACGGATATCGGTTTCCCCATTCACCCATTTTTTTGTCACAGCGAACATTGCCATACTTGCTGGCATCCATCCGAATAAACCTAAGCCTAAAACAGTAAAGCAGAGCCATAGTATATTTACATAAGCCAGTCGCGTTACCCATTCGCAAAACTTATAGACGCCATTTGATAAAATGTGTACCAATCTCCCATCTCCCTTATTACTTTTTTTATTTATTGTACACTATTGTTGAAAGCCTTTACATAAAATAATTATTGTTATGTAAAGAAAAGGAATATTTATCTATAGATGCAGAGGAAATTTTACTCCAAAATTTAGAATCCTCTCTCTTAGTTACAAAATTTCATACTCATATGGGAGATAAGATCCAAAATTCAATCTTTTTAGGTTTAATCATGTTATTAATAGGGTAAATAGCTATTATCAAAATCTATTATTTGTGTAAATTAGTGTTTTTCTACCTTAATTTTATCTATGGGAGCAACGGAAATGAATACGATAATGTACATAAAGGAAGAATTAAAGCATTTCATTAATGATAATGAAAAAATATTTAACCAAAAATTACTTACAGAAGCAACAAACGTTTCCACCAAAATTACAGACATATTAACTAAAGGAAATATTGATTTATTAAAAAACGCGAAAAAATTAATTTTTTACACAGTAGATCAACAAGAGGAAGATCTAGTTTCTTTTGCGCAAGTAGAAGGAATTGCATGGGCAAAGCACTCTTTAACTCTAGAATTGAAGCTTGAATGGGTCCAAGCGATTAGGAGAACTTTATGGCATTTTATTAGCATCATTGATGAAGAAAAGAATATACTGCATAATCGTGAAGATTATTACAGTATGGAAAAATTATTTAATGAAAAGATAGACCAGTTTTTAAATAATTTTTTCCTTAGCTATTCCCATTATAAAGATGAAATGATACATAAACAAAGAGAAATGGTTGAACATTTATCCGTCCCAATCATTCCTATAAAGCACTCTGTTTCGGTTTTACCATTAATCGGCTCGATCGATTCGTACAGAATTAAAGTAATTGAGGAAAAAGTACTAAATGATATAGCAGAATCCAGACATTAGTAATAGATCTTTCTGGTACCGCTATAATGGAAATGGATGTAATTGATTATTTCGAAAAAGTTCTGGCAGGCATTTCGATGATGGGGTGCAGTGCGATCATTACTGGACTGAGACCGGAGTTGGTAAAAAAAATGGTTCATGCCGGCATCAGTTTTGAAAAAAATGCTGAAACAAGAGGAACACTTCAAGAAACGTTAAAGAATATTCTTTAACGTTAGAGTTTGTCGACAAAAAGATTTTTAGAAGCTTATATTGAATTTTCATGCGTTGCTTGGAGTGGAAGGGGTGAGACTCCTGTGGGATTAGCGAGACAGCCTGAGACCCTGCAGGCCAAAGGCCGAAGCGGCTCAGCGCGAGCCCCACGGAAAGCGAACCCCTGGAGCGAAAAGCAACATCCCTATTCAAAAAGACTAATAAATATACTATAGACAAACCTCTATATCTAAAATTCAGGAGTTTGTCTACAGTCTGAAA